>Ga0209381_1000446_pt1 | contig 101066 bp, 88 predicted proteins | sample DewCreD2012metaG_FD_184111 | JGI IMG/M metagenome (GOLD analysis project Ga0209381, IMG submission 184111) | Hot spring sediment bacterial and archeal communities from British Columbia, Canada, to study Microbial Dark Matter (Phase II) - Dewar... ... | reverse complement strand
TGAAAGGGGGCGCCAAGCTTCTCGGAGACGCGGAAAACATCCTCTACCAGTCCGATCTCAGCCGTTCGCAGAAGGCCGATTTGCTCACCGGGATGGCCCTTTTGGCCGGGCTGGTGTCGCCCGAGTTCCCCCGCAAGCTCCTCGAAAGGAGGAAAGACATCATGATGGAATCCGCCGCTTACGAAATGATCAAAAAGGAAGGCTATGAAGAGGGAATCCAAAGGGGTCTTGAGCAGGGGCTGCAGCAGGGACTTGAACAGGGAATCAAGCAGGGGACGAAGATCGGCATGATCGAAGAGGCTCGGGAGGCCATAGTTGATGTTCTTACGGAACGTTTCGGAGAATGTCCGTTGACGCTTCGGGAGATCATTGTGTCCTTGGATTCCATTTCCACGTTGAAGGCTCTAAGACGGCAGGCGGTCCAGGTGGAGAGCCTCAGCGCTTTCCGAGACCTTTTGGACAGGTCGGCCCCGGAACCGTAAGAGGCTCAGAGATTTCTTAAGGAAGAAGGAAGTTCCTGAATCCCGCACGTGAAGGCCGACCACATGAAGGCATCGTCTGACCATTCTTTTTACGGAGCGATATCGCGTGCCCATGTGCCCCGGTAGATTTGGGCGTTGGGTTCCCGCCGCGCGCCGTGGGGAAAGTACATTATCTCGAAGGATCGGCGCCCGGGATCCATTGAACAATGGTGCGGGCTCTATAGCGGAAGATCCAGGAAAGGAGCATGCGGATGAACGGAGCGGCCCACTCGCCCAGAGGATAGAGGGGAAGGGCATAACGGACCCGATCGATCATGAGCGTGCCCTCGGGGCGGGCGTGGAACTCATGGGTGTGCACCCACAACCTGTAGGGGCCGCGGATCTGTTCATCCACGAAACGCTGTGGAGGCGCCCATTCCCGAATGCGGGTCTTCCACCGAAAGGGAATGCCGAAGAGTTTCAGCTTGTAATCGATGAGCGCCCCTTCGGTCATGGCGATGGGCATCGGCGTGACGATGCGAAAGGAAAGCTCGGGCGGCGTGATGCGTTCCAGGTTGGCCGCATCGGCGAAAAAGGGAAAGACCTCATGAGGTTTCCCTCGAAGGATGATGCGTGTTTCAAAATGACGGACGTGCATGGAATATCCCTCTCCAGAGTCCGAACGCGGGCGGATCCACCGTCCCCTTGTCATCCAGCGAAAAATGCGCTTTCATGGCGCCGATGCCTTTTTTCCATGCAACACCAGCGATGGCACTCTGGAGGAAGGGGACCATGCACGAACTGCTCGACGGTTTTCCCGTGGTGATTGAACTTCCCGTGGTGTGGGGTGAAATGGATGCGTTCCGGCATGTGAACAATGTGGTTTTTTTCCGCTACTTCGAGACGGCACGGATCGCTTATTTCGTGAAGATGAACTACATGAAGATCATGGAAGAGACGGGGATCGGACCGATCCTCGCGTCCACCCAGTGCCGATACCGCTTTCCGCTCACCTATCCGGACACGATCTCCGTGGGGGCTCGAGTCCCTGCGGTCCAGGAAGACCGCTTCACCATGGAGTATCGAATCGTGAGTCACCGTCACCATCGCATCGCCGCAGAAGGGGACGCTCTGGTGGTGTCCTACGATTACCGAAAGAACACCAAGGCGCCCCTTCCCGAGGCGGTTCGCCAACACATTCTGCGGGTGGAGGGAAGATCCGAGGCCGCGGCGGCCTCAGCCGCAGAAAACCCCCAATGAACGCCAAGGAAAGCGAAGGCCTGGACTTCGATTGGCAAACGGCGCACCTTGCACGCTGACGGGTGCATCGAGACCGTGTCTCTTTACGGTGTCGGCTCCGCGCACCCCCCGGTGCACGACGGTGTGCCTGCCGCTTTGCCGCTTTACAGCCCCAGGTCTTCGTTGATGAGCACCACGTGGATGCGGCCCTTGGGAAAGGACTTTTCCGTGATGGTCCAGTGGTTGCAAATGCGTTCGGGGCTGGAGCATTCCTCGCACGCCCCCGTGTGGTAGCAGGGTGTCTTTTTGTCCAGGCGCATGGCGTTGGCCGGAGCGGCGTAGTCCTTGATGCGCATCATGGCCGATTCCAGGTCGGGCACCACCTTGTTTCGGCCCACCAGCAGGACCACGTGCCGCGGCCCGAAGGTAATGGCCGCCACGCGGTTGCCGTACATGTCCAAGTTCACCAGGTGGCCGTCTTCCGTCACGGCGTTGGTGCCGGCAAAAAAGAGATCCACCAGCAGGCACCGACGGCGCCGTTCCAGCATGTCTTCAAAGGCCAGGCCCTTTTCGTAGGTGTCCAGGACTTCCAGATCGCTGCGGTCCTTGAGGACGTCGTAAAGGCCCGTGGCCGTAAAGGTCATGGACCCTCCCCACGAGACGGATTTTACCTGGAGTGCGGGCAGGATTTTTTCGAGCACGAGGTTCTTGGCGTCCTCGCGGTCTCGAGCGATGTGGACGGTAAAATTGTTCTTTTCCAGCGCTTCCTGCACCCGCTTCAATCGAAGATCCCAAAAATGTTCCACCGGTCGGTCCATGATGTCCTCCTGGGATGCAAACACCCGTGATCCATGGGGGCCTTCGCCGAAAAGCAACGGAGTTTTTGAGCCTTTTACCAAAGCCGGGACCGTTCCGAAAGGCCCCCGGAGCGCAATAGGAGCAAAAAGGCCAAACAAAAAGGGACCGGCCGCTCTCGCGGGCCAGGTCCCTTGCTCGTCATGGAGGCGGCAACCGGATTCGAACCGGTGAATAACGGTTTTGCAGACCGCTCCCTTACCACTTGGGTATGCCGCCGACCGCGTGCTTTCTGCTTAACGGAAACGGGTCCATCTGTCAAGAATCTGTTTGGGCGGATGCGGGCGCCCTGGAAGGCGTCGGGGCGTGAAGCGCCTTCGCCTTGTGGTAGAAATCCACAAAGTACGCCCCGGCCGACCAATACCCGAAGGCGATGGAAATCCACAGAAACCCGGTTCCGGTCAGGAACAGGGGACGCTGAAGCCTTTCCACATGCAGGAGAAGACACAGGATGGCCACGGTCTGGGACACCATCTTGTTCTTGCCCATGCGGCTCGCATCCAAAATGAGTCCTTGGCTGGCGGCGATGGAGCGCAGCCCCGTGATGATGAATTCCCGGCCGATGATGAGAAAGACCACCCAGGCGTGGACCTTTCCCAGTTCGATGAGCATGATGAGGACGGCGCAGGTGAGGAGTTTGTCCGCCAGGGGGTCCAGGAGTTTTCCGACGGAGGTCACCAGGTTGTGCCGCCTCGCCAGAATCCCGTCCAGGTAGTCCGTCAAGGACGCCATGACATAGAGAGCGAAAGCCGTATTCTGCAGGCGCCCCGAAGTGGGAGGATGCAAGATCACGATGATGACGGGGATGGCCAGAACCCTCAAATAGGTCAGAAGGTTAGGCAGGGCCGTCAGATTCTTTCGGGAAAAATCGTCTCGGGTCATTTTCTCTTGTACTGCAGGTAGGTTCGCAGCACCGTCCGCAGGTATTGATTGGTTTCCGGAATGGGTGGAATGCCGCCGTAGGCTTCCACGGTTTGAGGGCCGGCGTTGTAGGCCGCCAGAGCCAGCAGCAGGCTGTTGTCGAAACGGCGCAGCATCTCCTTGAGGTACCGGGTTCCGCCGAAGATGTTTTCCATGGGATCAAAGGGGTCCGTGACGCCCATCTCCCGGGCCGTCTGCGGCATGAGCTGCATGAGTCCCATCGCCCCCTTGGGGGAGACCGCCCGCGGGTTATAGTTGGATTCCGCTTTGATGACGGCTCGAATCAGCCGATGATCGATGCCGTGCATTTCCGCCGCCTTGTAGATATGGGCGTCGTAGGAGCCTTCATAGAGGCGCGGCGGCACCGTGATCGTCGGAAGGGGCGCCAAGGTGACCTTTTGAAAGCGGGGGCTCGTCGGCACGTTGGTGAAATGGACGACACCCTTTTCGTCCACGTACTTGTAGATGGCTCCGCCTTGGGCACCGCGTGCCGGCACGGCCGCCAGCGCGACAACAAGGACCGCGGCCAAGAATCCAGGGGAGAGGCGAAAAGGCGCCGTGTGTCGATCACCCATCTTCGTCCTCCTCGTCTTCGAGCCGAACCGGTTTAACTTTTCTCCACCTTTTGCCAATCTTTCAAGAATTTTTCCACCCCCACGTCCGTTAACGGATGCCGGACGAGCTGCGCGATCACGGCATAGGGGATCGTGGCGATATCGGCCCCCATGCGGGCGGCTTCCAGCACATGGATGGGATGGCGGATACTTGCCACGATGATTTCCGTCTCAAAGAGATAATTCGAGAAAATGTCCACAATCTGGGACACCACCTGCATGCCCGAAGCGGCGATGTCGTCCAGCCGTCCCACAAAAGGGCTCACGTAGGTCGCCCCCGCTTTGGCCGCCAGCAAGGCCTGCAGCGGCGAAAAGACCAACGTCACGTTGGTCTTAATCCCTTCATCGGCACAAACCTTGACGGCCTTGAGACCTTCTTCGGTCATGGGGATTTTGACAACCACGTGGCCGTCGATGGCGGCCAGTTCCCGGGCTTCCGCAATCATGGCGTCGGCGGTGGTGCTCACGGCTTCGGCGCTCACCGGAGCCTGCACGATGTCGCAGATCTTTTTGATATGCGCCCGAAAGCCCTCACGATCCGAAATCCCTTCCTTGGCGATCAAGGACGGATTGGTCGTGACACCGTCGAGAATCCCCAGCGCGTGGGCTTTTTGGATTTCCTCCAGGTTGGCCGTATCGATGAAAAATTTCATTCGTCCTTCGGCTCCTTTCTTCGCCGGGCCGCGTAGGCGTCGCGGCACTCCGGGCTGCAAAAATAGAGCTTTTCGCCGTCGATGCGGGCCGATACCCCTTGGTGTTTGAGGAAATAGGCGCCGCATTGCGGGTCTTTGATGAGTTCGGCTTCGTGCGTTTCCTCGTCGTCGCCTCGTTTTCCGTGGAGGATGCCCCATCGAGGTTTCAGATATCGGTAGACCGCGTAGATGATGAGGGCCAAAAGGAGCAGTCGAATCATAGCGCTTTCCACCGGCGCACATCTTGGGACTGGACGTTCGGACGGCGCAGAAGGTCCCGCACCGAAAGGCCCAGAACGGGATGGACGAAATCCGGGCACACTTCCGCCGCCGGTTCGAGCACGAAGCGGCGTTCATGGGCTCGAGGGTGGGGGATGCGCAGATGGTCCAGATCCACCACCCGATTCCCGTAAAAGATCACGTCCAAGTCCAACGGTCGGGGTCCCCATCGTACGGTGCGCACCCGCCCGAAGAGGCGTTCCACATCCAAGAGCGCCGCCAGAAGATCCTGAGGGGGCAAGGTCGTCTCCGCCAAGACGACGCCGTTGACGAACCACTGCTGATCCGTGTAGCCGATGGGTTCCGTGCGATACAGCGACGAAACCGCCGCGATCCGAAACCCGTCCCATCGGGAAAGCCGCTTCACGGCGTCGCGGCAGATGGCCTCACTGTCTCCAAGGTTTCCGCCGAACCCGATGAGCACGGGGAAAACCCACGGCGCCTGTTCCGCACACGCAGCGGGACACGCCCGCCCTTGGGCGGGGAAAACGCCGTTATCGAGCCCGCTTCTAGAATCGAAGCGTGAGGATCCTGTCCACGGCTTCACGGATCCGTTCCTTGTCCACGGTGAGGGCCATGCGCACGTAGCCTTCGCCGGGTTCGCCGAAGCCGCTTCCCGGCGTCGTGACGATGCCGGCTTCTTTGAGCAGCCTGGCGGTGAACTCGGCCGACGACACCCCCGGCGGCGTCGGGCACCACACGTAGAAGGTCGCCTTGGGCGGCTGGGCGTGGAGCCCTGCGCGGCGAAGCCCCTCAATCAAAATGTCTCGCCTTTCTTGATACACGCCTTGCATGTTGCGCACGCACTGTTGATCGCCGTCCAAGGCTTCCACGCCGGCCAGCTGCACGGCGTTGAACACGCCCGAGTCCACATTGCTCTTGATCTGGGCAAGCCCTGCGATGACATGGGCGTTCCCCACGGCGAACCCGATGCGCCAGCCGGTCATGTTGTAGGTCTTGGACAGAGAGTGGAATTCGATCCCCACGTCCATGGCTCCCGGCACCTCGAGGAAGCTCATGGGCCGGTACCCGTCAAAGGCCATTTCGGAATACGCGGCGTCGTGGCACACGATAAGGTCGTAGCGCTTGGCGAAGGCCACCACTTTTTCGAAAAACGAGGCCTCGGCCACGGCTCCCGTCGGATTATTGGGGTAGTTGATGAAGAGCAGCTTGGCCCGTCGAGCCGTCTCTTGGGGGATGGCGTCCAAATCGGGAAGAAAGGCGTTTTCCCGACGAAGCGGCATGATGTGGGAGGTGCCGCCGGCAAACATCACCGCCACCTGATAGACGGGGTAGGCCGGGCTGGGCACCAGAGCCGTATCCCCCGGATTGATGAAGGCCAAAGGCAGATGGGCGATGCCTTCTTTGGAGCCGATGAGGGTGAGCACCTGCGTGGCCGGGTCCAGGTCCACGTCGAAGCGGCGTTTGTACCAGCGGGCCACCGCGTCGCGAAAAGCGTTCATGCCGGAATACAGGGGGTATTGATGATTGGCCGGGTCTTCCGCGGCCGTCTTCAACCGCTCGATGATGTGGGGCGGGGTCGGCAGATCGGGGTCGCCCACGCCCAGATTGATGACGTCCACGCCTTTGGCCAGCAGTTCCGCCTTGAGCCGGTCGATCTCCTTGAAAAGGTAAGGGGGAAGATTCTTCACTCGATCCGCAAAATCCACGTTCATGCGCGCCTCCGCTTCGTCATTCTGCAATCCCCAAGACATGCTGCATGCTGTAGAGCCCGGCCGGTTTGCCGACGACCCATTTGGCCGCCGCTACGGCACCTCGAGCGAAATTGTCCCGACTGTGGGCCCGATGGGTCACTTCGATGCGTTCCCCCATGCCCAGGAAAAAGACCGTGTGTTCACCCACCACATCGCCCCCTCGAACCGTCTGCAACCCGATCACCTCTGGGGGCCTTTCCCCGATGATCCCGTGTCGTTCATAAAGGCCGACCTCCTGCAAGGAGCGGCCTCTGGCTTCCGCCACGGCTTCGGCGAGCTTCAGGGCCGTGCCGCTGGGGGCGTCTTTTTTGAACCGATGGTGCGCCTCCACGATTTCCACGTCGTAGTCGGGGCCCAAAAGCCGGGAGAGGTCGCGGAGCACCTTGAACAAAACGTTGACCCCGACGCTCATGTTGGGCGCCACCACGCATGGCATTTTTTGCGTCAGGTCCCGGATTTTTTCCATGTGGGCCGGCGTGAACCCGGTGGTGCCGACGACCATGGCCGTTCCTGTCCCCGCCGCCTTTTCCAGGTGCTTCAGGGATGCTTCGGGCGCCGTGAAATCGATGAGCACGTCGCAACGCGCCAAGACGGCTTCCACGGCATCGTCCACCACAAGGCCGCAGGGCGGCATGCCCGCCAAAAGGCCGATGTCACGGCCGACCGCCGGATGCCCCGGCCGCTCGACCCCACCGACCAGTTCGATGCCCTCCGTTTCCGCGACGATCTGCGCAATGCGCGACCCCATTCGGCCGCCGATTCCGGCTACAGCCGCTTTGACCATGGCAGGACCTCCCGTGTGTGCCTCAGATAAGGCCGTAGTCTTTCAGGGCTTGGGCCACCTTCGCCTTGCTCGCTTCACTCAAGCCCACCAGAGGCAGCCGCACTTCGTCGCTTGCGATCTTTCCCATCATTTTCAGGGCGGCTTTCACCGGAGCCGGGTTGGTTTCCACGAACATGGCGTGGCACAAGGGCAGCAGTTTGTAATAGAGCGCATAGGCGTCCTGGAATCGGCCTTGCAGGAAATGGGTGCACATGTCGGCCATATCGCGGGGCGCAATGTTGGACACCACGGAAATGACCCCCTTGCCGCCCACACACATGAGGGGGAACGTGATGTAGTCTTCCCCGGACAGGACGGCGAAACCGTCGCCGCAGAGTCGCACGATGTCCGTGATCTGCTTCATGGACCCTGTGGCTTCCTTAACGCCAACGATGTTGGGGATTTGGGCAAGCCTGGCGATGGTTTCCGGTTCCATGTTGACCGCCGTGCGTCCCGGAATGTTGTAGACGATGATGGGCAGATCCACTGTTTCCGCCACCTGTTTGAAATGCTGGTAGAGCCCTTCCTGGGTCGGCTTGTTGTAGTACGGGGCGATCATGAGGGCGGCGTCGGCGCCGCATTCCTTGGCGTGCTTGGTCAGTCGGACGGCTTCCGTGGTGTTGTTGGACCCCGTGCCGGCGATGACCGGCACCCGTTTTTTCACCTGATCCACGGTGATTTCCACGACCCGTTCGTGTTCTTCATGGCTGAGGGTCGCCGATTCCCCGGTGGTGCCGCACGGCACGATGCCGTGCGTGCCGTTTTCGATCTGGAATTCGATGAGATCCCGAAGAGCCGGTTCATCGATTCGACCGTTCTGAAACGGCGTGACAATGGCCACAAAGGCTCCTTGAAACATGGGTCCCTCCTGTGCTTCCTATGGGTGAAAAAACCTACGACTTCCGGTCCCCGGGCGTCCCGCCGAGCGTTTCGTCCCACAAGACGCCTTCATAGACCACTCTGGCGTCCCCCTCCAGAAAAACATCGTGAAAGCCTTCCGCATGCTGCCGGAAATGGATGATGAGCGTTTCGCCGCTTTGGGTTTCCACGCCAACGGGGGGGCGGACAAGACCTTGGGCGGCGGCGACGAGGGCGGCGGCGATGGAGCCTGTGCCGCAGGCCAGGGTTTCGTCTTCCACGCCGCGTTCGTAAGTGCGGATCTTGAGCCGGAATGGGTCGAGGACGGCGACGAAATTGGCGTTGGTGCCCGCGGGGGCGAAGCGGGTGTGATACCGAAGAGCCCTTCCGACGGCAAAGACGTCGAACCGGGACAAGGTCTCGGGGGAATCCACAAAGACGACCGCATGGGGGACACCGGTATTAATGAAATGAACGCGCAGGGACCGTTCGGCGGCGTCCACATGGATGTCGGGTTCATAGCCATGCGGTGGAGTCATCTGCACCCGCACCCGGATGCCGTCCACGACGGCGCGGATCTTTCCGGCCAGGGTGCGGAAGGTCAGGGCATTGTTGGGGGCGATGCCGAGAAGGCGGGCGAATCGGGCCGCGCACCGCGCTCCGTTGCCGCACATTTCCGCTTCGCTTCCGTCAGCGTTGAAAAACCGCCAGGCAAAGTCGCATTCAGGGTCGTTTTCCACGAAAATGACGCCGTCGGCCCCGGCCGAAAGCTTCCTTCGACAGGCCGCCCGGACCAAGTCTCGGCATCCGTCGGGCGGCACGATCCCGAAGCGGTTGTCGATGACCAGAAAATCGTTTCCCGACCCGGTCATTTTGAAAAAGGGGATGCGTTTCATCCGTTCAGCCTCATCCCTGGGGAATGTCTTCCAACCGCACCAGATCGTCCCAGGTCTCACGGCGCCGTATCACGTGGTACGACCCGCCGTTGACGAGCACTTCGGCGGGGCGCGGCCGGGAATTGTAGTTGGAGGCCATGCTGAACCCGTAAGCTCCGGCGCTCATCACCGCCAACAGTTCCCCCGGCGTGACCTGAGGCATGGCCCTTTCCCGCGCGAGAAAATCGCCGCTTTCGCAAATGGGCCCCACCACGTCCACGGTTTCCGTGCCCCGTTCCGAAAGGACCACGGGCTGGATGTGGTGGTAGGCCCCGTAAAGGCTCGGTCGAATGAGGTCGTTCATGCCGGCGTCCACGATGACGAAGTGCTTGGTCGGCGTTTTTTTGGTGTACAAGACGCGCGTGACCAAAATGCCGGCGTTTCCGACGATGACACGGCCCGGTTCGAAAATGAGCGTGCAGGGCAGCCCGTCCATCTCCTTGAGGATCGCTTCGGCGTATTCGGTGGGGTGGGGTGGTTCTTCGTCCGCGTAGGTGATGCCCAACCCGCCTCCGAGATCCAGGTACCGGATGGACAGCCCCAGTTCGTGGAGGCGCCCCATGAGGGCCCGGAGCCGTTTCAGGGCGTCCACAAAGGGGACGGTTTCGGTGAGCTGGCTGCCGATATGGCAGTCGATGCCGACCACCTCTACGCCCGGAAGGGTCATGGCGTGTCGGTAGCTTTCCAGAGCCTCCTCGACGCGGATGCCGAATTTGTTCTTTTCCATGCCCGTTGTGATGTACGGGTGGGTTTTGGGATCCACGTCGGGGTTGACGCGAAGGGCGATTCGAGCCGTACGCCCCAGAGCCTGGGCCCTTTGGCTGATGGCTTCCAGTTCCTGGCGCGACTCGATGTTGAACATGAGGATGTCTTCCGAGAGGGCGTAGTCGATTTCGTCGCGGGTCTTGCCCACGCCGGAATAGACGATTTTCTCGGGCCTGATGCCCGCCCGGCGCGCCCGAAACAGTTCGCCTCCCGAGACGATGTCCACCCCGCCGCCCAGGGACCCGAAAAGCGCCAGGATCGCCACGTTGGAATTGGCCTTGACGGAATAGCACGTGAGATGGGGAATCTGGGAAAAGGCCCCGTCGAACACCGTAAAATGATGGGTCAGGGTCGCTCGGCTGTACACATAGACCGGGGTGCCCACATCGCGCGCCAGGCTGTCGATGGGCACCTCCTCACAGCACAGCCGCCCGTTTTCATAATGAAAATGGTGCATGCCCTCTCCTCGAACGATCCGATCTCCCCCTGCGCAGCACAATACCCCAACACCCTCACGAAAACACCCCCGCCGCCAGGCGGTTTATTTGAAGCGAACGTGTCGCGCTTCCACCCACTTGGAAAGAAGCCCTTCCTTGTACGGCGCATCGGGACTCACCGAAGAGACCGCGTAGGCGTACACCTTGTTGGGTTCCACCTTCGCATCCACGTAGGGAGGGTTCTTCAGAGGGTCCGAGGTCAGCCGCACGATGGTTTTGCCATCCCGGCGATACACATGATAGCCGGCAACGGGCAGGGGGCATTCGGTCCAATGGACTTCCATCTTGTCTCCGGACGGGACGGCCCAGACGGTCTTGGGCGGCGGCGGAGGGACCTTTTCGGGCGCCTTGGTGAAGGCGCCTTCCGTCCACGCACCCACGACGTCGGCGTCCAAAACGCGCCGCACGGGGCGCACTCGGTACTGGTAGTGGTATTGCGGCTGGACGGACGTGTCCAGGTAGCTGTTCCCCTGGAAGAATTCGGGATTCAAGGGTTCCCAGTCCAGACCTTTCTGACGCCTTTCGATGAGAAAGGCCATCTGCAGATCCGGCGTCTTGGCAGGGGAGGTCGGGGCGTCCCATCGGACGAGAAGCCCGCGCTGGTCCGCATGGGTTTCCACCTGTTTGAGCGATTTGGGAGGCGAAGCGACGTGAACGCGGACGGGTGCGGACTGAACCAGGATTCTTTCCCGCCTGTCCATCACACCGATCCAGTACCGGTAGACGCCGTCGGGCTGGGTGGAGGTGTCGGTCCATTGGACCGTGTTATGCTGAACCGCCCACGGCCCCTGACCGTCGGGATCGAGGCGCAGGAGCGTCTGCACGGCTTCCGGCGGGCATTCGCTGCATTGCGCTCTTTCCAGATCCGTCTGTTCCCGGTTGATGACGAACACCAGGTCTCCGGGGCGCTTCTTCTGGTGGAAAATGTTCGGGATGGGCCAGGTGAGCCGCACATGCCCGTCGACGACTTCCGCGCGGATTCCCGTGATCTGGGGCGGCCCTTCGGGTCCCATGGGCTGGGGCGGCATCTTCTTGCCGCATGAGCCGGCCGCAAGTACCAGGGCGAACATGAGAGGGGTGCGAAAGAGCCATGTCCTTCCCGACTTGCCGATCCTGAAACGACATGCGCGCATCGTGCCATCCTTTATCATTGTCGCCCGGGGCGAGTGCAAGGCGCCGGAGGCGGCGTATTCAGGAAACCCGGGGGGTGTCGGCAATGACGGTGTCCAGCCGTCGGCGGGTTTCATCGCGCACCGCGCCGATGGCTTCCCGAACCCTGTGGGAACTGGTCCCCCCTGGGGAAGTGCGCCTGTCGACGGCGCTTTGAAGCGTAAGGACCGCAAAGAGATCCGCGTCCAAGGCCTTGTGGAATTTCTTCAGTTCCTCCACCGTGCAGTCCGTGAAATCTTTTCCCGTCTTTTCGCAGTGCTGCACCAATTGGCCGACCACGTGGTGGGCTTTGCGGAACGGCACTCCCTTGCGCACGAGATAATCCGCCACCTCGGTGGCCAGCGCATACCCTTGGGCGGCGCAGGCCTCCATGCGGTCTTGGCGAAACCGCAATTCGGGAAGCATCTTGTTGAGTACGGCAAGGGTTTGGCGCACCGTGTCGGCGCTGTCGAAGACCGGTTCCTTGTCTTCCTGTAGATCCCGGTTGTAGGTCAGAGGGAGCCCCTTGACCAGGGTGAGCAAAGCCATGAGGTTGCCGTAGACTCGGCCGGTCTTGCCGCGCATGAGTTCCGCAACGTCCGGGTTTTTCTTTTGCGGCATGATGCTTGAGCCCGTGCAGAACGCATCGCTGATGTCCACAAAGGCGAATTCCGTCGTCGACCACAGGACGAGTTCTTCGGCCAGGCGGCTGACGTGCATCATGAGCAGGGCCGAGGCGGCACAGAATTCGATCAAATAGTCCCGGTCGCTCACCGCGTCCATGCTGTTTCGAGTCACTCGCGGAAAACCCAAGGCGCGCGCCGTCATTTCCATGTCGATGGGAAAGGTGGTTCCGGCCAGGGCGGCGCTGCCCAAGGGAAGCACATTGGTGCGGTGGTAGCACTGGGCCATGCGTTCTTCGTCCCGCAGGAACATTTCCGCATAGGCCATGAGGTGATGGGCGAGCAGGACGGGCTGCGCATGCTGCAGGTGCGTGTAGCCGGGCATGATGACATGGAGGTGCTTTTCGGCCATGTCGGTCAGGACGGCGACGGTTTGCAGGAGGAGTCGTCGGCAATCCAGGAGCACGTCGCGAAGATAGAGCCGCGTGTCCAAGGCGACCTGGTCGTTACGGCTGCGGGCGGTGTGGAGTTTTCCGCCCACTTCGCCGATCTTCTGCATGAGCCGTTGTTCCACGGCCATGTGAATGTCTTCTTGCGAGGCGTCCAGGGGCAGTTCGCCCCTTTCGATTTCGCGCAGGATTTCCCCCAGTCCCTGGATGATCTGCGCGGCTTCTTCATGGGCAATGATGCCGCATTCGCCCAGCATGCGGCAATGGGCGATGCTTCCCTGAATGTCGTAGCGGTACAGGCGCCGGTCGACGTGGATGGATCCCGTGTAGTCTTCCACCAGGCTGTCGGTGGGCTGTTCGAATCGGCCTTGCCACATCTTTTCAGACATGCCTTCTTCCTTGTGCGCGGCTTCTCACCAGGTTTTGGACGCGCAGGCGAAGCCCCTGAAGCCGGATGAAGCCCGTGGCGTCGCTTTGCCGGTACACATCTTCTTCTTCAAAGGTGGCCAGTTGCGGATCGTAGAGGGACCGGTCCGATTTCCTGCCGATGACCGTGCAACTGCCCTTGTACAGTTTCACCCGGACGGTTCCGGAGACGTTTTCTTGGGACGTGTCGATGAGACTTTGGAGGGCGAGCCGTTCCGGGGCGTACCAAAACCCGTTGTAAATGAGCTTGGCGTATTGAGGAATGAGGGAATCCCGCAGGAACATGACTTCCCGGTCCATGGTGATGGATTCCATGGCCCGGTGGGCGATCCGCAAAATGGTGCCTCCCGGCGTTTCGTAGACCCCTCGCGATTTCATGCCCACGAACCGGCTTTCCACGACGTCGGCTCGGCCCACTCCGTGGCGGCCGCCGATGCGATTGAGGGTATGAAGCAGCGTCGCCGGCGTCATGGGCTCGCCGTTGATCGCCACGGGATCGCCTCGAACAAAATCCAACTCCACGATTTCAGGTTCATCGGGCGCTTCTCGAGGGTCCACCGTGAGGGTGAACATGGACGGATCCGGTTCCCGCCATGGATCTTCCAGAATGCCCCCTTCGTAACTGATGTGGAGCAGGTTGGCGTCGCAGCTGTAAGGCTTTTCCGGGGTCACCGGCACGGGGATGCCGTGCTTTCGGGCAAATTCCAGAAGGGCTTGGCGGGACTTGAGGTTCCACTCACGCCACGGGGCGATGACTTTGAGGTGAGGGGCCAAAGCGGTGTAGGTGAGTTCAAAGCGCACCTGGTCGTTGCCTTTGCCCGTCGCCCCATGACTGACCGCGTCGGCGCCTTCTTCTCGGGCGATTTCCACCTGCCGTTTGGCGATAAGCGGCCTGGCGATGGCGGTGCCCAGGAGGTATTGGCCTTCGTAGATGACATTGGCCCGAAAGGCGGGGAAGACGAAATCCCGGACGAATTCTTCCCGCAGGTCTTCCACGCGGGCTTTCACGGCTCCGGTGTTGAGCGCTTTCTGTTCGATGGCGCGCAGATCGTCGCCCTGGCCCAAGTCGGCGGCAAAGGCTATGACGTCGCAGCCGTAGGTTTCGATGAGCCACTTGAGAATGATCGAGGTGTCCAATCCTCCGGAATAGGCCAAAACCACTGTGCTCGTGCCCATGATCGCTTGTCTCTCCTTACCGACGCCGAGGCGGCTTGGCGCCCGCCTTTCCCGCCCAAGGTGTTTTCCAAAAAATCCCTGAGAAGGCTCCTACATAACGGAAGACCCCGCATGTTGACAAGAGATACTACGAAACCAAGAGCCAGTGGAGCAGGGCGGCCTGGGCGTGCAGGCGGTTTTCCGCTTGGTCGAAAACGACGGAGCGCGGCCCTTCCAGGACCTCGTCCGTGATTTCTTCGCCTCGGTGTGCCGGCAGGCAATGCATCACGATGGCTTCCGTCGGGGCCTTGGCGAGCAACGCGGCGTTCACCTGAAACGGCCGAAAGACGCTGCGGCGCTTTTCCGCCTCGTGTTCCTGCCCCATGCTGGCCCACACGTCCGTGTTGATCACCGTGGCGTCTTTGACCGCCTCGGCCGGGTCCTCGTAGAGCCCGATATCGGCGATCCCTTCCCGGCGGGCGCGCTCCAAAACGCGGGCCGACGGCCAATAGCCTTCCGGGCATGAAATGTTCAACCGAAAACCCAGCCGCGCCGACGCGTTGATCCAGGAATGCGCCATGTTGTTGCCGTCTCCGATCCACGCCACGACCTGTCCGTCCAAGCGCTTTTTCTTTTCCGTCACGGTCATGAGATCGCTCAGCACTTGGCACGGGTGATAGAGATCCGTCAAGCCGTTGATGACGGGGATGGAGGCGTAGCGGGCCAGGGTCACGACGTCGCTGTGGTCGTAGGTGCGCACAACCAGGGCATCGAGATAGCGGGAAAGAACCCGGGCCGTATCCGAAAGGGGTTCCGCTCGAGACAGCTGCGTGTCCTGGACGCTCAAGAACGTGCAGGCTCCTCCCAGCCGATGCATAGCCGCTTCAAAGGAAACCCGGGTTCTCGTGGACGGCTTGGTAAAGAGAAGGCCCAGGGTTTTTTGCTGCAGCACGGGCCTGAGGCGCCCCGAGGCCCAGTCCTGTTTCAGCCGCATGCCGTGTTCGATGAGGGAAAGAATTTCTTCGGCGCTCACATCCCACAAGGTGAGAAAGTCTCTTTTCATGGGGCCCACTCCTTCAAGACGGCGTCCAGGGCGGTGACGAGGCGATCGATATCGTCCTTTTCGATGATCAAAGGGGGCACGAACCGAAGGACCGTTTCATGGGTGCAGTTGATGAGGAAACCCTTTTCCAGGCATCCGTCGACGACGGCCTTTCCGGGACCGGCGAGTTCCATGCCCACCATGAGCCCTCGGCCCCGCACGTCCCGCACCTTGTCCGGATGTCGCGCTCGAAGTCCTTCCAGCTTTTCGAGAAAGTACTGTCCCTTGTCCCGAACGGAGGCCAGAAAGGCGTCGCGGGCGATGAGTTCCAAGACCTTTGCGGCGGCGGCCGTCACCAAAGGAGTGCCCCCGAAGGTGCTGGCGTGGCTTCCCGGCGTGAAGGCGCGAGCGGCGGCTTCCGTGGCCAGCATGGCGCCGATGGGAAGACCGTTCCCCAGGGCCTTGGCCAAGGTCATGACGTCGGGCGAGACGCCGAGCTGCTCGTAAGCGAAAAGGGTTCCCGTGCGGCCCATGCCCACCTGCACTTCGTCAAAGATGAGAAGCACGTCCCGTTCCGTGCACAGCGCCCGAAGTTCCCGAAAATAGTCGGGATCGCCAAGCCGCACGCCCCCTTCCCCCTGAATGGGTTCCACAAGGACGGCGCAGACGTGGTGTGTCATGGCCCGGCGCACGGCGTCGATGTCGTTGTAGGGCACGAAATGAAACCCTTCCACCAGGGGCTCGAACCCCTTGTGCACCTTTTCCTGGGCGGTGGCCGATAAGGTGGCCAGGGTGCGACCGTGGAAGGAATCTTCCATGGTGATCACATGAAAACGGCCGGGGCCGTATTTGTCGCGGCTGTATTTTCGAGCGAGTTTGATGGCGGCTTCGTTGGCTTCGGCGCCGCTGTTGGCGAAAAAGACCCTGTCGGCAAAGGACAGCCGTTGCAGCGCGGCGGCCAGTTCCACTTGGGGGCGCGTGTAGAACAGGTTGGAGACGTGCACCAGGGTCTGGGCCTGCCGGCAGATCACGTCCGCCACCTCGGGATGGCAATGGCCCAGGTTGCACACGGCGATGCCCGCCACGAAATCGAGATACTCCTTCCCGTCGGCATCCCACAGCCGGCAGCCTCGACCTCGTTCCAGCACCACGGGGTATCGCGCATAGGTGGAGCACACCACTTGTTCGCACAGGTCCATCACAGGCTGCGTCATGAACGGGTCCTTTCTTTGGGTTTTCGGTAAGGCCGGGAGGCGACGATTTCCGTGCCGATTCCCGAATCGGTGAACAGTTCCAGGAGCACCGCGTGAGGAATGCGCCCGTCCAGAATGGCCACTTTCTTCACCCCGCCTTGGACGGCGTCCATGGCGCAGTGCACCTTGGGAATCATGCCGCCTTTGAGCACATCGTCCTGGATGAGTTCCGCCGCCTCGGCGACGGTGAGGCTGGAGATGAGTTCGCCGGCGGCGTTGAGCACCCCGGGCACATCGGTCATGAGCACCAGTTTTTCCGCGGCGAGGGCCGCGGCCACTTTTCCGGCCACGAGATCCGCGTTGATGTTGTACGTCTCGCCGGATTTGCCTACCCCCACGGGGGCAATCACCGGGATGACCTGGCTCTTTTCCAGAACTTCCAGAATTTCTACGTTGATCCGTTCCACTTCCCCCACCAGGCCGATGTCGATGATTTCGGGAGGCTGATCATCGCCTTGGTATTTGAAAAGATGCATCTTGCGCGCTTCGATGAGCATCCCGTCCTTGCCGCTCAGCCCGATGGCTCGGCCTCCGTGGCGGTTGATCAAGGCCACGATCTCTTTGTTCACCTTGCCCGCCAAGACCATTTCCACCACGTCCATGGTTTCTTCGTCGGTGACGCGCATGCCTTCCCGAAAGTCGCTCTTTTTGCCGACCCGGTCCAGCATCCGGCCGATCTGGGGCCCGCCGCCGTGGACCACCACTGGGTGGATGCCGATGTATTTCATCAGCACCACGTCCTGCGCAAAGCTCTCTTTGAGCGCTTCGTCTTTCATGGCGTGGCCGCCGTATTTGATGACCACGGTCTTTCCCGAAAACTGCCGGATGTAGGGCAACGCCTCGATGAGCAAGGCTGCGGTATCGCGCATCACGGTTTCCTTCCTCCTCGCCGAAAACGGCTCTACAAGATGTAGCGGCTCAAGTCTTCGTCCTTCACGATGTCTTCCAAGGTCTGTTTCACGTAGGCCCGGGTGATGTGCAGGGTTTGGCCTTTAAGGTCCGGGGCGTTGAAGGAAATGTCCGAAAGGAGCTTTTCCATGATGGTATGGAGCCTTCGAGCGCCGATGTTTTCCGTGCGGGCGTTCACCTGGTAGGCGATTTCGGCGATTTCGTCGATGGCGTCCTCGTCGAAGACCAGCGTCACCTCTTCGGTGGCCAAAAGGGCGATGTACTGGGTGATCAGCGCGTTTTCCGGCTCTTTGAGAATCCGCACGAAGTCGTCCTTGGTGAGGGATTGGAGTTCCACGCGAATGGGGAATCGGCCCTGCAGTTCGGGGATGAGTTCGGACGGCTTGGCGATATGAAAGGCGCCGCTGGCGATGAACAGGATGTGGTCGGTGCGTACCATTCCGTACTTGGTGGTCACCGTGGAGCCTTCCACAATGGGCAGAAGATCCCTTTGCACGCCTTCTCGAGAAACGTCTGGGCCGTGGGTGCCTTCCCGCCCGGCGATCTTGTCGATCTCGTCGATAAAGATGATCCCTGAGTGCTCCACCCGCTCGATGGCCTGGCGGATGACCTTATCCATGTCGATGAGCCGTTGGGATTCTTCTTCGATGAGGATCTCCCGCGCTTCGGGAATCTTGACCTTGCGCCGCTTGGTGCGCCGGGGAAGCATGGAACTGAGCATCTCGCGGAAGCTGTAGTCCATCTCTTCCATGCCGGCGCTGGCGAAGAAGTCGAAGACGGGCACCGAACGGTCTTCCACTTCCAATTCCACGTAGCGGTCGTCCAAGGCGCCCTGGCGCAGGAGTTTTCGAAGTTTTTCCCGAGTGGCGTCTGCTTTCTGGGTTTCTTCCTGCGCCAGTTTCAGTTCGGCCGGATCCTGGGGACGGCTTTGGGCCTGGGCGCTGCGGCGGGAAGGGGGCAGCAGAATGTCCAGGAGCTTTTCTTCCGCCAGTTCCTCCGCCTTTACGCGAACGGCGTCCATTTCTTCCGAGCGGACCATGTTGACCGCCAGATCCGTCAAATCCCGAATCATGGATTCCACGTCCCGGCCCACGTAGCCCACTTCCGTAAATTTGCTGGCTTCCACCTTGAGGAAGGGCGATTGGGCCAGCCGGGCCAGACGTCGTGCGATTTCCGTTTTGCCCACGCCCGTCGGGCCGATCATGATGATGTTTTTGGGAGCGATTTCATCGCGCAAATGTTCCGGCACCTGCTGGCGGCGCCACCGGTTTCGCAGGGCGATGGCCACCATGCGTTTGGCGTCTTGTTGCCCGATGACGAATTTGTCCAATTCGCGCACGATTTCCGCGGGAGTCAAGGGCTGCTGCATGGCGTCACAACTCCTCGATGGTGAAAGCCTCGTTGGTATAGATGCATAGGTGGGCGGCGATTTTCATGGCCTCTTCAGCCACTGCCCGCAACGGAAGGTTCGTGTGGGCGAGCAGGGCCCGGGCCGCCGCCAAAGCGTAAGGACCTCCCGACCCCACGGCGGCCAGGCCGTCGTCCGGTTCGATGACGTCCCCGGTGCCGCTCAGGATCAGGCATTGGGTGCGGTCCGCGGCGATGAGCAAGGCCTCGAGGCGCCTTAAGGCTCGATCCATGCGCCAGTCCTTGGCCAGTTCCACGGCGGCTCTTTTCAAATTGCCGTTGTATTGTTCCAGCTTCGTTTCCAACCTTTCGAACAGGGTAAAGGCGTCCGCGGTGGCTCCGGCAAAACCGGCGAGGATCCTATCGTGGTACATCTTACGGACTTTGCGGGCCTGCTGTTTCATTACCGTATCGCCGAAGGTCACCTGACCGTCACCGGCCATGACCACCTGTGATGCTCGGTGGATCGCCAACACCGTGGTGCCGTGAATGACGGCGGATCGGCTCTTTGGAAAGGGCATGGAGGCCATGAGCGTCCTTTCTTGACGAGGGATTAGGGACCTTCTTTGCGGCTTCGAGGATGAGCGGCGTCGTAGACGCTCATGAGCCGGTCCAGATCAACCTTCGTGTAGCGCTGCGTTGTGGAAAGACCGGCATGTCCCAGCATTTCCTGAATGCTGCGAAGATCCGCTCCCGAACCCAGAAGGTGCGTGGCAAAGCTGTGGCGGATGCCGTGCGGGCTGAGCGGCCGCCATTGACCCGCCTCCCGAAGCCTTTCCGTCAGCAGACGCCGGACGGAGCGATCCGACAGACGTCCGCCCCGGGCGTTCAAAAACAGGGCCTCCTGGTTGTAGGGGCCCTGCCACTGGTTCCTAAAGGCGCTCAGGTAGCATCCAATGGCTTCCAGGGCCTTGGAGCCGATGGGCACGATCCGTTCCTTGGCGCCTTTGCCCACGGTGCGCACCATGCCCTCGTGCATGTCGATGTGAGCATGATTGAGCCGAACCAATTCTCCGACGCGCAGTCCCGTGGAATAAAGGGTTTCGAAAAGAGCCCAGTCGCGCACGGCGATCCACGGGGCCGACGGGGCCAGAGCGCGTCTTTGCAAGGTATCCAGGAAAGCCGACATGTCATCCACGTCCAGAAAGGCGGGCACGGTGACGGTCGCCTTGGGGGACCGCAACGATCGAGCCGGATTGCGCTCAAGACCATGCCTTTCCATAAGAAAGCGGAAGAAGGATCGATAGGTCGCCAAGGCTCGCGCCTGGCTGCTTTTGGCCAGACGCGGATGCCTGTGGAAGACGAAACGTCGCAGGGACGCTTCCGACAGATCATCCATTTCCAGACGCGATCGGCCCAGGAGATCCTTCAAGAAAAGAAGCCACTGCGCCAGGTCGGCCCCGTAGCTTCTCACCGTCGCCGGACTGAGCGCCCGCTGGGACCGAAGGAAATCGAGGAAGCTCTTGACCGCCTCCACGGCCGGCCCTTCCAGCTCCCGAAAAACGCGATGGAGCACCGACGAAACGTCTCTTGGCATGACGAGCCTCCGATCTTTTCCCTCGAGCGTGACGACGTTTTGAAAAGCTATAAAAAATCAGAAAAGCGCTTCAAGAGAAAGTCTTTTCTTGCAGGGACAGGCAAAATGCGACGAACCTTCCCAAAGGGTCCAAGTCGGGATTGTTCTTGACTTTTCTCGTGCCCTTCATCTAAGAACGTCACTTGTGCTTTTCCTCGTAAAGTCCGCGGCGTCACCGACCCCTTCCCCCACAGCCACCGTCATGGCTCGGATTGGGCCGGTTTTACGCCGTCTTTTTGATTTTCGGGGATGATCGAAGGATCTGCCCCGTCGGGCACGGGGCGCAGGCGCAGAAAGGAACGACACATGAGTGAATCGGTAGGCAAGGTCCGAACGTTTGCCATCATTTCCCACGGAGGGGCGGGAAAGACGTCCTTGGCGGAAGCCATGCTCTTTACCGCCGGCGCGACGACGCGCCTGGGCAAGGTGGACGAAAGCACCTCCGTCATGGATTTCGAACCGGAGGAAGTGAGCCGCAAGATCACCATCAGCACGGCTTTCAACACCTTCCCGTGGAAAAAGCATTCCTGCACCGTGATCGACACGCCCGGCGATTTCAATTTCATTGCCGAAACCAAGAGTTCGCTCCAGGGAGCGGATGCGGCCCTGGTGGTCGTGGACGCCATCGACGGCGTCAAGGTGCAGACGGAAAAGGTGTGGGAATTCGCCGAGGAATTGGGCCTGGCGCGCATGATTTTCATCAGCAAGATGGACCGCGAACGGGCCGACTTCGTCAAGACGGTGGACAACATTCGCCGCCAGCTGGGAACCCGGTGCGTGCCCCTGACGGTGCCCATCGGCAGCGCCGAAAATTTTCAAGGTGTCGTCGATGTCCTCACGGGCAAGGCCTTTTTCTATACCCACGGAGAAACGGGCAAATTCGACGTCAAGGACGCGCCGGCCGATGTGCTGGACTTGGCGGCCCAATATAAAGAGATGCTCGTGGAAAATGTGTGCGAAGCCAACGATGCCCTGCTGGAAAAGTACCTGGAAGGCCAAGAGCTCACCCAGGAAGAGATCGCGGGAGGCTTGCGCAGCGCCGTGATCGCCGGGCGCCTGATTCCCATCACGTGCGGCTCCGGCACGGCCAACGTGGGCGCGGCCCAAGTTTTGGACATCATCGTGGAGTGCTTCCCGTCGCCTCTGGATCGCGGTTCCAAGAAAGGGACGTCCTTGGACGGGCAAAATGCCGTGGAACGGGAACCCGACCCGGCCGCGCCCTACTCGGGACTGGTGATCAAGACCATCAGCGATCCCTACGCCGGGCGGCTTTCCGTGGTGCGCATCTTTTCCGGGACCATGAAACCCGATGCCACTGTGTTCAACAGCACCAAGAAGTCCAAGGAACGCTACGGGCAATTGCTGCGCATCAAAGGAAAAGCCCAGGAAAGCCTTCAGGAGGCGGGCCCCGGCGATATCGTGGCCGTCGCCAAGCTCAAGGAAACCACCACCGGGGACACGCTGTGCGACGAAAAGAACGCTGTCGTGTTTCCCTTCCCCGAACTGCCCGCCGCCGTCTATTCCTTGGCCATCGAACCCAAGAGCAAAGGCGACGAGGACAAGATCTTCAGTTCCTTGGCCCGTTTGATGGAAGAGGACCTGGCCCTCAAGCTGGAACGCAACGACGAAACCAAGGAAATGATCCTCTCGGGCATGGGCGAAATCCACATCGAAGCGACCATCGACAAGCTGAAGCGCAAGTTCGGCGTGGAAGTGAACCTGCGGCTGCCCAAGGTGCCCTACAAGGAAACCATCAAAGGCAAAGCGCGGGTCCAGGGCAAGTACAAGAAGCAGACGGGAGGCCGAGGCCAGTACGGGGACTGCTGGATCGAAATGGAACCTTTGCCCAGAGGGGAAGGCTTCCAGTTCGTGGACAAGATCGTGGGCGGCGTGATTCCCAGGCAGTACATCCCGGCCGTGGAAAAGGGCATTGTGGAGGCCGCTCAGGAAGGGGTGGTGGCCGGCTATCCGGTGATCGACTTCAAGGTGGACTTGGTGGACGGCTCCTACCACGCGGTGGACTCCTCGGAAATGGCTTTCAAGATCGCCGGTTCCATGGCTTTCAAGAAAGCCGTGGTGGAAGCCAAGCCCACCTTGCTGGAACCCATCGTCCATCTGGAAGTGATCATCCCGGACGATTGCCTGGGCGATGTCATCGGGGATTTGAATTCCCGGCGGGGTAAGGTCCTGGGGATGGACAGCCAGGGCAACAAACAGATCGTCCGCGCCCAGGTCCCCCTTGCGGAAGTGTTGAAATACGCCCCCGATCTGCGATCCATGACCGCCGGGCGCGGCATGTTCACCATGAAGTTTTCCCATTACGAAGAAGTGCCGGCTCAGCTTCAGGAAAAGATCATCGAAGCCGCCAAGGCCGAAAAAGCCGAAAAGGCCTAGGAGCCTGGCCGAAAATGCCTTTGGGAGGTGCTCCAGAAAAAATGGGTGAAGGCCTCCTGCAAGGTCGCGGCTAAAGCCGCTTCCACGAAATGCGGTGTCCTTTCGGCAGTGTTGTGACGTCCTGCATGCGGGGCGGTCGCCCCGAAGGGGCCAAACATCATAGCCCGGGGCGTAGCCCCGGGTCGGGGCGCCCGTTGACGTGAAAATATAAGCCCCGAAGGGGCGAAACACATGGCTTAAGGAAGTACCCCGTCGCATGGGGATGGCTCATTGGGGGTTGGGTTACGCCCCTGCGGGGCATAAGAAAGAATTGGAAAAAAGGGGACCGATCTGCCCATCCCAGGGCGAGGCCCTGGGCTGACATCCTGTGCCCCTTCGGGGCGTGGGGTGTCCCATCCCAAAGCTACGCCGAGGGGCGTCCGTCGAAGGCGCGGCGCTCTTCGTCCTGCGGGCGGAACCCTCATGTTGGGACTCCGCCCTTTCGCCGTTCCGTGCCGCAGCCTCCTTTTCATCGCCGCATCGCCGGGATAGATGAGGGAACACATAAGATCCGCCGGGGTTTGGGGAAGCCCTTTTCTTCGGGGATTCGGCCGAGGGAAAATCGGTGACGGAAGATCAGGAAAAAGACAGGCCGCAAAAGGACGAGGGCGATCGCCTTCCTTTGGCGATGAAGATCCAGAAGATGACCGTTCCCGAGCGCATCAAGCTGGCGCAGACGGGCGGCCAGGAAGCGCGCACGCTGCTTATGCAGGATCCCAATCGGGTCGTCCAGCTCGCCGTCTTGGAAAATCCCAAGATCACGTCTTCGGAAGTGGTAGGGTTTGCCAATTCCCGAAACATCAGTGATGAAGCCCTGCGCAAGATCGCCGATAACCGGGAATGGTTCAAGCTCTACCCCGTGCGCTTGGCCTTGGTGAAAAATCCCAAAACCCCCGTGGGGATCGCCTTGAAATTGGTCGCCACATTGAACCCTCAGGATTTGAAAATTCTCGCCAAGAGCAAGTCGGTTTCCAGCGTCATCGTTCAGGCCGCGCGACGACAGTTGGAACGCGGCCCGCGCTGAAGGCCGGGGAGGTATGGGCCATGGAGCGGTGTCGGAAGACGGTGGCCGTCGTTACGGTGAGTGATAAGGGAAGTCGCGGGGAGCGGGAGGACACCTCCGGAGCGCAGCTTTGGGAACGGCTCCATGCCGAAGGCTATACGGGGGTGTGGCGCACCATCGTGCCGGACGAAAAAGCCGCCATCCAAGAGGCCCTTGTGGAAGCGGTGGAAAAGCACCGGGCGGCTCTCGTGCTGACCACCGGCGGGACGGGTGTTTCCCCACGGGATGTGACGCCCGAGGCGACCGTTGCCGTATGTGACCGACTTCTTCCGGGCATGGCCGAAGCCATGCGCATGGAAAGCCTCAAAAAGACCCCCCATGCCATGCTTTCCCGGGCTGTGGCCGGCATTCGAGGCGACAGCCTCATCGTCAATCTTCCCGGAAGCCTCAAGGGATGCCTCGAAAACCTGGAGGTGATCCTTGCGGCCCTACCCCACGCTTTGGCCAAGATTCAGGGGGACACGGCGGATTGCGGCGCCTGAAGGGCGGGCGACCTGCCTAGGACTCCTCCTCCGTTTCCGACCGTCCCCCCACGGCGTTTCTCTTGGCGGCGTAGCTTTCTCGAACGGCCCTTTTCTTCGCTTCGTAGGCGTTGCAGATTTCCTGAATTTCTTCGTCGATCCTTTTGACCTTGGCTTCCGCGTCTTCCACGTTGCGCATCTGGGTCATGACCGCAGGATCGTCTTTGAGGGATTCCTGGCCTTCCTTCAGCATGCCGTAGACCACGGCGCCGAGGCCGCTGTAGGCCTTGGCCAGGTTTTTCTGGGTCCGGCTCACCGCAAGACGTTTCATTTGGGTCCTGAAAACTTTCATTTTCCAGTGATAGACAATCGTCGCATATTCCAGAGCCCAGTAGCCCATCTTCGTCAGCATGGCGATTACGTTATTGATCACTCCGCCCATTCCGTCCTCCTTTCGCCCTAGTCTTCCAGACTCCAGCCCGTGATCCGTCGAAAGCGCTCCGTCATGTTGTCCACATGAGATCCCGGCCAATACACGCGCCCGCACGAAGGGCAGCGGCAGAACGACGGGGCCGTGGCATAAACGTACTCCGGAACCCTGCCGACGGCCTCCTCCTTGGGGATTTCCTCCAACAGCCGATTGCACCGAAGGCATCGGCTGAAAAGCCTGACGTCTTCATGACGAATGAGGCCAGCCGCCGCCAGCTTACGACACTGCTCGTCCACGCGCGAGGGCTCACAGAAAAAAACGCCCGGCAGATGGCGCCATCGCGTGTTCCCGGTCACCACGACGACGCCCTCGCGGTGCAGCGTCTCGATCTGCGAGGCGGTCTCGATGGATCCGTAGCGCGTATCGTAGCCAAGGATTCGTAACCATTTTGCCATCTTTCCGAGCATGCGATCAACAAAAAACCGTGCCTGAGGCTCCATGGAGGGTCCTCCTGCCGGGGGACGTCAGGGGATTTCCACGATCCGCACGGCGTCGCCGAAGGACGGGGGCTCGAAGGTTTCCGAAGGGATGTCGGCCGGTCGCATGACGAGCGTACGCGAGAGATCCACGGATCCCGTCTCGCTTCGAAAGCTGAGTGCGGAGGGGATTTCTCGGAAATCCCCCTGCGTGTCGTATTGGAAAAGAATCGAAAGGGTCGTTCCCGAAAGGTCGAATTCCATGCGGCAGATGCGCTCCATATCGGGACAAAGACCGTACCGGCGTGCAAAGCCTTCGGAAAGGTTCGCCTCGCCGAAGACCACCGCACCGTCCTGAAGCCGCCGCGCGGGAGCGCCGTCGAGGATCTCCTTGGGGGGCAGACCCACGAGGGTGGGAGCCAAAGCCGTGCCCGGCAGGCCGATGCCTACGAGCTTGTCCAGAAGGCCGGCGCTGTGCCGCGATCGATACAGGCTCTTTTCGCCGACCAGCCACAGGTAGGCCGACGGCTCCCTGAGCACGAAAAGCCCTTGGATCTGCCCCCAGGAATTCAGGATTTCGATCCGCATTTTGTCGGGCAGTTGTGCGGTGACAAGGACTTTGGCACGCCAGACCCGTTCCAGGGAATCCGTCCATTTTGCTTGATAGACGGCTTGGAATCGTTGCCACCGATCGAATCGCTGAACGAGGCTGCCCCGCCACCTGTCGGCGTCCCACGCCGCGGCGAAGCCATCCGGCCCGGGCATCGGCGCCCGAAGCGGGGCGCAGGCGGCCACAACAAAGGACGCCGCGCACAGGAGCGCAATGGGCAGGATTGGGGCGAAGTGTTTCATCGCACCCGCTGGATCTTTTCCTGGATCATGGCGGGCTTTTCATGCCCCTTTTCCAGGGCCTTTTCATAAGCTTTTCGGGCCTCTTCCAATCGGCCCAAAGCCTGCAGAATGTCGCCGTAGTGTTCCAAAATGACGGGATCGTCGGGAACGATTTCCAGGGCCCTGCGGATCACTTGAAGTGCCTTGGCGTATTCACCCTGACGGTAGTAAACCCACGCCAGGCTGTCCATAATGTAGCCGTCTTCGGGCTCTTTTTCCAAAGCGCGCTCGATGAGTTCCTTGGCTTCGTCGAGACGAATCCCTTTATCCGCATAGGTGTAGCCCACGTAGTTGAGCGCCCCGGCATGGTCTTTTTCCAACGTGAGGATTTTTTTCATCACCGCCAGGGCTTCTTCCTTGCGGTCCATGCGGTCGAGCACGATGCCTTTTCGGAAAAGCAGCGACACGGTTTCGCCGCCGGCGGCCATGCCGGCGTTGAGGGTCTCGAGGGCTTTGGCGAAGTCTTTGGTTTCTTCATAGAGGAAGGCCAAATAGAGGTAGAAATCGATGACCTGCGGTTTCAGCGCGATGGCCTTTTCCAAGCACTGAATGCCCGATTTGTGGTCGTTGAGCTTGGAAAAAAGAACGCCGAGCCGCATCTGCGCCGGATCCCACAAGGGGCTGGTTTCGGGAATAAGCCGCAGGTTGACGACAGCCTGTTCCAAATCGGCGCGTTCGCCTTTTTCTTCGTAAGAGGTGGCGAGATAATACAGGGCTTGGTCGTATTGCGGCCGATCCTTCAAAAGCGATTGAAAATCCGAGATGGCTTCCTGGTATTTGCGCTGCTGCAGGTGGATGATGCCGATCTTGAGCCGCGCTTCCAGGTCTTCGGCGTCCTGTTGGGAAAGAATGCGCAGGTGCTCCAGGGCCTTGTCGTAGAGCTTTTGGCGGATGTAGAGATTGCTCAGCCGGTTTCGCGCCTGAGCGTGGTTCGGGTTGATTTCCAGCAGCCGAAGATAGGTGCCTTCGGCTTCTGAAAACCGCTCGGTGACTTCATAAATGTAGGCCAAATCCAGCATGGCCCTGTCGAAAAACGGGTTGATTTGCAACACTTCCTGATAGGCCGCTTCCGCCTGGTCGTAGAACTTCATGTCGAGAAAGATGCGGGCTTTGTAATAGGAGGCCAAAGGGTTGTCGGGTAAAAGCGCCTTCAGGTGCTCCAAGGCTTCCAGAGCCTCGCGGAATCGGTTTTCCTGCGCGTACAGGGTTCCCAGCAGAAGATACGCATCGTGGTTGGACGGGTTGATGGAAATCACCCGCCGGTAGGCCTCGATGGCCTTGGCGTTGTTGCCGGTGCCGGCGTAGAGCCGCCCCAGAAGCACGAAGGCGTTTTCGAAGGTGGGGGCGACTTCCGCGGCCTTTTCCGCCAGTTTGAGCGCTTCCTGCACATTGCCCTGGCGCACGTACAGGACGGCGAGATCCGTGAGGATGGTAGGATCGTCGGGGTCGATGGCCAAGGCCTTCTGATAGGCTTTGACGGCCTCTTCCGGCTCGTTGACCCGAAGGTAGTATTGCGCTAACAGGTAAGCGGCGTACGCTTGAGACTTGGGCAGTTCCGGTCCGGGGGCCGAGGGGCCGGTGCGCAAACCGAGGCTGCTGCAAGAGCTCATGAACAAAAGGAAGAAAAAGACCGTGCATGTCTTCGGTGCATGCCGCATGGAGGCTTTGTCCTTCGAGCGCGAGAGATGTTTCGATCCGGGAGCTATGGACGTTGTCACGTATCACATTTGCATGGGACCGTCAACGTCGAGGCAGAGCCAATGGAACACCCGAAACTGCGGTACGGATTGGACGCCGTGCCGATCCACCATGAGGGGCGTCCGTACATCCTGTTGAGGGATCGTCTCGGCTACAACGACAATCCGGTGTTACTCAACGCCGATTTTGCCCCTTTCCTGGCCCTCATGGACGGACGGCATTCCGTCCGGGACATCCAGGCGTTTTTCCTGCGCCGCACGGGACGGCTCATCTACAGCGAGCAGATCGAGGAGGTGATCCGGGTTCTGGACGAGAATCTCTTTCTCGACAATGCCCGGTACGCCGACCATGTGCGTCGGGAGGTTCAAAGGTTTTGCGACGATCCCGTAAGGCGGATGCGCCATGCGGGAAAGAGCTATCCGCAACCGGCCGAGGAGCTGCGTGCCTTCCTGGACGCCCTTTTCGCCGCAGGGCCCGGAAACCGAGCAGAACCGCGCCCCCTCGTGGGCCTGGTCGCGCCGCACATCGACATTCGGGCGGGGGCGGCGACCTTTGCGTGCGCCTATACGGCGCTTCGGCAGGCGGAGCCTCCGGACGTGTGGGTCATTGTGGGAACGGGGCACGAACCCATAGAAAACTTTTTTGCCGTGACCTTCAAAGATTTTGAGACACCTCTGGGCCTTGTGCCGTGTGATCGGGATTTGGCCGAAGAAATCGTGCGACGGACGCCTCGGGATGTCCGCGCCGGAGAATATGCGCACAGTCGGGAACACACCATCGAGTTTCAGGCCGTGTTTCTTGCCTACGTGCAGCCGACGGCCCGGATTGTGCCCGTGCTGTGTTCTTTCGGCGTCGAGGACTGGTCATCGCATAAAGCGGCCATCGATGGGTTTTGCGACGGGCTTCGGGAGGCGCTGGAGCCATCGGGAGCGTCCGTGGGGGTCTTGGCGAGCGTGGATCTGGCCCATATCGGCCCTCGATACGGCGATGATTTTCTGCCCAACCGCCTGACGGTCCAAGAGCATCTGGAGGCGGACCGAAAACTTCTTCGCACCCTGGAAGCTCCGGACCCCGACGCGTTCATGGCGGAAATCCTCAAAGACGGCAACGCCCGCAAAGTGTGCGGCGTGCCCCCGCTTTATGTGCTCAGCCGCGTGCTTCGCGACAAAGCCCGAGGGCGTGTGCTGCACCACGACCATGCCGTGGTGGATCGGCAAGGGTCTTTCGTCACCTTCGCCGCCGTGGCCTACTACGGGGAGGGATTGGCGGAATCCTGAGGCCTACGGTTCGTGCTCGGGTTCGAAAGCCGTCACCTCGTCCATGGACGAGGCATCGGTCAGGAGCATCACCAATCGGTCGACGCCCAAAGCGATCCCGGCGGCGGCCTCCAAATCATCAAGGCTTTCCAGGAACCGTTGCGGCCAGGGATAGACGTCTCGGCCTTCTTCCCGGCGTCGGTCGAGGCATTCTTGAAAACGGTTCTCCTGTTCCCTTCGGTCGGTCAATTCGGAAAAGCCGTTGGCCAATTCGATGCCTGCCCAGTAGAGTTCGAAACGTTCAGCGACCGTAACGTCCCCATGGCGGCGAAGTCGCGCCAACGCCGCTTCCTCGGGCGGATAATCCGAAAGAAAGGCTGGAGCGGGAAAGCCCAGGGCGGGCTCGATTTTTTCCACGAGATCTTCCGTGAATCGATCCGCATCGTAACTTTGGAAAGGATCCCACCCGGCACGTTCCAGAAAGATGTCTCGCACCGTCCAGTGCTCCCACGGCGGAAGCACGGACAGAAGATGCGCGCCGTAAGAAAAGCGGGGGAATCGCCCCACATAAGCGCAGACGGCCTGCAGAAGGTCTCGGCAGTCCGCCTTGAGTGCTTCGGAGTCCGCTCCCAGACGGTACCATTCGAGCAGGGTGAATTCGGGGTGGTGCCGACGCCCTCGCTCCCCCCTTCGAAAGACGGGGCAGATTTGAAAAATCTTGTCGTACCCGGCGGCGAGAAGCCGTTTCATGTAAAGTTCCGGGCTCGTTTGCAAGTACCGGTCCTCGGAGCGCACGGCGTCGATATGCCGTTCCGGAGCGGGAGCCGGTGTGCGCACGGGGGTCTGGACTTCCACGAAGCCCCGTTCCACGAAGAAAAGCCGCATTCCGTGAAGGATGCGGCTCCTCATTTCCAGTCGCCACCGTTTGGCGGCGAGAACATTGCGGCGGCTCATCAGGCGGACGTCTTCACCCGTTCCACGTAGGTTCCCGTGCGGGTGTCCAGCTTGAGCACATCGCCTTCTTCGATGAACAGAGGCACTTGAATTTCGTAGCCCGTCTCCAGGGTGACCGGCTTGGTGGCGCCTGAGGCCGTATCGCCTTTGACGCCCGGATCGGACTTGATCACCTTGAGTTCCACGAAGTTGGGCAGCGAAATGCCGATGGGGGCACCTTTAAAAAAGAGCATATCCACGTGCAGGTTTTCGGTGAGGAAATTCTTGGCGTCCCCGACGGATGCTTCGGCCAGTTCCACCTGCTCGTAGGTGGAGGTGTTCATGAAATGGTATCGATTGCCTTCTTTGTAGAGGAATTCCATTTCCTGTTCGTCCAGGTCCGCCGCCAGGAATTTGTCCCCCGACCGGTAGGTGCGGTCGAATTGGGTTCCGGTGATCATGTTGCGCAGGCGGCACCGATACAGGGCCTGGCCTTTTCCGGGCTTGGAAAATTCAAAGTCCACGATGAGGTACGGTTCCCCGTCGATTTCCAATTTCAAGCCTTTTCTCAAATCGCTTGCCGTCAGTGTGGCACCCATGGTGTCTGTCCTCTTTCAGGGAGCTTTTTGCATTGACCTCAGAACGTCGGCGCATCATACAGAGCAGGGGAAAGGTTGGTCAAGACAGGAGGTGACGGTTGATGGAAAGGGAGCGGGAAAAATCGGTGACCGTGCGGTTTCTCGGTGTGGGGGAAGCCTGTGACGAAACCCAGCCCAATACCAGTCTCTTGATCGAGGCGGAGAAGGGCGGCGATGCCGCGTCGATCCAGATCCTTCTGGATTGCGGGTTTTCGGTGACGCATCGCTATTTTCAAGCCTGCGCGGATCCGGAAGCCCTCGACGTCCTGTGGGTGTCTCATTTCCATGGGGACCATTTCTTCGGGGTGCCTCTGTTGTTCCTGCGTTTTTGGGAAATGAAAAGGCGCAAACCCCTGATCGTCGTCTCCCAACCCGGCGGGCTGGATGCGATGTTTCGCGCCATGGAGCTGGCCTATCCTGGGTTTGTCCGAAAGCTCACCTTTCCCCTGGAGGAGGTGGTGCTGGATGCCGGGGAGACCAGAGAAATCCACGGCACCGTGTGGAGGGCGGCCCAGACGGAGCACGGCCAGAAAAACCTCAGTGTGCGCATCGACGGCCCTTCGTGGAGCCTTTTCTACAGTGGGGACGGCCGTCCGACGGCCGAAACCGAAGAACTCGCCCAAGGCTGTGCCTGCGCCGTTCACGAAGCCTTCGTGATCAACGGGGCCGAAAGCGTTTATGGTCACGGCACGATCCAGCGCTGCCTTCAATGGGCCGAGGCGGCCGGCGTGCGGCGGCTGGCTTTGGTGCACATCCAGAGAGATGTACGCCGAACCCAATGGCGGGACATTCAGGCAATGGTCGGGGCGTGGCGTGGGGTGGAGGCCGTGGTGCCGGAGTCGGGGGACGTGCTGAGGCTGGTGTGAGGGAGCCGCAGGGTTAAAATTCCACACCCCGCTGGGCTTTGATGCCCTGATCCCGATAGTGATGCTTGACGGCGACCATGTTCGTGACGCAATCCGCCGCGGCACACAAGGCCTCGGGAGCCCCTCGGCCGGTAAGGACCACATGGCAGTGGGGGGCCCTTTGGGCCAAACCCTCAAGGACCGCATCCAGGTCCAAAAAGCCGTGGGAGAGGACGACGTTGAGCTCGTCCAGGATGATCAGGTCGTAGCGGCCGGAGGTGAGGGCCTCGAGGGCCTTTTGCCACCCTTCCGAAGCCAGCCTTCGGTCTTCTTCCGGGTCGGCGCGGCGCCATGTAAAGCCTTTTCCCAGGGTCAGCCACTCCAGGGTGGGGAGGAAGCGCGCTGCGCTCTGTTCTCCCGGGCGCCATGCCCCCTTGATGAATTGCAACACCAGCACGCGCAGGTCATGGCCTGCGGCGCGCAAGGCCATCCCCAAGGCGGCCGTGGTTTTTCCCTTGCCGTCTCCGGTAAAGACCATCACAAGGCCGCGGGCCGCCATGGGTTCGGTCTGGGCTCAGGCTAACGTTCTTCTTTGATCTTAATGCCGTTGTGGGGGTCCTTGTGGAGCTCGAAGGCGTCGTGGAGCACCCGAACGGCCAGTTCCGTGTATTTTTCGTCGATGACGCACGAAATCTTGATTTCCGACGTGCTGATCATGTGAATGTTGATGTTTTCTTTGGCCAGCGCCTGAAACATGACGCTGGCGACCCCCGTGTGGCTTCGCATGCCGACGCCGATGACGGATACCTTGGCGATGTTGGGGTTGCCGTGGACGTGGCCCGCGCCGATGTCCTTGGCCAGCTTTTCCGCCAAGGCCAAGGTCTTCTCGTAGTCGGCCTTGGGCACGGTGAAGGAGATGTTGGCCCGACCGGGCACGGCGCTGCTTCCTTGAATGATCATGTCCACGTTGATGCCGTTTTGGGCGATGGGATCGAACAACCGAAAGGCCATGCCCGGCACGTCGGGCACGTCGGTCACGGTGACGCGAGCTTCTTTCTTGCTGTACGTGATCCCTGAGACCACGACCTTTTCCATATCGGCATCCTCCTGGGTGACAAGCGTTCCGGGATCATCGGTAAAAGAGGATCGCACCCATATGGGCACGTTGTATTTCATGCCGAATTCCACCGATCGAATGTGAAGCACCTTGGCGCCCATGCTGGCCATTTCCAGCATTTCCTCGTAACTGATGCGTCGAAGCTTGCGGGCTTTGGCATAGACGTTGGGGTCGGTGGTGTAGACGCCTTCCACGTCGGTGTAGATTTCACACGCGTCGGCTTTGAGGGCCGCCGCGAGGGCGACGGCCGTGGTGTCCGAGCCGCCGCGTCCCAAGGTGGTGATGTTGCCTTCGTCGTCGTATCCCTGGAACCCGGCCACCACGACGATCTTTCCCTCCTTGAGTTTTTCCGTGATGGGCAAGGTTTCGATCCAACTGATTCGAGCGTGCCCGTAGTGATGGTCGGTAATGATGCCCGCCTGATAGCCGGTCATGGAGACGGCTTCCAGACCCATATCTTTGACGGCCATGCTGAACAAAGCGATGGTCACCTGTTCTCCCGTCGCCAGGAGCACGTCCAATTCCCGCGGGTCGGGATTGGGACTCATCTCCTTCGCCAGCGCAATCAGTCGATCGGTGTCGCCGGCTCGGGCGGAAAGCACCACCACCATGTCGTTTCCGGCCTTTTTGCGTTCCACGACCCGTCGCGCCACGGATCGAATGCGTTCCACATCGGCCACGGATGTTCCACCGTATTTTTGCACCACCAAGGCCATGTCGATGGGTCCTCCTTCCTTCAAGATGCTGCCTCAAGGCGTTTCGCTTTTAGCACAACGTTTTGACGATTCAAGGGAAATGTTGGCAAAACGGCTCAAAGAGGCGCCTTACGAGGCGGGGTCGGTGTGCCAGAAGGCGGGTGTGGGGCGACGCGCGGCCCATTGGAGTTTTTTCAGAAATTCCGATCGGGGGATTTCGCGGGCGCCCATGCGCTTGAGATGCCCCGTGGTGACTTGGCAGTCGATAAAAGCGAAGTCGAAAGCCTTGAGGCGCTCCACAAGGTGCACCAAAGCCACCTTGGAGGCGTCCGAAACCAGGCTGAACATGGATTCGCCGAAGAAGACACGGCCCAGGGCCACGCCGTACAAACCCCCGACGAGTGTGCCGTCGAGCCAGGTTTCCACGCTGTGGGCCGCCCCCATGCGGTGCAATCGGTCGTAGGCTTCGATCATTTCCGGAACCAGCCAGGTTTCTTCCCCTTTCCCCACCCGAACCAAGGCACAGGCCTCGATGACCGCCCGAAAGGCCGCGTCAAAGGTGACCTGAAATCGCCCTTTCTTAAGCACGCGCCGCAGGCTGTGGGAAATTTTCAACTCGTCGGGAAAGAGCACCAGCCGAGGGTCCGGCGACCACCACAGAATGGGGGTATCTGGGGCGTACCAAGGAAAGATGCCGAGTCGGTAAGCCAGAAGCAGCCTTCGGGGACTCAGATCCCCTCCGATGGCCAAAAGACCGTCCGGTTCGGCCAATTCCGGCGGCGGAAATGCCAGTTCTTGGTTCAGGCTGAAAATCGCCATGGGGTCTTCTAAATGAGCGTCGAGCCGCCCCCGCCTTTCATGACTCCTGAAAAAGGAAAGCCATGGATTCGGTCCTCAACGCATCGGCGCCCTCAGGCACTTCCGCAGGCCGCATGACCGTGACTCGACCGCCTTTCTGCAATCGGCCGAAAAGGATTTCTTCGGCCAGTGGGTCTTTGATTTCCGTTTGGACCACGCGGGCGAGGGGCCGGGCGCCGAAAGCGGGGTCGTAGCCTTTTTCGGCCAACCATCGGCGGGCTTCGGCGGAAAGCTCGACGGTGATTTTCTTTTCCACCAGCTGACGGCTCAGTTCTTCCATGAACTTGTCCACGATCTTTTCCATGATGGAAAGATCCAACCCCGCAAAAGGAATGATGCCGTCCAGGCGGTTTCGGAACTCGGGGCTGAACAATTGTTCCACCGCCTTCATGCCTTTGGCCGCACGGTCGTCCTTTTCCTTGGCAGTGCCGAAGCCGATGGAACTGCTGCTCATTTCCCGGGCTCCGGCGTTGGACGTCATCAAGAGCACGACGTTTCGAAAATCGGCCTTCTTCCCGTTGTTGTCCGTCAAGGTGGCGTAGTCCATCACCTGCAGGAGGATGCTGAAAAGGTCCGGGTGGGCCTTTTCGATTTCATCCATGAGCAGGACGCAGTGCGGGTGTTTGCGAATGGCGTCGGTGAGGAGCCCTCCCTGATCGAAGCCGATGTAGCCCGGAGGGGCACCGATGAGCCGGGCGACGGCGTGTTTTTCCATGTATTCGCTCATGTCGAACCGAAGGAAGTGAATGCCCAAAGTGGCGGCCAGCTGCTTGGCCACTTCGGTTTTTCCCACGCCGGTGGGGCCGATGAGGAGAAAGGAGCCGATGGGGCGATCCGGCACCCTCAGTCCCGCCCGGGACCTCTTGATGGCCGTGGTCAGCGCCTTGATGGCCTCGTCTTGGCCGAAAACCGTGCGTTTCAGTTCCTGTTCCAGGTTTTGGAGCCGTGCCTGGTCGGAGGCCGAAACCGATCGCGGCGGGATTTTGGCCATCTTGGCCACGACCTCTTCGATGTCCTTGACGTGCACCACGCGACGCGTCCGGTTATGATCCTTGAGGCGCAAGCTGGCGCCGGCTTCGTCGATGACGTCAATGGCCTTGTCCGGCAGATACCGATCGTTGATGTGCCGTGCCGAAAGTTCCGCGGCGGCTTTCAGGGCCGCGGCGGTGTATTTTACGCCGTGATGCTTTTCGTAGGACTCCCGAAGCCCCTGAAGAATCTGGTAGGTTTCTTCCACGCCGGGTTCATGGATTTCGATTTTCTGAAAGCGCCGGCTCAGCGCCCGATCTTTTTCAAAATGGTTCTTATATTCTTCGTAAGTCGTCGATCCGATGCAGCGGATCATGCCCGATGCCAACACGGGCTTGAGGATGTTGGAGGCGTCCATGGAGCTGCCGCTGGTGGCGCCGGCGCCCACCACGGTGTGGATCTCGTCGATGAACAAAATGGCCCCGGGCTTGCTCTTGAGTTCGTTGATTACGGCCTTGAGGCGGGCCTCGAAATCACCCCGGAACTTGGTCCCGGCCAGAAGAGCGCCCATGTCCAGAGCGTAGATCTCCGCTTTGTGGAAACTCTCGGGCACTTCCTTGCGGTGGATTTTCAGGGCCAAGCCTTCGGCGATGGCCGTCTTGCCCACTCCCGGGTCTCCCACGAGGATGGGGTTGTTTTTGGTGCGCCGTCCGAGGATTTGCAGGGTGCGCATGATTTCCGTTTCCCGCCCGATGAGCGGGTCGATGAGCCCCTGGGCCGCCCTTTCCGTCAGGTGCGTGGTGAAGCGCTCCAGAGCCGTCGGTTTGGCGGCCTGCCGCTGCGGGCGCGGGGCTAAGCCGGCGCCGGGCCGATCCGCCTCTTCATCGACGGATCCGGAAACCTTGGAAATACGGTGGGAAATGTATTCCAGCACATCCAGGCGGGTCACCCCATGGGTTTTCAGGAAATAGACGGCGTGGGAGTTTTCCTCGTGGAACATGGCGGCAAGAATATCGCCCACGTCCACGTGGCGTTTTTCCGCGCCCTGTGCGTGCATCACGGCCCTTTGGAGCACCCTCTGCACCGCCAAGGTCTGGATGGGGTCTCTTTCCACCGCTTTGGGCAGTCGTTCCAACCGATGTTCGAAGAACTCTTCCAGCTGCTGTTTAAGCCGGTCCAGGTCGGCGCCGCAGTGGTAGAGAATTTCGGCGCCTCCTGCGTCGTGCACGATGGCGTAGAGGATATGTTCCAGAGTGAAAAACTCGTGGCGGCGCGCTTTGGCTTCCCGCACCGCCGCCGAAAAGGCCATCTCCAATTCCCGACTGATCATGGCGGGAACCTCTCTCCTTGCTCTAGGCGTGTTCCATGGTGCACTTGAGGGGAAAGCCGTTCTTGCGGGCCAAATGGTGCACCATTTCCACCTTGGTTTCCGCAATTTCTTCGGGATAAACGCCGCAGACCCCCACCCCGTTGCGATGCACGTGAAGCATGATCTCCGTGGCTTCGGCCGTGGATTTGTGAAACACCTTTTCCAAAATTTCCACCACAAACTCCATGGTGGTGTAATCGTCATTGTGGAGGAGAACCTTGAACATGGGGGGTTCCTGCAGCTCCTCTTCCAATTGGCTTTCGAGGATTTCCCGCATGTCCGGTCTGTGTTCGCTCATGGCGCCCCGTCCTCTTCGACTTTCTCCTTCAAACCCCGCCCTGTTTTTTCTATGCTGTCCATGCTGAAAAACTCTATTGAAAAATAACGCCCTGAGCGGAGGAGTCAAGCACGGTCCCGGACGACCGCCCCTGAGGTCCTGGAGGTTGGGGTGAGCGCAGCGAACCCCAACATCTCATCCACGCGCTCTCGGCGCCCTTTGCCTGACGACCTGGTCCCCGGCGCCGTGGTTGACATCGCGTGTTCTATCATAAACTGTCGGGCCCGATGGGCGAGTTAAACGGGAGGCTTATCGCAGCGTGTCCGAAAATGCTTTTGGGAGGTCCTCCAGAAAAATGGGTGAAGGCCTGCTGCAAGGTCGCGGCTCAAGCCGCTTCCACAAAATGCGGTGTCCTTTCGGCAGCGTTGCGACGGCTTGTGTGCGGGGCGGTCGCCCCAAAGGGGCGAAACATCATAGCCCGGGGCGTAGCCCCGGGTCTGAGCGCCCATTGAAATGAAAACATAAGCCCCGAAGGGGCGAAACACATGGCTTAAGGATGTACCCTATCGTATGGGGATGGCTCATCGGGGGGTGGGTTACGCCCCTTCGGAGCTTAAGAGTTGGCAAAAATGGGACCGATCCGCTCCCCAGGGCTACGCCCTGGGCTGACATCCCGTGCCCCTTCGGGGCGTGGGGGGTCCCATCCGAAGGCTACGCCCTAGGCTGACATCCTTTGGCGATAAGGATACAAAATGCGTTCTCAGACAAGCTCCTTATGGGAGCTCCTTATAGGAGACATTCCATGGCAGGCAACACGTTCGGGCGGCTTTTTCGGGTGATGACCTGGGGGGAATCTCACGGCCCTGCGCTGGGCGCGGTGATTGACGGTTGTCCCCCGGGGATCCCGCTTTGTGAAGCCGACATCCAAGACGACCTGGAAAGGCGCCGCCCCGGAAAGAAGCTCACCACGGCCCGCAAAGAACCGGATAGGGTGCGCATTCTTTCGGGAGTTTTCGACGGGGTGACCACCGGCACCCCGATCAGCCTCATGATCGAAAACAAAGATCTGCGCAGCCGGGATTATGAGGCTTTGAAGGATCTCTATCGGCCCGGCCACGCCGACCGCACCTACGAACAAAAATACGGCATCCGCGATTGGCGGGGCGGCGGGCGCAGTTCGGGCCGCGAGACGGTCGCCCGGGTGGCCGCCGGAGCTGTCGCTCGAAAATTCCTGGCACAGGAAGGCATTCAGGTTCGTGCGGGAACCGTCGCTTTGGGCCCGATCCACTGCGACCCCACCGACTGGGACGAAGCCCTCAGGAACCCTGTCTTTTGCCCGAACCCGGAAGCGGCCCGAGCCATGGAAGAACACCTCAAAGTGGTCAAAGCCGCCGGGGATTCGGTGGGCGGCATTGTTTTGGTCATCGCTTCGGGATGCCCCGCCGGTTTGGGGGAACCCGTCTTCGACAAGCTAGACGCTCGATTGGCGGCGGCCCTCATGTCCATCGGGGCCGTCAAGGGCGTGGAAATCGGCTCCGGTTTCCGGGCGGCGTCCATGCGGGGAAGCCTCCATAACGATCCGGTCACACCCGACGGCTACGCCTCCAACAACGCCGGCGGCGTGCTCGGAGGGATTTCCACCGGGATGGATCTGGTGATCCGCGTGGCCGTCAAACCCATCCCGTCCGTCGCGGTGCCCCAAAGGACGGTCACCCGCGAGGGCCGGGAAACCACCGTGCGGATCGAAGGCCGCCATGACGTTTCCGCCATTCCCCGCATCGTTCCCGTCTGCGAAGCCATGGTGCTGCTCACCCTGGCGGATTTTATGCTCCATCCGTACCCGATGAAACGACGTGGCTCGACGGTCTGAGAACGCTCTGAAGGGCTTCCAAAAGGTTTTTCAGACGGTAGGGTTTGAGAATGACGCCTTGGGCGCCGAACTGTTTCGGATCTCTGGAGATTTCATGGGCGGCATCCCCACTGGCCACGATCACCGGAAGATGGGGGTATTGAGCGCGCAAGAATTCAAGGCAACGCCGGCCTCCCATGCCGGGCATGCTCAAATCCAGGACCACGGCATCGACGCTCCCGTTGCTCTGCGCCAGGAAAGCCAAGGCCTCTTCCCCCGACGGCGCCGTGTGCACCGCGTAACCTTCCATCTCGAGTAATCCTTGGATGAGCTCCAGAAGGGACTCTTCATCATCCACAAGGAGCACAGCTGCCCCGGCGGGTGCCGCGCCCCTTTGCGCGGTCCCGTCCGCCTCACCGGAGTCGGCCGCCTGCGGCGTCCACGCTCTTACGGGAAAGTCCACTCGAAACGTCGTCCCCCGGCCGACCTGGCTTTCGCAGGCGATGCGACCTTCATGGGCGGTGACGATCCCGTAGATGGTGGAGAGGCCGAGACCCGTTCCTTTGCCCGGTTCCTTCGTGGTGAAGAACGGGTCGAAGATGCGCTCGCGGATCTCTTCCGGAATCCCTGATCCCGTATCGGACACTTCCAGGCGGATCCACCCCCGGCCGTCCTCGTCGTTGTGCACCGATGTGCGCACGCGGATGACGCCCGGGCTGTCCGGACCGATGGCGTCTCGGGCATTGGCCGTGAGATTGATGACCACCTGTTCCACCTGAAGCCGATCGGCGACGAGCACAGGAAGATCCGGCGCCAAGTCCTTTTGAATTTCTATCATGCGAGGGATGCTCTTTTTCAGGAGATCCAGCGTGTCTTCCACGACCTGGTTGAAATCCATGGGTTCCAGGGCGGGCTCGGTCTGCCGGGCAAAAGACAGCAGTCTTCGGACCAGATCCCGAGCTCGAAAGGATGCCTCTTGAACCCGCGCCAGCCACCGGCTTCGAGGATCTTCGGGATCGGTCTTGTTCAGAGCCATTTCCAAGTAGCCGGACATGGCTTGAAGAAGATTGTTGAACTCATGGGCAATGCCGCTGGCCAGCGTGCCGAGGGATTCCATCTTCTGCGTTTGCATGAGCATGCGTTCGAGAGTGCGGCTGCGTTCCTGAGCCTCCGTCTTTTCGGTAATGTCCCGGGAAAGCACACGGAAGCCGACGGGGCTTCCGTCTTCGGCCCGGCGCACCCCCGCGGAAATTTCCACCACCTTGCGGCGTCCTGAAGCGTCGCGGATGACGAAATCCTTCAAGCCGTGGGAACTTCCCGTCGCAAAGATTTCCGAAAAGAAGGCCCGCATGCTTTCGGCGGTGGCTTCGTCGGTAAAATCTCGATAGGTGCGGCTTTGAAGCTCGTCCCAAGTGCAGTCCAAGATTTTCAGTAATGCGGGATTGCAGAAGGTGACCCGGCCGTTGGGGGCGAGCTCCAAATAGGCTTCTTCCATGGTTTCCATGATCTCGCGGTATTTGCGTTCGCTTGCCTCCAGGAGGCGTTGCGCTTCATATTCCGCGCCGGCATCCCGGAAAACGACGACGATCCCTTGGATCGAGCCGCTCTCGTCGCGAACGGGCGCGGCGCTCAGGGTCGCGAAGGCCGTGGAACCATCCGCAGTGTGCACGACCGCATGACCGGGGAATTTTCGCGCGGCTCCAGTGGTGAGCGCGCTATGGAAGAGGTCTTCGAGAGGTTTTTCCGTCTTGGCGTCGGTGATGGTCAGAACCCGCCGTACGGGCTGGCCCTGGGCTTGGGTGCGGGGCCAACCGGTGAGCTGTTCCGCTTCTGCATTCATGCGGACGATCCGTCCCTGCGCGTCGGTCAGAATCACGCCGTCGCCGATGGATTCCAGGATGCGGTGCAGTTCGCGCCCCTGGGCGGTGAGGGCCGCTTCCCGTTCCAGAACGGCGCGGGAGGCCCGCCTTAGTTCTTGCGCAAAAAGGGCAAGTTCCGAAAACGGCGCTTCCTCGGCGAGCGGTTCCAAGTCCGGGACGTCCCTTTTGCGGGCGACGGCGTCCAGAACGGTTGTCATGAGCGTAATGGGGCGGACGACGAGCTGTTCCAGCCGCCGCCGAAAGGCCATGAGCACGAAAAAGAGCAGGAAAAACGCCGAAGCCGCCGTGAGGACCCCCCAGAAAAGGGACGGAATGAGCACGTGGGTGACGGGCTTTCCCACCAGAAGAATCCAATCCCACGGGGCCACGCGCCACGAGTAGGCGAAGACAAGCCGACCTTCGAGGGTGTCGAAAAATGCCTGAGGGTACCAATACGTGAGCGCTTTTTTGACAAGAGGTTCATAGCTCAGGTTTTCCTGAGCGCGCATGACTCGCGGGTTGGGATGATAGATGACGTTGCCGTATCGATCGAGGACGATGACGAGGTTTTCCGGGGCGCTATGGGAAAAATCGCCGATGAGCTTTTCCAAAGACTCCAGGTTCAATTCCCCCAGGGCGGCGAAACGATCGGCCCGGACCATGACGGCCAACGTCAGGGTGTTCAGCCGACCGCTGAAATAGGGAATGGAAACCACGGGCCATTCGTCCCGGTCGGGAAAATACGACAACGGGATGTCCACACCCGGCGGAGTGCGAAAGGATGGGCTCGCGCCGGACGCCTGATCCTGCGGTGTTTTAAAAACAAAAACGCGATGGAATCCCACGGGAGACGAAAACGAGAATTCCTTTCCGGCGGCCGCCGATTCTTCGAAAGACAGAGCCTGCTCCCGAAGGGTTCTGTGGGCACTGGAAAGAAGGGACGTCACATAGCGGTCCAGGACTTTGACGAAAAAAGCGTGGTCGCGATAAAGTTCGCGCACCCCCAAAGCTCCCACGGTCCCCAGGGCGCACAGGGCAACGGCGGCGAAGGGGAGAAGCAGCCGCTTGAAGAAGAAAGCGTGCACAAGGTCCTGAAGAGACGGCTTCGCGCTCACGGAGGGGCTCCCGGCAAGAATTCCACAACCACGAATCGGGCTTCTTTCACCCTGACCATAAAGTAAGGCCCTGTCGCGTCACCGTAAGGGTCGATGGCTAGCGGACCGTACAGACCGTCGATTGTTCGGGGCGTTGCAAGGGCTTTGACCAGCCCGTCCCGCCGTCCCGCCGTCTCTTTCAAAGCCGATGCCGTCAACTGCACGGCTTCATAGGCTCTTACGGCGGCAAAGGAAGGCGCGATACCGAAACGTTTGCGATACTCCCAGGAAAAATCACGAAGTCGGGCCGAGCCGTCCGTCGGCATATTTTCGGAAGCAAACAAAAGGTTTTCCGCAAGGGGGCCCGATTCGGCGAGGAACGCTTCCGTCTGGGCCCACGCGGAGCTCAGGATTTGGGTCTGAATCCCTTCCGAGGCAAAGACGTGGAGAAAAAAGGCGGCATCTCGAGCCGAACTTACGAGCAGCACGGCATCCGGTCGGGCGACATGGAGAGAACGCACCACCGTTTCGACAACCGGCGGCTCCGTGTTTCCATAGGTCAGCCGGCAGGAAATCAAATGGAGACCGTTGAGCCTTACATACTCTTCGACGAAAGCCGCTTCCCACGGCCCGCTGTACGCATCGTTTCGAGTATCTCGAAGGGTGCAGACGGTTTTCACAGAAGGTTTGCCGGTGACCCATCGGGCCAAGGCGCGGGCGGCGGCGTCCGTGGTCGGCTGGACCCTGAAAAACAGGTCCGTACGCCCTTTGAGAAGGGGCGTGGAGGTGGTGGGAGAAATCAAGGGCACGCCTGTTTCTTCGGTCACGGGGAGAGCGGCCATGGATTGGCTGGAGGTCATGTGCCCGATGATGGCCACGACCCCTTGAGCCGCCAGGTCCCGATCCGCCTGAACGGCTCCTTCGGGCGTGCCCAAATCATCCGCGACCAGGAGCTCCAGGGGACGGCCGAGAATACCCCCGGCCTCGTTCATGGCTTCCACAGCCATGCGGGCGCCGTTTCGGCCGTGGATGCCCAAATCCGAAAAAGGTCCGGTGAGCGTGCCCGAGAACCCGATCTTTATGGGTTCCCGCCCACATCCCGCGACCACAAGAGGAAGCACAAAGGCCGCCAGAAGAAAAGCCTTTGCCTTTTCGTTTCTAAGGAAACTCAAGGTTTTTGCCTGCCACTCATTTTGGTCAGAAACTGTGTTGGGGTTCGCTTCGCTCACCCCAACCTACGGACTGCCGCGTCTTTGGCGGGGTCGCGGAGAATGCAATCCGTGGGAAAGGCTTCAACAGCAACCCCGCCGTGCACCTTCGTCCCTCCTCACACATCTCACACCGTCGCCCCCCAGGAGTTTTCTTGAACGAGCTCCCAGAGCTTTTTTCTAGAATACCGCTTCGTTTTCCTTGTGCAAATAGGGGGCGTATTTTTTGTCCATTCCCACAATGTGCTTTTTCAGCCACTGTTCGAGAAAGTTCATGACTTCCAAGGTGATGCCGGTTTCCCCGTTTTGGAACCGTTGCACGATGTCCCCAACCTGTCGGGTCAGTTTGTGGTGCGCCTCCCTGTGAGCCTCAAGATCAGGGTAATCGGCCCGTTCCATGGCCCGTTCCTCGGCCTCGAAATGTTTTACGGTGTAATCCACGAGATCCGAGAGCAAGCGTCCCATGACGGCTCGGCCTTGGCCCAAGTGCATGGCTTCGTTAAGGCCGTTGACCATCTTGAAAAGCTTTTGGTGCTGCTGGTCGATGTCGAAATCGCCCACAGAATACTGGGGACTCCACTCCATAAGCGGTTTGATGCGCCGTGCGCCGGCGGGCTTAAGGCGCGCTGTCTCGTTCCGTGCCGGCTCCTCGCTCTTGATGGGGTGCTTTTGGGGCCGCATGGTCAAGACCGGGGCTTTTTGAGGCCTTCGGAGCTCTCGGGGGGCGGGCTTTTGATCTTCCCAAGGTTGGTCCAGGTCGGCCTCGGAAAGCTCGTCACGGCCCGGCCTGGTTGTCGAGCCTCCCATGGCGTCACTCACAAGGCCCACCACCCGGGCCAGTTGCTGCACGTATTCGCGGACCACCGCCGCCTGGGCGCTGAGTTCTTCACTGGCCGAGGCCGATTCCTCCGCGTTGGCGGCGTTTCGCTGGACCACTTTGTCCATTTCGGCCACGGCGCGGTTGACCTGATCGATCCCTTCGGCCTGTTCGCCGCTGGCGGCGGCGATTTCGGCCACCAACTCCCCGACCTTCACCGCCGATTCGGCCACCTCGGCAAAAGATCGCGACACCAGCGCCGCGGCCTCGTTTCCCGTTCGGACCTTGCGCACTGTTTCTTCGATAATTTCCGAGGTGTTTCGCGCCGCCTCGGCGGCCCTCATGGCGAGGCTGCGCACCTCATCGGCCACCACGGCGAATCCCGCGCCGGCTTCTCCCGCCCGAGCCGCTTCCACGGCGGCGTTCAGCGCCAGCAGATTGGTCTGGAAGGCGATTTCATCGATGGTCTTGATGATCTTATGGGTTTCCTCGCTCGCCTTTTCGATGTCTTCCATGGCCTTTTCAAGGCTCTCCATGGCCGTTTGCGCCTTGGCCAAATCGTCCCCCGACCTTTTGACGAGGGCGTTGACCTGAGCGGCGTTGTCCGCGTTTTGGCGGGTCATGGACGCCATTTCTTCCAAGGCGGACGACGTTTCTTCCAGGGACGCCGCCTGTTCGGACGCCCCTTCGGCGAGCTGTTGGCTGGATCCGGCCACTTGGGAGGATGCGGCGGCCACCTGGTCGGCGCCTTCATTGAGGCCGTGCACGGCCCGAATGATGGGATCGGCGAGGCGCCGCCCGAAAACCACAGCCACGCCGATGCCCAAAAGGATCATGACCGCGGCGATTCCTACGGCCCATCGCACGGTGTGGGATCGGCCCCGATCGAGCTTTTCCGCCACCTGATGCGCCATGGCCATCAACTCGTCTTGGGCGAGGGTGGTGACGACCAAATAGGTCTTGGATCCCATGGCGAACGGTTTATAGGCCATGAACTTGGCCACCCCCTCGAAGGTGTACGCTCCCGACCCGGCGGCGCCTCCAAGTCCCGTTTTGATGAGAGCGGCCAATTGCCCGTATTTGTCGTCGGTGATTCGAATGCCGTCCGCCAAGGAATACTTGGGATGGGAGACCAGATACCCCTGCGGATCGATGACGGCGGCGTAGCCCGTCTTTCCGTGCTTTTTCCCTTTCAGGACGTCCCAGACCACCGACCAGTCCAGGTTGACGACCACCACGCCTTCGAGGCGGCCTTCATCACGGACGGGCACGGCGATCCGCAATTCGGGCTTTCCCGTGTTCCGAGCGATTTCGACGCCCGTATTGTAAAAGGATTCCGTTTTCAAAGCCTGCTGAAACCAGTCCGTGTCCGCGCGGGACCCAAAGTCCTGCCGCAACGATCCATCAACCAGTTTCAGCCGTTCCATTCCCGAGGCATCCAACAATCGAATTTGAGGGTAGAGGCTCTTCGGCCCGTCAGGGGTTTGGATGACGCCCACCTGCCACAAGGCTCTCATCTCCTCGGCGAACTGCCCGAAGGAAGCATCCGCGGCTTTGGCCGTGAACTCATCCCAAAAGCCCACGGCCACCAGGACCCATTTCCAGTCGGGATAGTGCAGGAGGCCAAGAAAACGGTCCCGGCCGTCGGCGCCTTTGACGGAAACAAAAATTTCCTTCTGGGCGAGGACGCTCTTGACGTGTTGGGACCAGCCGGGCATTTCCAGTGCCTGCCCGGCGTCTTGACCCTCGAGACTTCGATCGGCGTGCAGGACGATCCGGCCCTCTTCATCCGCGATGAAGAGGTAACCCGTTTGACCCAAGCGCGCCTCCGCCACCTGATCGCGAATGGCGCCCACACTCTTTTCGGGCACACCCACGTAGAGCATGCCGATGATCTCGTCAAAGGGGTTCATGAGCGGCTTATAGATGGTCTGGTACCAATCGTCGACCACGAAGGCCCGACCCGTGTACGGCGTGCCCAGATTGACCGTGGTCACGACGGCGTTGGGCGTGCCGTCCGGGTTGACGGCGGGGATGAAGGTCCCCACGGCACGTTTGCCTTCCCGGTTTTTCACGGACGTGGCCACGCGCAGCATGTCCCCGGCGTCGTTCATTTTCTGGAAAATGGTGCAGGTGCTTCCGGTGAGTTCCGTGAGCTCATCGACGACAAACGATCGTGTTTCAAACTCGTCCACGGGGTAGACCAGGTGCGAACCCAAACGCATCAAAGGCAGTTCCACATTCTGGCTTTCCTTGGTGAATTGATTGACGGCGTTCCAGCGGTAAGGGGTATCGGAGAGGTCGGGTTTGCCGTAGCGCTGTACCAAAGCTTCGGCCAGCTTGATGTCGTTTTTGAGCTGGCGGGAGACGGCCTGGCGTTCCCCATCGAAGAGGGCCTTGATTTGGCCGATGCGTCCCTTGACTTGGGCCTCCACCGCGGCGCGCACTTCCGCCTGGGTTCCTTTCTTGGCCGCGAGATAGTAATGGAGGTTGGGTGAGGCGGCAAGGCGCCGTGCATCGTCTTCCGCCTTCGACAACACCGTGCTCACCACGGCGTGATCGGCCTCCAGGAGTGCCGTCAGGTAGCGTGCCGCGTCTTCCTCAAGAGCTCTGCTCACGTATTGGGAAACGTCTCGGGATTGCGAAACCGAAAGGGAGGTGTTCACCACGGTGTTCGTGACCAACGGCACCGCCACCAAAGCGACGGCGAAAACGATGAGCTTCATTTTCAGGCTGAGATGCATCCGCGCGACTCCTTTGTTTCCAAGGGTTCCATGAAACAGAGCCTTTTCGTCCCTTCCCCCGAACCCATCCACATAAGCTCATCCCCTGTTTCGGCAGAACGGCCGGGAAACTTGAGCCAAAAAAGAGCGCCGCTGAGGTGCCACTTTTTCGACCCGTTTTTTCGGGATTTATGGTAGGTAGAATCCGCCTTGTGCGAGGGGCTCCGCATGAAGCGGCGAAGACCCCTTCACCTCAACCCATAGGCTCAGGAGAGACGTTATGGATTTGGAAGCCCTCTATGATGTGCCGGCGTGGGAGTGGCCCGAAGGCACCAAGGAAAAGCTCTTGGCCCTGGTTCAAAACCGTGCGGCCCCCAGGGAAGACCGCGACATGGCCGCCGAGCTCCTTTCCGATGTGTCCGTCATGGACGACGGTGTCGCCGAAGCGCTCTTGAACATCGCCGCAGATCCCGACGAAGATCCGTCTCTTCGCGGGACAGCCGCCGTGGCTTTGGGTTCGGCCCTGGAATACGCCGATGTGGAAGGATTCGACGATCCCGAGGAAGCGCCGATCACGGAGACCACTTTTCAAAAGATTCAACAAAAGTTTTACGAACTCTATCACGATCCCCGCACGCCCACGGAAGTCCGCCGCAGCGTCCTGGAAGGGTCGGTGCGGGCCCCTCAGGCATGGCATCGTGACGCGGTGGCTTCCGCCTACGCGTCTAAAGACAGCGACTGGAAGCTCACGGCGGTTTTCGCCATGCGCTGGATCGAGGGGTTCGATCGAGAGATCCTGGAGGCGTTGCAGTCCCGCGATCCGGACATTCTTTATCAGGCCGTGTGCGCCGCCGGGGCCTGGGGCATTTCGGAGGCGGCTCCTGTGTTGGAAAATATTTTGGGTGCCGACGAAATCGACGAGGATCTGCTGTTTGCCGCCATCGAGGCGGTGGCGACGGTGATGCCGGAAAGGGCGCCGGATGTGTTGGAGCCGTTTCGGCAAATGGATGACCCTGACATTGTGGACGCGGTGGAAGAGGCCTTGGCCATGGCCAAGGGCATCTTGAGCCTCGAAGACGACGGCAACGGAGCCGGTAGGTAAGGCGCGGTTGGTTTTAAGCGGCCACAGGGGTTTGAAGGATTGGTCCATGGCTCGGAAAAAACGCATCACGTGGACATGGCAGCCGGACAAAGGCCTTTTGGCGTGGGAATACACTCGAGCCGGGGTTGTGCTCGCCTCCAGCGACGGGCCCCGTCCCGTGGGCGAGGCTTTATCGGCCCTGATGGACGTGGTGAGCGATTTGGACGACGGGGGTCAGGAGGCGGAAGCGCATCGCCTCATGGAAGAATGGGTGGAGATGGCCTGGGGACTTCGCCATGACGTCGATCCGGTGGTGCGGGAGGCCATTGAAGAGGCGTGCCATGAATGGTGGGAGGCCGAGGCCGAGGAAGAATGATTTTCCGCACTATGGATGGTCTGCGGGCGGCAGGGTGTAGACGGGCTCGAAACGGGGATGAACAGCGGATGTCAGGCGCGATGTGGGTGAGGACCGGAAAAAAAGGAGGAGGAGGTATGCGACGAAGTCTTTGGTGTGCGGTTCTGGTGATTTTGACCATGACGGCGGGTGTGTTGGGCGGCGGCGTCCAGGCGGCGGACAAGGTTTACATCAACGGCATCGACGCTAATTTCCCGCCCTTTGCCTACATCGACAAAGACGGCAAGCCCGCCGGATTTGATGTGGAAGCGCTGGATTGGATCGCCCAGCAGATGGGGTTCAAGGTGGAGCACAAAGCCATCGACTGGGATGCCATCATTCCGAGCCTCACGGCGCGAAAGATCGATGTCATCGCTTCGGGGCTCAGCGTCACCGAGGAGCGGAAGAAACAGATCGACTTCACCATTCCTTACTGGGCAATTAAACAGGTCCTGGTCGTCAAGAAGGACGCCCAGCTCACGGTGGACCAGGTCCTGGGGAACGGCAACAAGGTGGGGGTCCAGCGGGGCACCTCGGAAGCCAAATGGATGAAGGAAAACCTCGTGGACAAGGGCAAGAACTTTGAGCTGGTCTATTACGACTCCGGCCCCTTGGCCGCCGAGGATGTGCTCAACGGCCGCATCATCGCCGCCTCCATGGACGATGCGCCGGCCCACGAGGTCGTGCGGGAAAAACCCTTGAAAATCTTGGGCACGTTCGGCATGCCCGAAGAGACCTTTGCTTACGGCGTGCGCAAGGGGGATACGGAGCTTCTCAATCTGTTGAACGAGGGCCTTCAGAAACTCATGAAATCGCCCAAATGGCAGGAGCTCAAGGAAAAGTACCAACTCTAGGGGCGTGTCCGAAAATGCCGTCATGACCTCACGGCTTTTCATGAAAATGCACCACAGAGACGCGGAGAGCGCAGAGCTTTCTTTTTTGTGCCACGCCGGTGAGAGGCCGGCGCGGCACAAGAAGCACCCTTCGGGAAGCTTTCCACCAGCCGCCAGGCCACACCCCTTTCCGTTTTCGGACAGGCTCCTATGTGAGGCTGTCCGAAAATGCCTGCTGCGGGCCTTTTGGGCAAAATCGGTTTGGGCGTGGCGCGGGGTCGCGGCTAAAGCCGCTCCTACAGAAGGCTTTGGAATACGCGCTCGAGGGGCTTTGTGGGACAAAAGCCTCGAGCTGACCGACGGAGGGCTTTGCTCTCCACCCTTTGGGCTCTTCGACACCTTCGGGGCACGGCGTGCCGTGCCCCGCCCACACCGCCTGCCGATGGTCTAAACCCCTTTCCGGAAGAGATTCCCTGTGAAAGACAAAGGTCGCTTTACGTACTCGGCGATCACGCCCGAAATCCTCACGGCCCTGCGCGACGCCCTGGGCGACGAGGCGGTTTCGACACATCCGGAAAAGCTGACCGAATGCGCCGAAGACGCCTCCCACACCCGAGGCGCCCCGGAAGCCGTGGTCACGGCGCGCCGGGAGGAACACGTGGTGCGGCTCATGGAGCTGGCCCATCGATACCGCTTTCCGGTGACGCCTCGCGGCATGGGCACGGGTTTGGCCGGCGGGGCGAGCCCCATCCACGGCGGCGTGGTGCTCAACCTTTCGGCCATGAACCGCATCCTCACCGTCGATCCAGTAAACCTGATAGCCGTGGTGGAACCCGGCGTGGTGACCGCCGATCTGAAACGGGCGGTCAAAGCCCAGGGGCTTTACTATCCTCCCGATCCGGCCAGCGTGGACACGTGCAGCATCGGGGGAAACGCGGCCACCAACGCCGGAGGGCCCTCGTGCGTCAAATACGGCGTGACCCGGGATTACGTCTTGGGCCTCCATGTGGTCCTTCCCACGGGGACCCTGATCCGCACCGGAGTCCTCACCCGCAAGGGCGTGGTCGGCTACGACCTCACGCGCCTCATCGTGGGCTCCGAAGGGACCTTGGGCGTCATCACCAAGCTCATCCTGAAACTCATTCCCCATCCCCCTGCCGTGACGACTCTGGTGGCCCTTTTATCGAACATGACCCAGGCCATGAACGCCGTCACGGGCATCCTCATTGCCGGGCTGGTGCCGTCCGCCATCGAATTCCTCGACCACCGTTGCCTGGACCTGGTGGGCGATCTTCTGCCTTTTGAGGAAGCGCACGGTGCCGGGTCGTTTTTACTCATAGAGGCGGATGGGCATCCCGACGTCATCGCCCGGGAAATTGAACGCATGGGGATGGTGTGCCTGGAACACGGCGCCCGAGAGGTGCTCATGGCGCCGGACACGGCCAAACGGGATCGCATGTGGGCCGTTCGCAGGGAGGTTTCGCTGCGCATCGAACACAGCGCCGCGGTTTACATTCCGGAAGATGTGGTCGTGCCGTTGGGAGAAATTGCCGGGTTCATCCAGTGCATTCCGGAAATGGAAGCCCGGTTCGACCTAAAGATCTACTGCTTCGGCCACGCGGGAGATGGAAACATCCATCTGAACATCACGGCATGCCGAGAATGCCGACCGGAACGGGTGGAAGAAGGGGTTCGAGCCGTGCTCGCCGAAGTGCTTCGGCGGGGCGGCACCATTTCCGGCGAACATGGCGTGGGGGTGGCCAAACAGCGCTACCTTCCCATGGAGCTACACCCGGAAAGCATTCGACTGCAGATGCGCCTGAAGCGCGCCTTCGATCCCCATTTCGTGTTGAACCCGGGAAAGATCTTTCCATGGGACGAGGCGCTGTGATCCCGGGTGGCGAGGGGACGTGGCGGAAAATTTCCCGAAGGGCGCTTCTTGTGCCGCGCCGGCCTCTCAGCGGCGCGGCACAAAAAAAAGAGCTCTGCGCCCTCTGCGTCTCTGTGGTGCCTTTTCATGAAAGGCCGTGAAGTCATGACGGCATTTTTGGAAAGGCTAGGGCATCGCGGGCGAGCCGGCTTCGATGCGGGGGATTGGGTTGGCAAGCAACCGGCGGCTTCGGCGGCAAAAAGGAACGGAGGCGTGTGACAGGTGGTTTTGAAAAGATCGGCGTTGGAAGCGGCGGGGAAACGATACCGCGAGGAGGGCATCAGTCGAAGAGTCCGCGGGATCGCCGTCTCCGCCATCAAAGAAATGCCCCTTTTGGCCCAAAACGTTCCCGGCTGCGTCTCCTTGGGACAGGGGATTCCGTCGTTTCGCACCCCTGAGCACATCGTGGAAGCGGTGTGCCGGCATCTTCGGGAGGCCTCCTGGACGGGAAAATACACGCTGGGGCCGGGACTTCCCGCCTTGCGGCAGGCCTTTGCGGCCATGCTGCATCGGGAACGGGGCCTCCACGTGGATCCCGAAACCGACATCTGCATCACGGTGGGGGCGATGGAAGGGCTGTGCGCGGCCATCCTCACGCTGGTGGATCCCGGCGACGAGGTCCTTCTGCCTTCCCCCAATTACGCGTCCCATATCGAACAGGTCCTCCTGGCCGAAGGCCGGCCCGTCTTTTTCCCGTTGAAGCCGGAAGACTGGCAGTTGGACCCGGCGGCCCTTCGCGAAAAAATCTCGCCGCGGACCAAGGCCCTCGTGCTGTGTCATCCACACAACCCCACCGGGGCCGTTTTCCCGGAAAACGCCCTCCGCGAAGTGGCCGAACTCGCCCGGAAACACGGCTTTTTCATCATCTGTGACGAAACCTATGATTTCCTCACCTACGACGGTCTTTCCTACTTCAGCCTGCTTTCCCTTCCCGAGGTGCGGCGCTGGGTGATCGGTGTTTTCAGCTTTTCGAAAAAGTACGCCATGACGGGATGGCGGGTCGGCGCCGTCGTGGCCGACCGGGACATCCTGGATCATGTGATGAAAGTGCATGACGCCGCCGCCATCTGCGCCCCCACTCCATCTCAAGTGGCGGCCCTGGCCGCCTTGGAAGGCCCGCAGGAGTGCGTGGCACACTTCCGCCACGTCCTTCAATCTCGGCGGGATCGCGTCTGTTCGCGCCTGGACCGCATGGCACCGCACCTTTCCTACATCAGACCGCAGGGCGCCTACTACGTCATGGTCAAGACCCCGCCGCAGGCCGGGGATTCCATGACCGTCGCCCTACGCCTTCTCCATGAAGCGCGGGTCATCACGATTCCAGGAAACGCCTTCGGGCCGGGAGGGGAGGGGCATGTGCGGTTGAGCTTCGGGGGGACGGAAGAAGAACTGGACGAGGCCATGGACCGCCTCGAGCGGTGGGTTTTGCAAAACCTAGGTACGCAATAAAAACGCCTCGGTGTGGGCACACCGAGGCGTTTTCAGCATCCTTGGGGAACCGGTCGCCTACTAATAGCGCGGTCCGCGGGAAGGGCGGCTGGGCCGCGGCTTGGCTTGGTTGACTTTGAGGGTGCGCCCTTTAAGATCCGCGCCGTTCAGGCCCTTGATGGCCTTGTCGGCGTCGGCGTTCAGCGGCATTTCCACAAAGCCGAACCCCTTGGATTGTCCGGTGTGTCGATCGATGATGATGTTGACGCTGCTCACTTCGCCGTACTTGGCGAACGCAGCCCGCAAATCATCTTCCGTGACACTGTAGGCGAGATTCCCGACGTAAAGATTCATGCTTTTGTCCTTTGCGCGTGGTTTCATGAAATGGAGGGCCGATCGTTTCCAACCACGAGAACGAAGGACCGGCCCATCACCGAACGGCTCGGTGACGCTTCAACGCATCCCGGAAAACCCGGCGGGAGCCGGACCGATCGAGGAGAACCATGCGTGGCGGGCGCACACGTGCGGGGCGTGCCAAAGACGGTTCCCTGGCGACCTGTGATATGCCAGGATGTGCGCCGACCATGACACACCTTCGCGCTCGTGTCAAACACATTGAAAGGCCCGATCACAGGACCACGCTTTCTCCGGGTTTCAGGAGCACCACATGGGTGGACGTTTCCTTTTCCACCCGTTCCTTCCACGCGGCGGGATCCTGGCGGATCATGTCGAACGTGTCGTAATGAATGGGCAGCACCTTGGCCGGTTTGATGAGCTTCACCGCGCGCAAGGCGTCGTCCGGCCCCATGGTGAAGTTGTCCCCGATGGGCAGGATGGCCAGGTCCACCCCTTCTTCGCCGATGAGGGCCATATCGTAGAAAAGGCCCGTGTCGCACGCGTGGTAGATCTTGACGCCGTCGACGGTGAAGAGGAATCCGCACGGATTGCCGCCGTAGGATCCGTCGGGCAGAGCCGAGCCGTGATGGGCGATGGTCAGTTTCACACGCCCCCACGGGTGGTTGGATCCGCCGCCGATATGATGCGGGTGAAGCTTGGTCAGCCCCTGGGCCGACAGCCAGTTGGCGATTTCAAAGTTGGAAATGACCGTGGCTCCCGTGCGCCGTGCGATGGCCACCGTGTCCCCCACATGGTCACCGTGCCCGTGGGAGACGAAGATGTAGTCGGCGGGCACTTCGTCCGCGCTCACGGCGGCCAAAGGGTTTCCCGTCAAAAACGGATCGACCAAAAGATGCGTCCCCTGTGTTTCGATGAGAATACACGCATGGCTGTACCAGGTGACCTTCACGCTCATAAGGGCCTCCCTTCCATAGGCTTCTCGCAGGATTTAAGTTCTCGGACGCAAGGTCCGATTTCCATAACGGCGGTGCGCCTTCGGCGCCTGCATGATTGACATAAAGTCCTTGAGATGACAAGATTCTTGCGGCGGTGCCATGCCGCAAACGCCCAAAACCTTACCGCGGGAGTGCTCCTCATCATGCGGAAAAGACAGACCGCCCTCTATGCGCTCGGCTTGGCCATGCTCCTCTACAGCCTGATCAACGCCGTGGGATCGGGGCGGGTTCTGTGCGGGTCCCTGGGATGCCAGGCGTTGCAAAAACCCGCCCTGTGGTGGGCCGGGGCCGCCTATGCCCTGATGCTCCTTGGCGCCTCGCACTTCCGCCGCCCGCTCCTGGGCGGGATCGTCGTTGTCGGCATGGTCGTGGAAAGCGCTCTTGTGCTCACCCAGGTGATCCTGAACCTCTACTGCCCGGCATGTTTGGGCTACACGGCTCTTTTCCTCGCCTTCGTCGTCGCGGCCGGATTCCAGATGCATGCATTGGCCAAGAAAACGACGTGGGCTGTGGCCGGAGCCACCCTGTGCGCCGCTGTGACCTTCGTTCCGCTCGCCCGGACGGTGTGCGCCTGCAGCGAGTCGCCCTTTTCCCGGGTGAGCGGCGACGACCAGGCGTTGTACCTTTTCTTTGAACCCACCTGTGAGCACTGCCACAGCGTTCTGGAAATGCTTGAAAAAATGGAAGCGAGGAACCGGGTTCGGCTGTGTCCCGAGGCCTGGAGCCTCGCTTCCGTATGGGCGTTGGTCCGGGACCATTGCCGCACCTGCACGGCCTGGAAGGATCGCGCTCGGTGCCTGCTGTCCACGCTCACCGTGGTTCGGGCCAACAACGCTTTCTGCATGGAACGGGGGCTTCCTTACGTGCCCCTTATCGTCCATCATGGACGGATTGTGACGGGTGCAGAGGTTCCCGGCTACCTTCTGAGCGTTTTGCGGGATCCCTTGGCGGCTTCCGAGACACACCCGCTGCTGCTTCCCGGTGAGCCCGGCGGAAGCTGCACCGTCAACGCCTGCGACTGAATCTCACCGAGCGAACCGCTCGTAGCTGGCCTTGAGGCGCGAGGCCATCACACGGGCCAGCCGCCGCACCGCCAGCAGGCCATCCTTGGGATGTTCTTCAAAGAGCTGCAGCAGCGCCGTGCCGTCCAGCTTGAGGACCGTGGTGGGCATGGTGGCCTCCGAGGTGGCTGTGTAGGTGCGGGGCTCCACAAGGGCCGACCACCCGAACACCGCCCCGGCTTCCCCGATGGGAAAGGTGATGGGGGCCTTCCCGCCCGTGGTCAGCGCCACCTGACCCTCCTTGAGGACATACAGAAACGCGGCCGGTTCCCCGGCTCGAAAAAAGATATGGCCCTCGGAAACCCGTTCTTCCACCGCCATGGCCTGGATGCGTTCCAAAACGTCCGCGCTCAGCCCCTCGAAGATCTCCACCTTCTTCAAAAACATGGTCTGCCTCCTTTTGTGCCGTTTACCGTCGGGCCCCACGCCTTTCTTGTCGCCCTCGCCAACAAAACCCCGTTGTTGGCCGTTGACCATTTGAGAAAAAAAGAACTAAAATGACATCAAGCTGAAATCCTGGGGGTGTGAGGGCACCTCCTGTGCGGAAATTCCACGTCTACTTATCTATGCCCATGTTCGATTTCTTTGTCGAGTCTCTTGTGCGGCGCGGTGGCGGTGCCCTCAGGCCCATGGGCGCCAATCCATCCCGGTGCCTGTGGGGACCATGCCCCGAGGTGTGGAGAGCCCAAAGGCCCGTGTCAGGGCCATAATGTCCGGCGCGCCGCGTGCGGCGACGGTCGATTGTCCGGGAAAGGGGGTGGTGGGCGAGAAGATTTCTCAGGCTGGAGGACCTGCCTGCTCCAGGCAAGGCACAAGTCACGGGACGGCGAGACAGGAGAGGTGCATCATGGCTGAAATCGGGCACGGCGGAAAAGAGATTGTGGAACGGATTCTGGACCCCAAGGAGGCTCCCGCCAAGGTGCGGGGACTGAAACAGGTGCCGGTCCGGAGTCAGATTGCCAACGAGGTCATTGGGATCGCCTACGGGTTCTTTTGCCCTCTGACGGGCTTTATGGGCAAGGAAGACCTGGATGCGGTGGTCAAGAAGATGCGGCTCAAAGATGGGACCATTTGGAGCATTCCCATCCTGTTCGACCTCTCCGACCAAGAGCTTTCCGACTACGGCATCAAGGAAGGCGACACCATTTGCCTCACTTACCATGACAACCCCATGGCCATTTTTGAGATCCGGGAGATTTACAGCTACGACAAGGAGGCCATGTGCCAGTCCATTTTCGGGACGGCGGAAAGCAAGCATCCGGGATGCGCCCGAACCTACGCCTACAAGGATAAGTTTCTGGGCGGAGACATCACCCTGGTCACGCCGCCCAAGATCAATCCTCCGTTCGATCCGTACTTCATCCCGCCCTTGGAGATGCGCAAGCGCTTCCGAGAAAAGGGCTGGCAACGCATTGTGGCCCATCAGACCCGCAACGTGCCCCACACGGGGCATGAATGGCTCATGAAAGGCGCTTGGTTCCAGACCTACGCGGAACTGCCCATCGAAAAGCCTCTGGTGGGCGTGCTGGTGAACGCCATCATCGGCGAAAAACGCAAGGGCGACTACATCGACGAAGCCATCATTTTGACCCAGGACGAACTGCGCAAATCGGGCTACTTCGGCGATCACAACCACATGACGTCCCTGACCTTTTGGGACATGCGCTATGCCGGACCCAAGGAAGCCATCTTTCATGCGGCATTGCGCACCAACTTGGGCCTCACCCACCACATGTACGGCCGAGACCACGCGGGCGTCGGGACCTACTACGGGCCCTACGATGCCCATCACCTCCTGGCCACCGTGCAGGACGAACTGAATATCACGCCCGTCTATTCCATGAACTGGCTCTATTGCCCGCATTGCGGGGAAATCACCAGTGAGGGGCTGTGCAACCACAAGAGCGAGTGGCAGAAGTTCAGCGGCACCCTGATTCGCAGCATCGTCGAAGACGGCGTCAAGCCGCCTCGGCTGATCTTCCGGCCTGAAGTTTTCGATCTGGTCATGGAATGCGCCGAAAAATACGGCTTCGGGTCCCCGTTCGTCACCGACGAATACCTGGCAAAGAGGACGCCCGTTTTCACCATTCCGCCTTTGGCGGGCTGACAGGAGGTGAGGTCATGGCCGAGGAAAAATACCCCATCAACATTTGGGTCAACGAAGAACGCTACGAGAAGCTCAAAGAGGCGGGTTTGGCCCACATGTGCGAGGAAATGCTGGCCGGGATGAAGGTGATCCGCGTCTACGCCAACGCCGCCCAGAGAGACAAGATCCTCAAGGTGTTTCCCACCGCCAAGTTCGATTCGGCGACCACAAAGAGTATCGAGTTGTTGCCGAGGCAGGTGAAAGACAAGATCTTCGATATCGTCGTGGAAAGAAAAAGCGTGGATGTCCTCGATGAGTTTCTGAGCGCTTACTAGAACGACGCGATGGACGGCGGTCCCCCAGTGCGTGTCACGGCCGCCGGGGGGCCGCCGGCGTCGTTCGAGAAGACGAGGCCGGTTTTCCTACATGAGGGACCGGGGGAGGGAAGGACAGTAAAAGGTAGGGGGCTGTTCTTCCTGAGGCTCCGTTGCCCGATTCATGAGTCGATCTTCCATTCGGAGAAGATCCCCCAGGGTCCACAAGCTGAGCCTGTCGAAAATCGCTTGGGAAATTTCCTCCCAGACCAACCGAGGCGCGCACCGGGACGCTCGAGCACACGATCTTGGTTGGGCAAGGCACCGCACCAGCCCGCGCCCCCCTTCCAGGACGGCGACCACCTCATCGAGCGTAATCTCTTCCGGGTCCTTGGCCAATCGATGACCGCCCCCACGGCCGCGAACGGTTTCAACGAGCCCCGCCTTTTTCAGAGCGAGGGCGATCTGTTCCAAGTATTTGGCCGAAATCCCCTGATCCCTGGCGATGTCAGCGATCTGCAAGGGATTTTCGCCGCGGTGTCGGGCAAGAGACATCAAGAGGCGGGTTCCGTAGCGGCTTCGCGTCGACAGCGTGATCATGGGCCGTGTCTCCTCTTTCCATGGGTTGGCGCGCCTCACGGGGACGGTGCCCCTTTCAGCCGGTCCCTTGAGAGACCCTTCACAGGGATAACGCATACCGTATTTTTAAGGGCGAGATCAAGAACGAAAATGGAGGGGGGCGTTCAGAGCGGGGCTTCTTCGGCGTACTTTTTCAGCTTCAGCTTGAGCGTGCGGCGGGTGATGCCCAGGCGCCGCGCCGCTTCGCTTTTGTTTCCGCCTGTTTCTTCCAGCACTTTTTCAATGAGGCGCCGTTCCATTTCCGCCAGGGTGAGCGAGGGAAACAGGGCGGCGTCGTGCGGTGAGGCGTCGCTTTCGAAGGCCGAAGGGCCGGACGGCTCGGGCCTTTGAAGGTGCAGCGGCAATTCGGCCTCAGTGAGGTAGTCGCCGCGCAGCAAAATGACGGCCCTTTCCATGACGTTTTCCAGTTCCCGCACGTTCCCCGGCCAGTCGTACTTGAGCAGCAGATCCATGGCCCGAGGAGTGATCCCCCGAACGGCTCTCTTGTTCTTTTCGGCAAAGGTGCGCAGGAAATGATCCACCAGGAGCGGGATGTCTTCTTTTCGCCGGCGAAGGGGCGGTACTTCCACAGCGACCACGTTGAGCCGGTAGAAAAGGTCTTCGCGGAAGGAGCCTTCTTCGGTCATGCGTTTCAGGTCCCTGTTGGTGGCGGCCAGAATCCGGACATCCACCCCAATGGGCTCGTCACTTCCCACCCGCTGAATCTGCCCGTCCTGAAGGACTCTCAAGAGCTTGGCCTGCATGGGCAGGGGCAGTTCCCCCACCTCATCGAGGAAAATGGTTCCGCCGTCGGCCTGGGCGAAACGTCCCCGGCGGGCCCTGTCCGCTCCGGTGAAGGCGCCCTTGTCGTGGCCGAACAGTTCCGTTTCCATGAGGTTTTCCGGAATGGCGGCGCAGTTGACTTCCACGAGGGGCCCTCGGCTGCGCCGGCTGTTGGCATGGATGGCTCGGGCCACCAAACCTTTGCCGGTCCCGCTTTCCCCCGTGATCAGCACCGTGGCTTCGCTCGGGGCCACCAAGGCCAGCAATTCCACGAGACGTTCCATGGCGGCGCTTTTCCCGATGATTTCAGGCAGGCGCAGCCGGGCCAGTTGCTCGCGCAATTCTTGGTTTTCGGTGCGCAGATGGGTGTGTTCCAAAGCCCGGTCCAAAGCCAGACGCAGGGCGTCGAAATCCAAGGGTTTGGTCAGGTAGTCGTAGGCGCCGGCTTTGAGGGCCTCCACGGCCGATGGGACGGAAGAAAAGGCCGTCAGGATCATCACCGGCAGGGCCGGGTTGTATTGGTGGATGCGTCGTGTGGCTTCAATGCCGTCCATGTCGGGCATGCGCACGTCCATGATGACCGCATCCAGGGGTTCTTCGCGGACCTTGGCCACGGCGGAGAGTCCCCCGTCGGCTTCCTTGACCCGGTACCCCCACTCCGAAAGGAGCGTGGTGAGCATCAGGCGATGGGCCGGATCGTCGTCGACCACGAGAACATGGGCGGAAACGGTTCGTTTCATGGTGACTTCACCTCCCGGTGATGGACGGGCGCCGCGTCCCTTTGCGGGATGCGGATGACGAACCGGGTGCCGTCACCGTCGGCCCTGTCCACGGAAATCTCACCGCCGTGGGCGTCCACGATCTTATGCACGATGGACAAGCCCAGCCCGACCCCGTTGGGCTTGGTGGTGAAATAGGGATCGAAGATGTGTCCCAGGGCTTCCGGCGAAATCCCCGGTCCGGTATCTTCCACCGCGACGCGCAACTCGCCTTGGTCCATGAAGGCGCGCACGGTGAGCGACCCGCCGCGGTCCATGGCCTGAATGGCGTTCAGGTAAAGGTTCAGGAGCACCTGGGCGAAGCGGTCGGCGTCCAACACGGCTTCCAAATCCGGCGGCACGATGTCCACGCCGAGGTGCACGCCCGCATGATGGGCGTCTTTTTCCACCAGTTTCAGGCTGTGCTGGATGATGTCTCGAAGGCGGACCGGTTTCGGATCCAGCTCCGCCGGGCGGGCGAATTCCAGCAGTTCCGAAATGACGCGATTCAGCCGATCCACTTCGTGGGTCATGGTGCGGGCCACATCCTGAGCCGTGGGGTCGTCGCCCGCCTTGCGGGCGAGGATGGCCGCAAATCCCTTAATGGAACTCAGGGGGTTGCGAATTTCGTGGGCGACCCCGGAGGCGAGTTTTCCCAAGGCGGCCAAACGTTCGTGGCGGCGCAGCTTCTGTTCCAAGGTGTGGAGGGCTGTCATATCGGAAAGGAGAAAGGCGAATCCGGCGATTTCTTCGCCGGGGTCTTTGAGGGCGGTGGCGTGGATGAGAAGGGGCAAGGGTCTTTGCCGTTCGGTCCCGCACACGATGTTTTCTTCGATGGGGTCTTCGCCTTTTTCCAGGCGATGTCGAAGGGTTTCCAAAGCGGGCAGTTCCATGAGTCTTTGACCGGGGGCGGCACGGGGGCCGAGGAGGGATTGGGCGGCCGGATTGGTCCGCCGGATGATGCCGTGTCGGTCCGTGGCGATGAGCCCAACGGGCATGCGGGCAAAGATGGCTTCGGTCATGCGTTGCATGGTGCGCAAGGACTGTCGGGCCAAGCGGTATCCGTGCGCCCAAAAGAGGGCGATCAGGCCCGTGGCGCCGAGAAGGAAAAGGATGCTTAAGAGCAGGGCGTTATGGGCCAAATCCTGCCGCAGCGCTTCCTGCAAGGGGGTGGCGTCCAGGCCGACCACAAGGCGCAGGGGACCGGCTTCAGGAAAGGGGTTGGCTCTTTCCCCGCCCGGGCCGCGTCCCATCCCCGGGCCGTGCCCCCCGCGGTCTTCCGAACAAGGGCCTCGCGACGTCACGGCGCACCGGGCCCACGGTTCGTAGGGGCGGCTGACTTCAAAGGCCTTTTTCCCTTGAAAATCCGAAAAAACATGCCCTCCGGCCTCGGCGGGACTTTGGGGCGGTATCTCCTGCCCCGCCTCCTCCGGGTTGCTGGAAAGAACGACGCGGCCTTTTTGATCCACCAGGCGGAGGTACAGCACGTGGGGTTCCTGGGCCGTTTGTTCCATGAGCATCTTCAGATGGTTTCGTCCCCAGCCCATGCGGCCCATGATGCCCGTGCGACTGCCGGCTTCCAAAGACTCCATGAGCATGTGCGCTTGGGCGGCGAGGGACGTTTCCATGAAACGCTTCTCCCGATCCATGTGCCGGAAGGCGATCACGGCCAAAATGACGGCCAGCAGGCCCACGGAGCCGATGATGAGCCACGGGGAAAGCCAGGGCGAATCCCCGGAAACCATGCGGGGCTTTGTGAGCTCTTTCGTCTGGGTTGTGGGCATGAACCTTCCTCACCGCCTTCGATGGCTTTTTCCTGAAAGATCCAGTGTTCCGGCAACCGGAATCACCGGGTCGCCCGCTCCCTCAAACGCGCTGCGAACCCAGCTTTTTCACCCTATCAAAAAGCGCACCACATGACAGCGTCCCCGAAAAGCCGCGCGCCGCAGCCCTTTTCTTCGGCCGACGACAATTTCAGGTGGATAAATTCAACCCGGATTGCCGGCACAGGGTCCCGGAGCCCTGAGAAATGCTCGGCCGAAGCCGTTCGTGATGGGTGTTTTTTATCCAGAAAAAGCCGAAGCCCGCAAGGGTCCGTGATTTTTTTCTTGTCTTATCCGGTCCGGATGCCGAATAAAGGGATGAGAGCGGAGGAGGACCTTTTGCGAGCCGACCATCCCTAGATAGGATAAGCACGCGATGAGCGACAAAGAACCGCCCCCCGGGGGGGCTTTGAAGGAGGAGGTGCGCAAAGTCATTCGCACCTTGGAAGCGCTTCCGTCGGCCCCCGCCGTCGCCTCCAACATCCTCAACACCCTGACGCAAGCCCGCCCGGACATGGAGCGCGTGGTCAAGCTCCTGGAGACGGACCAGGGTTTGGCCTTGAAGCTGTTGCGCGTGGTCAATTCCAGCTATTACGGGTTTCGCAAGAAAGTGGCCACGGTGCAGCGCGCCGTCACCGTGCTCGGCATGGAACAGCTCCGGTGCATGCTGCTCAGTGTGACCGTTTCCGAATCGCTCATCAAGGAACTGCGCCGGCGCGCCCGCAAGGATCAGCAGGCTCTGTGGGAGCATTCCCTGGCGTGCGCCGTGTGTTGCGAACTGTTTGCCGAAAAGGTGCTGCCCACGAGGTCGTCGGAGGCCTTTGTCTTGGGGTTGCTTCACGATGTGGGCAAACTGCTTTTCATGGAATGCGCCGCCGACACCTATCAGGAAGTGGAAAAGGCGGCCCGGGAGCGCGGCGTGACCATGGCGGCGGCGGAGCAGGATCTTTTGGGCGTGGACCACACCACGGTGGCGCGCTGGCTTGCGGAAAAATGGGAGCTGCCCCCGATCCTGACCTTTCCTCTGTGGTGGCATCACCACAGCCCGGACGTCCTGGGGCTCATGGACATTTCGGACCCGGAAATCCGAGACCTCAGCCTGCTGATCAATTTGTCCGACCATGTGGTCCACGAGCTCATGGCCGACGCCGTGGCGGTGGAGCTGTTCCGAAGTCCCGATCCCGCGCTCCTGGACCACTTCCACCTCACCCTTTCGGACTGCGATCACGTCAAGGGCCGAATCGCCAAGCGCTACAGCGCCCGAACGGCTCTTTTGGATTTTGAACAAGACGAGCTGTCCTTCTATTTCAGTGCGCTCCAGCGAGCCAACCAGCATCTGTCGCGAATGGCTTCCCACGGCCTGCACCTGGAGCGATCCCGAGGGAGCGAACGCGACCGGGAGGCCTTGGAGGCTCTGGAAGGGGTCCTGGCGGCCAGCGCGGATCTGCCGATCCTGCTGGAAGAGGCGGCGGGGCGCGTAGCCGACATTCTCGGCGTGGACCACGGCGTCGTCTACGTCTGGGACGAGACGGGTCCGGCCATGCACGGCTGTTGGTGGAAAGAGGGCGAGCCGTGCCGTCCTTTCGTCTTATCCAAAGACGGCGGCAACGGCCGGGACGTCTTAAACCGCATGCCGCCGGAAATGCGCCAGCTCATGGGCGCCTTTCGAAAGCGTTACAGTTTCACCGCCGGCGGGGCCTCCATGGATCGGCGCGTGCAGTATCACCCGCCCTATATCGCCGTGCCCATTCTGGTGGACGATGCGGTTGTCGGGGAGATCCTTCTCCATGAGGAAGCCTTCCACCACGATGATCCCGACGCCGCGCGTCCCGTTTCGGTCTATGAGAAACTGGGCCGGGTTTTGTCCTCGTGTGTACGTCAGATCCGGCTCACGGAAAAGGCTCGGGATCTCAGCGACAAACTGTCCGCGGCCCTGGCCCAAGCCGGTCGCACCATGAAAGAGCTTCGAGAGGCCCAAGGGCGGTATCGCGATGAAAAAGAACGCCTGGCCGTCACCCTCAAAAGCATTGCCGAAGCCGTGATCGCCACCGACACGGCGGGCCGCGTGGTCCTTTTCAACGAAGGAGCCTCCAAGCTCACCGGTTGGGATGAAGCCGAAGCCGTGGGCCAGTCGGCCGCCCATATTCTTGGGCTGATTCGAACCCCGTCGGAAGAACCCTTGCCGGATCCGGTGTCCCTGGTGCTGGACAAGGGCGGGCCCGTTGAATACCCAAACGAATTGGCCGTGAAGGCCCGAAACGGCACCTTAAAGCCCGTGGCCCTGTGTGGTGCGCCCATTGTGGATCACCAAGGCGGCACCGTGGGCGTCATCTTCGCGCTGCGCGATCTCACCTACCAAAAAAAGATGGAAACGGAAGTGCTCCGGGCCCGAAAGCTGGATTCCATCCGCATCTTGGCCGGGGGGATCGCCCACGACTTCAACAACATCATGATGGGCATCCTGGGCAACCTCAACCTGGCCCGCATGTTTTTAAATCAGCCGGACAAACTGGAGCCTCGGCTCGCCGAAGCGGAAAAGGGGGTGCTTCGCGCCAAGGAACTGACGCAGCAACTGCTGGGTTTGGCCAAAGGGGGAACCCCCATCAAGAAGACCACGGCCATCGCCCAAATGCTTCGCGAAGGGGCCGACTTCGTCCTTTCCGGTTCCAACGTCAAGGTGGCATTTGACTTGCCCGACGATCTCCAGCCGGTGGACGTGGATGTGGCGCAGATGAACCAGGTGATCAGCAACCTGCTCATCAATGCCAAGCAGGCCATGCCCAAAGGGGGGACCGTGTGGATTTCGGCGGAAAATTGCCAAGTCCGCGAAGGCTCGGGGCTTCCGCTGCCCGAGGGCTCCTATGTGCACATTGCGGTGCGGGACGAAGGGGTGGGGATAAAGGCCGAGTACCTGGACCGCATCTTCGATCCCTATTTCACGACCAAGACACGCACCAGCGAAAAGGGCACAGGGCTGGGCCTGGCCATCGTCTATTCGGTTATGAAACGCCACGGCGGCTGCGTCACGGTGGAATCCGAGGAAGGCAAAGGGGCGGTCTTCCATCTGTACCTTCCGGCGGCGGATCACATGGTGTCCAAGGCCCAAGAGGACCCGAAGCCGTTGCCCGCGGGCCGGGGGCGCATTTTGGTCATGGACGACGAGGAGTCCGTCAGAAATATCGTTCAGGAGATGCTGAACCACTTGGGTTATGAAACGGACGTGGCGGTGGACGGCCACGAGGCCGTGTGCAAGTATGAAAGGGCGCTGAGGCAGGGCAGGCCCTATGCGGCCGCCATTTTGGATCTCACCGTCCGAGGCGGTATGGGCGCCAAAGAGACCTTGGAAAAGATCCGCGCCTTGGATCCCACCGTGAAAGCCATTGTTTCAAGTGGTTACGTTCAGGACGACATTGTCGATCGTTACAGCGACTACGGCTTCGTCGGCGTGGTGACCAAACCCTTTACCATTCGAAAGCTGGGGGAAACCCTGCAGCGGGTGGTGCACCACGGGGAACGGCGTCGATGCGAAAGGAAAAAGGTGGCGCACGAACTCATCGTGGAGTCGGACCACGGGTCCTTTCCCGCCAGGGCGAAGAACCTCAGTGAAGACGGGGTGCTCCTCGATTGCGGCGTGCCCATGGAAGCCAATGAGCCGATCTCTTTGAGTGTGAAAGCCGACGAGGAAGATACCAGACACCTGAAAGGGCGGGTCGTGTGGTCCCGCGTCGATGCCTCCAACGGCCACGGAGGATCCCACCTCGTGGGCGTCCGCTTCGAGAGTATCACCGAAGAGGATAAGGAATTCATGCGTCGACTCCTGGAGGAAGAACCCTAACCCTCCATGGGCATGACCTATCTCAAACTGACCCTCACCGCCCTTTTCTGGGGGGGCACCTTCATTGCGGGACGGATGCTGGCTTTGGAAGTGCCGCCGTTTTCGGCGGCTTTTCTTCGCTTCGTGTGGGCGTCGATCTTTCTGTTCGGCTTTTTGCTCACCCGCCGCCCCCTGCCGTCCCTTTCCCTTTCCCAGTGGGCATGGTTTGTGGTTTTAGGAGCGACCGGGATTTTCTCCTATAACGCTTTTTTCTTTTCAGGGCTCAAACACATCCCCGCAAGCCGCGCGTCTTTGATCATCGCCTGCAACCCGGCCATGATCGCCCTCTTTTCGTCCCTCATTTACAAAGAACGTCTGGGTCTGGTGCGCGCCGGGGGCATTTTCCTTTCGGTGTTCGGCGCGGTCATCGTCATCTCCAAAGGACATCCGGCGGCGGTGTGGAACGGCGGACTGGGTGTGGGCGACGCCCTGATCCTGGGCTGTGTGGCCAGTTGGGTGGCCTACTCCCTCGTGGGCAAAACGGTCATGAAAACCCTCTCGCCGGAAGCGGCCGTCGCCTATTCCTGCCTCGTCGGCACGCTGCTTCTTTCGGTTCCGGCGGGTGCGGAAGGGGTCTTCCAGCACCTTTTGACGTACAGCGCTTCCGCGTGGGCGAACCTGTTCTACCTGGGTTTTTTCGGGTCCTTTTTGGGTTTTCGCTGGTATTACGAAGGCATTCGAGCCATCGGCCCGGCCAGGGCGGGGGTTTTCATCAATCTCGTGCCTTTGAGCGCCGTGCTCATGGGCGTGGGGTTTTTGGGCGAACGCCTGGAACCGTCCTTAATCCTCGGCGCGCTCTTCATCTGCCTCGGGGTCAGTCTCACCAACCGACGCTGAGCGGACTCAGAAAAAATCCGAGGCCCCCCTTTTTTTTGTTTCGCGTTTCGTCAAGAATTTAAACAGGCACATCCGGCGGCGCGGCACCGCCCCGTTTGATGAGAGCATCCCCTGATTTTTCGGCCGAAGGATGAGGAGGCACCGATGCACGATGAGGGCCTTGCCTCTGGCGAACACATTTTGGTTGTGGACGACGACCCCGATGTTTTGGATCTTATGGGAGAAGTGCTGTGGCAGGAGGGCTACAGCCCTTTGCTGGCATCCCATCCGCGGGATGCTTTGGCCTTTTGCGAATCGGTGCCCTTTTCTCTGGCTTTTCTCGACATCGAACTTCCGGGCATGACGGGATTGGAGCTGACCGCCCGCCTCAAGGCCGCGGATCCCCATCGGGACGTGGTCATCATGACCGGTTACGGGACCCTGGACAACGCCGTGCAGGCCATCAAGGTGGGGGTGGCCGATTTCATTCGAAAGCCCTTCAGCATCGAAGACGTCTTCCTGTGCCTCCGTCGGCATCGGGAGCGCCAAGCCTTTCGGGAGCGCATTCGGCGGGCGGAGCAGCGCTATGCCGAGCTGGTGCAGCATGCCCCGATGATGATTTTTTCCTTGCGAAAGGACTTCGGCCTCGGCTTCGTCAATCAGGCGTGCCGGAGCGTTCTCGGTTACGAACCCCCTGAGGTGGTGGATCGGGAAGGCTGGCTGCTGGAGCGGGTCGTGGAGGAGGATCGGGTTCGGCTGAGGGATCATGTGCAAGCCGTTTTCGACGGCTTATGTGAGCCCGGCTTTCTGGAATGCCGTCTCCGGCATCGCGAAGGGCATGTGCTCCATTGTCTTGTGAAAACTTTCGTCCCGGCGAGTCCGCCTCGGGGCGGGCGTCCCCGCCATTTGGAGGGCATCGCGGTGGACATCACCGACCGGGTTCTCCTGGAAAAGGCCTTGGTCCAAAAGGAAAAGTTGAAAACCCTGGGCGCCGTGGCCGCCGAAGTGGCTCATGAAATTCGAAACCCCTTGGTGGCCATCGGCGGGTTTGCCCGGCGCCTGCACATGCGATACCCGGAATCCGTCGAAGCGGCCATCATCCTGGACGAGTGCCGCAGACTGGAAAGGATTTTGGATCGGATCCGCAACTATCTTTCCCCTGTGGAAATCACCCTCGGGGAGCATTCCCTGGAAGAGATCTTGGGCCGATGCAAGGAACTCATGGGCTTGGAACTGGAACGGCGCGGCATGCGGTGTCGGCTCGAAGTGGAACCGGGCTTGGCGCCGTTGCCCGTGGACGCCAATGGGCTCCTGCAGGTTTTCATCAACCTGGTGCGAAACGCCATTCAGGCCATGCACAAAGGAGACGAGCTGGTGGTGCGGGCTTACGCCAGCGCCCAGCACGTCCTCATTCGGTTTCAGAATCCGTGTCGAAAACCCATGCCGACCCAGCCCGAAAGCCTGTTTTTGCCTTTCGACGAAGGCGGGCAAACCATCGGGCTGCCCCTCTGCTACAGACTCATCCGCACCATGGGCGGGGTGCTCACATTTTCCCGGGAAGATCCCCACGTGGTCTTCACCATTTCTTTGCCCAAGACTCGGGAGCGTTCCGCGACGACGGAGGAGGCGGCACCATCCGCAGCCGAGGCCGCACCTTCCGGGTGAGCCGTCCCGCTTTCGGCATGGGGAGCCTGTGTGCCGGGCTCGCCGCAGCCCTTCGCGCCGGGGGTTTTCAATCATAGCTGATGGCGCTGATTCGCATGAGCTGGGCGAAAGAATGGAACGCCTCGATGCGGCGCACCGTGCCCGTTTTTCCTCGCATGACCAGGGAGTGGGTGACGGCGCCCCGACCCGTGAAGCGCACTCCCGGGAGAAAATCGCCGCCGCTGATGCCCGTGGCCGCAAAGAAGACGTCGTCGCTTCGCACCAGGTCGCCGGTGGACAGCACCCGGTGCAGGTCGTAGCCGGCTTTCAAGAGTGCGTCCCGTTCCGCGGCCGATTGCGGATCGAGGCGCCCCAGCATTTCGCCGCCCACGACCTTGATGGCCGCCGCCGCCAGGACCCCTTCGGGCGTTCCCCCGGTGCCCATCATGACATCGACGCCCGTGTCGGGCAGCACGGCCATGAGGGCTCCCGCCACATCGCCGTCGGTGTGGAGCTGGATTCGGGCACCGGCTTTTCGAATGTGGGCGATGAGGTCCTTATGGCGCGGTTTGTCCAGGACGAAGACCGTGAGGTCGTCCACGTCCTTTCCTAGGGCTTTGGCGATGGCCTTGAGGTTTTCTTCGGGAGAGGCGTCCAGATCGATGACGTCGCGCGCCGGGGGCGGAACCGCCAGCTTGTTCATGTAGAAAGCGGGACCCGGGTTGTACATGGAGCCTCGGGGCGCCATGGCCACCACCGAGATGGCGTTGGGCCTTCCGTAAGCCAGAAGGCGTGTCCCTTCCACGGGGTCGACGGCCACATCCACTTTGGGACCGCGTCCCGTGCCGAGCTTTTCCCCGTTGTACAGCATGGGGGCCTTGTCCTTTTCCCCTTCGCCGATGACGACGACGCCGTCGATATCCACCGCATTGAAGCTTAACCGCATGGCATCCACAGCGGCCTTGTCTCCGGCTTTGCCGTCCCCGCGGCCGAGCCATCGCGCGGCGGCCAGCGCCGCGGCTTCCGTCACGCGAACCAGATCCAGTCCCAAGTTTCTTTCCGGCGCTTCCGTTTGCATCGTCGGCTCCTTGCTGGCGTTTTTGGGCAAGACATCTCCTCAGGCGCAAAAGACGGACGGCATCCCCCGAAGCAATCCGTCCTCCTCGGAGCCCGCTAAATCGATGGCCCGCGAAGGACATTCGGCCGCGCACAAGCCGCAGCCTTGGCATGCCCCGGGGTCCACGCGAAGCGGCCCCGCAGCCGGAACCCTTATGGCCTGTGCGGGACACACCGCCACGCAGCTCAGGCATCGCGAACAACGGCCGGGATCGATGCTCGCCACAAAGGCGGCCCGGTGAAGGGTCCCTTGCCTGAGGACCGCCAGCATCTTGGCCGCCGCCGCATCGCCTTGGACCAAAGCCTCCGAGATGGTCTTCGGGGAATGGCACTGACCGGCGATAAAAATGCCTTCCACGGCCGTTTCCACCGGAGCCAGCTTGACGTGTCGTTCCAGGAAAAAGCCGTCGGCGCTGAGCGGCACCCGAAGGATGGAGGCCAGGTGCCGGTTTTCCGGACTGGGTACCGTTGCTGTGCTCAAAACCAGAAGATCGACCCGTTCGTGGAAAGAGCCTTGGGTGTCGGGATCGTCCCAGCGAATGTCCACCGTGGCCCGTCGACCGAATCGGGTGGGTTCCACCCGAGGCGGCCGTTTTTCGTCGTAGCGGAGGAACCGGATGCCCGCCTGCCGCGCTTTTTCATAGATGATTTCCGTCAACCCATAGGTGCGCATATCGCGGTGAAGGATGGTGATGTGAAGCTGCGGGAAGCGTTCCTTGAGTTCCAACGCGTGGGAGACGGCCTGCTGGCAGCATGAGCGGCTGCAGTAGGGGCGCTCCTCGTTTCGCGATCCCACGCACTGGATCATGAGCACGCGTTGGGCTTGGGTGAGATCCACGGTCCCGCGCTCCAGCGCGGCGGCCAGGTCGGCTTGGGTCAGCACCAAGGGGCTTCGCCCGTAGGCGTAAAGATTGGCCGGTTTCCAGACATCGGCCCCCACGGCGATGAGGATGGCCCCGACGGTTTCCTGGATGCGCTCCGCGGCGGATGCCCCCTCGGAAAGCCGCCGCAGTTCCAGCTGAAAATGTCCCAGGCTTCCCCGGCAGTCGGCAAGTTCGGTGCGCCTCAAAACGCGCAGGCGCGGTTGGGTTCGAAGGCGGCTGAGGAAATGGCGATAGAGCCGGTCCACGTTGACTTCCGGCCGTCCGAAATAGGCTTGGCTCAGACGCCCGCCGAAGGTGTCACCGGATTCCACCACGAGAACATGGATGCCGTTGTCCGCCAAACGCAGGGCGGCCGTCAAGGCCGCGACGCTGCTTCCCAGGACGAGGGCCGACGGCGTGATGGGAAGCGCCATGGGCGGTGCGGCCCGGGCGGCCCGGACGTGGGCAAGGGCGCCGGCGAGAAGTGCCTTGGCCTTGACCAGGGCCTCATGGGGCCTGTCTGCGTGCACCCAGGAACATTGTTCCCGAATGTTGACCATGCGAACATATCCGGGCGGAAGCCCCGCCTTGGCCAAAACCTCTTGAAAGACCGGAAGATGGCTTCGAGGCGAACAGGCCGCCACGACGATGCGGTTCAGCCCCTTTTCCTGGATGATGCGGGCCATGCGGATGGTGGCGTCTGTGGAACAGGAAAAAAGATTTTCGGCGGCATAGGCCACGTCGGGAAACTGTTTCACCCATCGGGCCACGTCGGCCGTATCGATGACCCCGGCGATGTTCGTGCCGCACCGGCAGACGAAAACGCCGATCTGAAGGGCGCTTTCGGACGCCGCCTGGTGGGGCTGGATTCGGCCCGATTCGTCGGTGGTTTTATCGGGAGCTGCCTCCGTGCCGGGGGATGAGGCCGGCTCGGGAACAGCCCCAGGGACCGCTTCGGGAAGGGCCGTCAAGCGGGCCCCGGCGGCGATGGCCGCCGCGCAGGCTTCCTGCACCGCGGACGGGATGCTCTTGGGCCCCATGAAGGCGCCGCAGGCATAGATTCCGTCCCGGGACGTGTGGACCGTGTGATGTTCCTTGATCCGAACGAACCCAAAGGGATCCGTCTGAAGGCCCAGAGCCTTGGCGATCCGAAGAGCTTCCTCGGACGGGCGCATGCCCATGGCCAAGACCACCAGGTCCGCGTGCGTCCTCCAGGGAAAACCGCCGTGCGACGCCAGGACCTCCACCCCGCGGTCCGTGCCCAAGGGGACAATCTCCGCCACCCGGCCGTGCACGAGGCAGACCTTGTCCATGGCCTGCACCCGGCGAAAGAACGGCTCACAGTCCCGGCCGTGGGCCCGCACGTCCATGGCACACAGAGTGATGCGCTCCACATGGGGCAGGGCCGCCGTCAGTTGGATGTGTTTCAGAGCCGCGGCGCAGCCGTACCCGCAGCAATAGGGGACGCCGTGGACCGGATCCCTGGATCCCACACACTGGGCGAAGACGAGATGTCGGGGCGGCGCACTCAGACCCCGGGGATGCAACACGCCGCGTGTGGGGCCCGTGGCGCTCAGATAGCGTTCCAAGGCCAGGTTGGTCACCACGTGCGGAGAATCGAACCAATGGGGGTGGGCGATGTCCCGCCGGTCGAGAAGATCGAACCCGCCGGCCAGGATCACGGCTCCCGCTTCCAGGTCCATGACGCGAGGCCGCTCTGCAAAGTCGATGGCGCCCGTGGGGCAGACCTCCGCGCAGCGGCGGCAGTCTTCCCCCTGAAAATGCAGGCAGTATCGGCGGTCTATGGCGTGCGTGGACGGAAAGGCCTGAGGGTAGAGGCTTCGGATGGCTTTGGTCGGGCCGAGATTGAGGTTGAAAGGATCGGGTCGTTCCACGGGGCAGGCCCGAGCGCAGGAGCCGCATCCGATGCATTTTTGCGCATTGACGAAAGCGGGCTCCTGGGTGACGGTGCACACGAAAGAGCCGGCGCAGCCTTCCACGTTTTCCAGCCGAGCCCGCACAAGCACGCGAATCCTCGGGTGCCGGCCGAAAGGGAGAAGCCGAGGCGACAAGATACATAGGGAACAGTCCAAGGTGGGGTAGGTTTTGTCCAGCTGGGCCATGTGTCCGCCCAAGGCCAGGTCCCTTTCCAGAAGCACGACGGAGTGTCCCAGGTCGGCGGCCTGAAGGGCCGCGTGCATTCCCGCGACACCGCCGCCCACGACGACGATCGTCTGATGCGTCTCCCCGCACGGACTGTCGTTTCGGCGAAGACCGCTAGCCATGAAGGTCCCTCAGAGCCTCGCGGACGAGCTCGTCCGTGGATGGCGTCGTGTTCGGATCCTTTCCCATGGCCCGTTCCAGGACGGCGCAGCGCAGGGCGGCGAGATCCTTTTCCACGGCCGCCAGCTTTTCAGCCGTCGCGGCGTCCACGAAACCTTCCCGAACGGCCATGTGTCGAAGCGTGCCGTTGATGTCCGCAAATCGCACGCCTTGCGGGCATGAAAAGGAACACCGATGGCATTGGAGGCAGAGCCATATCTTGGGGGATCCGAGGACCCGCTCTCGAAGCCCCAGCCGAATCCACTGGATGATCAGGGCCGGGCTGAACGCGTCGTCCACCGCTCCCACAGGGCAGCAACCCGTGCAGGTCCCGCACTGATAGCACAAAGGCAGAGTGTCCCCGCCGGGACCCTCCGTCACTTCTTGGGCAAAACCGGCATCGCCCCGAAGGAGCGGAATTTCGGTCGAGGTGTGTTCCATAGTCGCTCCCATGAACCCCGAAAGCCCCGAAACGTATGGTCCCAGGCGCTCAGTCCGTCATTCCGTGGGGGAACAGACGGCACTCGGCGCCGCGGCGCGGGCGCCTCGGAACAGCCTTGTCAGATGAGCACGATGGCCTGGGTGGGGCAATGGTCTTGGCATTTGCTGCATTTGTCCGCCGCCTGCAACAATCGGGTGCATAGGGTTTCATCGGCCAGAACCACCCGCCCGTTGACGATCCGAAGGACCACCTTGGCGTCTTTGGCCGGGCCTTTGCCGCGGCGGCTTTCAGGGTCGTTGGCCACATGGTATTCGCACACAATGAGGCAAATGCCGCATCCGGTGCACTTGTCCGGGTCGATGAGATGGCCGGATTTGGCGCGTGCCGCCAGGCTTTCCAAGAGTGCCGCCAGATCTGCCCTTCGGGCCGAATAGGCCTCTTCTTGAAGCCCAGGGCAGTCCTGCGGGCTGAGATCTCCGGAAAGGAGAAAGCCCGCGAAATCGGCGCACGTCATCCCGCACATACCGCAGTCCGTTTGGGGCAGGTGTTCAAGAATCTTGCGAATCATCCCCTATGGCCCTCTCAGCCCGCGGCATAAGGCGCCGCAGGGTTTCCGGCCGAAGACTCATGCCGTCGGACAAGGCGGCGAGCCCTTCCAGGTCGATGGCCGCTGTCGCCGTGTGGCGGGATCGACCGATTCGGGCCGACGGCGTCCACCCGCCCCGGGCGGCGTCGTAAACTTCTCTTCCGCCCACGTACAGGCGGTGGCAGCGGCTCAGGACTTTCGCCCACTCGGCGGGCGTCTCCTCCGCCGGTTCCCCATAAACCGCCAGGTTGGCCCGGGCGCCAGGGGCAAGATGGCCTCGATCCGAAAATCCCAGAGCCTTCGCCGCATGGACGCGGGTCGCCAGGAACCATTCCCGAACGGTCCACACCTCCAAAAACGCCCGGATCAACCCTTCCCAGTCCTCCACAAGGGCCAGGTTGGCATGCCGGCACGACAACGCCCAGCCTTCGGCGATTCCCTGGGCCAGCACCCGAAGCGTTTCGCCGTGGTCCCGAAAATCTTCGGTGGGAAGCGGTTCCGCTTTGAGCATGAGGAAGGCTCCCACATCCCATCGTCGGCCCTGGGTGCCACCGGGAGGCGGCACCCAGGTGAGTTCCACGCTCTTTTCCGGCCATGCCAGCCCCACGTCTGCGCTGATGCCGGGACGATCGAATCCGGCCGAAGCGGCAAGATAGCCCGCCGCCTCCATATCACCGAAGGCCGTCACGCGCTGGATGTGCATGCCGCACGACAGCGCGGCACAATCTTCCGCACGAAGCGACTGGGCCGGAAGGATTATGGGTCCTGGAAGGCCGTCACAGGCCGCGCCCAGAAAGGGCAGCAGATCCGTCGCGGCTTTTTCCCGGTGCTTGTAAACGTCATCGCGGAAGCGCACTCGCGGTTCGGGAAGGTAAAACCCATGGGTTCCCAAAAGGGCGCAAAGAAGCGACAGCACGTTGTGGGCGGCCGACACATCTTGAGCGTCCGCGGCGGCTGTCAGGTCATAAAGAGGAAGCAGCAAGCCGACGGAAACGTCCGGGCCGGGGATTCGATCCCACTCGGCCTGCACCGTTCCCCAATCGAAAAGCGTCGCCCAACTTTCGTGCACATGGCCGAACCCTCTTTCGGCGTAGCGACGCGCGATGGTTTCCCCGTCGGGATAGAGTCCCGCGGCGCGAAGGGCCCACAGCCCGGGAAAGGCCACGTGGGCGGCACAGTCCACAGCCGCCGCGGTGACCAGCTTGCCCGAGACGTCCACGATCTCGTCCACGTCCGAAACGTTTTCCACCGCGACGATCGTCTCCCCGCACACGGCGATATCCCGCTTCGTGCCTTCCTCCCCCGTCACGGGGTCGTAAACGGTGCCGGATTGAAGGATCAGGGTTTTCGGCCGCATGGCTTCCCTAGGCTCGCAGCGGTTCAAACAGGTCACGGACGACGGCCTCGTCGGATACCGCCTCGCCGTTCCACAGGTTTTCCGCAAAAAGGCTTATACCGTCCAGCCGTGTCGCCCGGCCGGAGACGTCCAGTCCTTGAAGCCCCACGGCCGCCACCACGTCCGCTTCCGCCGTCGTCATGGTTTCGTGGGCCGATAAGGCCAAGACGGGGATCCGGTGCTTTCGGACGGCGCGCTTTTGATCGTCCGTCAAAAACCAGAAGCAGTCCCCGGACAGGGCCAGAAGAACGTCCCCGGCTCGGGGCTCCCAACGATGCACATCCCCCTGCAGGCGCCACAGCGGGTTGGCCAAGCCGCCGCAACTGAGGAAAACCTGGAGAAACCCCATGCTGTTGAAATCGCCCGGCAGGGGCATGAGAAAGGTCGGGGCGAAGGCACCCAGTTCCGTGACCCAGGATGCCAGTTCATCCAGAACGGCCTCCCCACCGGCATGATACAGAGGGCCTCGGCCGAAGAAAAAGACGCGGTACCGACTCGCTTCCATGTCTTTGAGCAGCATGGACAGGGTCTTGGCGGAGAGTCCGGCCGGGGCTTCCAGAGGCAGCCCGGCGTGGGCTCGGCGGAGGGCACGGACACAGTCCTTTTCCCGATCCGGAGGGATGGTCATGAGTTCCGTGACCCGTCCCATTTCCGTCGTCTGAATATCCACGGTCCAGGCTTTGCGGTCTTCGGCGCCTCTTTCGGTAAAGCGCCCTCGTGGAAAAAGGGCGTAGCGGCTCAAAAGGCGCGGCGTACTTCGCAAAGGATTGGCGCCCCAGAAGATCACCACGTCGGCGTGGTTTCGGACGCATTCCAGACTGGTGAGGGCCGGGGCATGCCGGCCGTAGGTTTCCACGAAGGCTTGAAGAAGGGGACCGTCGGAGGGGATCCACAGCGTTTCCCAATCCCGAAGCCCTTCCATGAGAAGCTGCAGGGCGTCGAGGGACATTTGGCCCAGGCCGTAGGCCACCACCCGGCGCGCGAAAAACAAGTGATCCCGGCAGGCGGAGACGGCTTCGGCGAGGGAAAGATCGTGCCGACCGCGGGAATCCGGACGCCGCCGGCTGCTCCGGCATCGGGCTCGAGGCAGTGCATGGCTGAATTTCTTCAACCCCAGGAAACGGGCCGCTCCCCATCGGCAGGCGTTGGCGGTTTCCACGACCCGGTCGCCCTCGATGACGGCATCGATGTCGTCGCATAGGCAGCTGCAGCCGCAGCACACAAGGGACGTGAGCGTTTTTCGCGTCATGGTTGCGAGCCCTTCGACGGGGACGCCGAGATGCGTCGCAACCACTTGGCCACGTGGGCCGCCGCGGCCGACGCTTCGATCACCGTCTGGGTGATGTCCCGGGGGCCGTGACACCCGCCGATGAGGAAGATGCCGGGTACGGTGCTGTGCATCTGCCCGCCCCAGTAGAAGGCTTCCTCGTAAAAGCCGTAACGGTCCCGCCTGGGTGGAGTGCGCACGACCCACCGGTGATCGGCGTTGGGGGGTTCCACCCCGACGGCGAGAACCACCAAATCAGCTTCCAGGCTTTGGATTCCAGGCTGGGAAGCCGCCCGATAATGCACCGAAAGCCGCTTCCCATCGGGGGCCCGTTCCACACGATCGGGCAGGGCCTTGATGAAACGCACGCCCCGCTCGCGCGCTCGAAGCAAAAGCCCTTCAAAACTCTTTCCGGCGGTTCGAATGTCGTTAAAGAAAATCGTGACGGCGGCTTCCGGTTCGTGTTCCAGGACAAGCATGGCTTCCTTGATGCTTGCCGTGCAGCAGGTGATGGAGCAGTACGGAAGAAAGCGGCGGTTGCGGGACCCGGCGCATTGAATGAAGGCCACCGAACGGGGTCGGCATCCGCTCGGGGTGATGAGCGCTCCCTGGGTCGGTCCCGTGGCGCATACAAGCCGTTCGAATTCCAGGTTGGTGAGCACTTCCGGAAAGCGGCCGTATCCGTACGAGCCGAGCCGCGATGCCTTGAAAAGGCGCGCCCCTTCGGCGAGGACCACCGCCGCCGTGTGCAGGCGGCTCACGTGAGGCTCCTCGGCAAGCCGGATGGCCTTCCTTTCGCACGCTTTCTCGCACAGGCCGCACTCGATGCAGTAGTCCTTTTGAATGGCCGCCCGCAGCGGCACGGCCTGTTCGAACACGATCCCCACGGCTTTGCGCGGTCGAAGGCCCGCGTTCCATGTGCTGGGAACGATCACCGGACATACGTCGCTGCACGCGCCGCACCCGGAACAGACATTCATGTCCACGTATCGGGGGCGATGTTCGATTTCCGCCAAGAAATGCCCCGGCCGGCCGCTGATTCTCTTGACGCGGCTCGAGGCGAGCACCGTGATTTGGGGATGGGAAGCGGCGTCCACCAGTCGAGGCCCCAGGATGCAAATGGAGCAATCCAGAGTGGGAAAGGTCTTGTCCAGCCGGGCCATGTTCCCGCCCAGGGAATCTTCGGTTTCCACGAGCGTGACGGGAATGCCCATGCCGGCAAGGTCCAGGGCCGCCTGGCACCCGCCCACACCCCCGCCGACGACCAAAACCCGCCGAGGGGCTTTGGCGCCGAGCGGACGGAGCGCTCCGTAGGATAGGCCGGCGGAAGGAAAGCCGCACGTTTTGAAAAAGGCCGGATCCAGGGCCTGAAGGCGGCTTCTGAGGATGCCGCTTAAGGCGACGGCATCCCGCGCGTCCTTAAGGTCCACCAGAGTCCAGCGCAGATCGGGGTGGTCGCGAAGGGCCTGGTCCAGAAGGTCGCCGATCAAGAAGGGCGAGCAGGCGCCGATGACGAGCCGCTCCACATCTCGAAGGGCCGTTTCCGACACTTCCGTCGAAAATGTTTCCCGCTCGCACAAGGCGTCCACGAGGCGCACGGAAATCCCCCAACCGGCAAGGATCTCGGCCGTTTGATCCAGATCCTGCCGCCCGTGCCTTTCGGGACATCGGCAGAGCAGAATGCGCATGCCGTGCGTCGGTGAATGGTTTTCTCGGTTCGTCATCGCTGCGCGTGTCGTCGCCGTCATGACGGGATTGCCGCTGGCAGTCCTTCGGCCAATCGCCGCACAATCTGCTGAAACTGCGGTCCTTCCGTCGCCGAGATCCAATGATACGAAAACCGGTCCGGATCGTATCCCTTCTTGGAAAGAAGCTTCCGAAGGCGAGGGACGCGGCTTTCGAAGCGCACATTTCCGGAAATGTAGTGGCAGTCCCCCGGCGGATGGCAGCCGGCGACCATGACGCGGCCGGCACCTTTTTTAAACGCATGGAGCACCAACCGAGGGCTGATGCGGCCCGAACAGGGCACCCGCACAATGCGCACATGGGTCGGGTAGGGTAGACGGGACACGCCGGCCGCGTCGGCCCCCGCATAGGCGCACCAATGGCAACAAAAAGCCAGGATCTTTTCCCCGGCATGGTCCGCAAGAGCCGCATCGACCATGGCTTTGAGCGCCTCGAGAGGATAGCCCAGATGATCGGCGGCTTCCGTCGGGCATGCCCCGGCGCACACGCCGCAGCCTTTGCAGGCGGCGGTTTCTATGTGGGCTTTGAGCGCGCCCTGCTCGTCTTCCCGAAGGACGATGGCCTGATACGGGCATTCCGCCGCACAGGTGCCGCACCCTACGCAGCGATCTCGGTCGATGACGGCGATCATGCCGTCCAGCTGGAGCGCATCCTTGCACAGCAACTGATAGGCCTTGGCGGCAGCGCCGACGGATGCGGCCACGGTTTCCCGAACGTCTTTCGGCCCCTGGCACGATCCCGCAAGGAAGACGCCTTCCACGGCCGATTCCAGCGGGTGGAGCTTGGGGTGGGCTTCCAGCAAAAAACCGTCCGAGCTGGCCGCAAGGCGCAGGACCCGTCGAAGGGATTCGGCATCCGAGCGGGGGCGAAGCCCCACGGCGCAGATGAGTCGGTCCACTGCAAAGCGCACATCCTCCTGGAGAAATTCGTCATGCCAGTGAAGGATCAACCCGCCTGCGGCATCGCCTTCCACGGCCTTCAGCACGCCCCTGTGGAATTGAACACCCTCGCGGCGCGCTCGGCCGTAGAGCGCCTCTTCCTGGTTCTTGTCGTAGAGGCGGATGTCTCGATGAAAAACGCGAACATCCATGCCGAGAGCCCGAAGGGCCAGAGCCTGTTTCAACGTCACGGCACAGCACAGACGCGAGCAGTGGGGGTATTCGTCATCGAGCCGCGAGCCGACGCATTGGAGGAAGGCGACCGTGCGGATCCCTTGCAGGGCCGAAGGGCCGTCTTTCCTGAAAAGCTCTTCCAAGTGGACCGACGTCATCACCTGGGGCAGGGCGGCGAAGGGATACCGGGAAAGCTCCGGCGTGTAGGGTTCAAACCCGGTGGCCACCACCAAGGCGCCCGCCTCTTCGGTGCACGGACCCGCCGGGCCGCGTATCGATGCGGAAAACCGGCCGACATAACCTCGCACCTCTTCCAGCGTGGACGCCTCCAGGACGCGAATGCGCGGGTGAAGGTGCGCCCGTGTGATGAGAGGCCGCACGAAACACGACAGAGGATCCACGTCGGGAACGGCGATGTTCCATTGCAGGGCCTGGCCGCCGAGAGTGGCGCTCTTTTCCACCACGACGACGGGCACGCCGCAATCCGCCAGTTCCAAAGCGGCGCTCAGCCCGCCCACACCGCCTCCGACGACCAAAGCCCGCCGGGTGACGGGAACGATGCGGTCTTGGAGCGGCACCAATCGGGCCAGGCGCGCCAACCCCATGAGGATGAGGTCCAAAGCCTTGCCCTGCGCGTCCGGCCCGCGGTGGACCCAGGCGCACTGTTCCCGAATGTTGGCCATCTCCAGAAGGTAGGGGTTGAGGCCGGCTTGGGCGATGGTCCGTCGAAAGGTCACTTCGTGCAGCCTCGGGGAACAGGCGGCCACGAGGACCCGTTCCAGGCCGTGCTCCGCGATGTCCTCCCGAATTTCCTTCTGGCCCGGCTCGGAACAACAAAACACGTTGGTTTTGACGACCGCCGCCGCACTGCCGCGGGCCACACGCCGGCGCAAGGTCTCCACATCGATGACCCCGGCGATGTTTTGGCCGCAGTGGCAGATGTAAACCCCGATACCGCTCATGGCTGATGCCCTGCCTGCAACGGTTCGGGGGGCGGCGTCGGGGCGGCGGCATTCCGGTCCATGCCTTCCGTCAGGGCGTCCCGAAGACGATCCCACAGGGCGCAGGTTTCGGCCTCGGGCACAAGCACCGCCTCCCGGACAACGCACACGGCGTCGTGATCGCACACGTTGGCGCAGGCGCCGCACAAGGCGCAGGTATCCCGAGTGAGAACGACGCGGCCGTCGCGCCGCTCGATCACCTTAACGGGGCACACTGCCATGCATAAGGAGCACTCCGCGGGGCATCGGTCCGCGTCCAGAAGCACACGCCCCCGAAAAAGAGGGGTCACCCGAATGGAGCCGTGCGGGCAGGTTTCCAGACACCGTTGGCAGCGCAGACACGGCCCGGGATCGGGCACGGTCCCCTCGGGGGTTTCGCGGTAGACCCCGCGAGGGCAGTTCTGGACACACCGGAAACAGAACTTGGGACATTCGGTTTCGCGGTTTTCCACGAGGCGGCGCTGCTGCCGGCACCAGTGGTCCTGCTGGAATTCAAGAAGTTCGCACCGGTGGGGGCAGCGGGCCACGTCCACGCGAAGTTTTTCCGGCATGGGCGGCAGGCCGCCCGATCGGCGCAGCAGTTCCTTGGCATGGTCCTCGTATTGCAAGGCGATGGCGGAAACGGGGCAGACATAGGCACAGACTTCGCAAAAGACACACCGGTCATGGTCCAGGCGGATCTGCAGACCCCGCTCATCGGCATCGATGCGCAAGGCCTGGCGAGGGCACGCCAGAGAGCACAAATCGCAGCGGATGCAACGGTCCCGGTCGATTTCCAAGGAGAGCGTCACATGGTAGAAGCGCACAGCGTAGAGGATGCGATGGGCGTCTTCCCGTTTCATGATTCCGGCTTGTGAGGGCGCGGCTAATCGAAAAAATTCACATTCCTTTTTTTTGTAGCACAGCTATGGCATCAAATGAAGACCTATCCCGCGTTTCCCGTGCGTGACGCCGGTTTTGATCCCGGGCAGCCGCAGCCTGAAGGAGCCGTCCATGCCCTACGATGCCATGGTGATTTCTTTTGAAAAGGCGGACCCGTCCCAGATCGACAAGCTGGGAGCCAAGGGGGCCAAGTTGGTGGAGGATTTTCAGAATCTACGGTCCGATTTTCCCGGCATGGAACATCGGATTTCGGTTCCCGACGGTTTCATTTTAACCACAGACGCCTGGAAGGCGTTTCGCGACAACAACGGCTCGCTCCCCGAAGGCTTGTTCGCCGCCGTCACCGTGGCTCTTGCCGATTTGGAACGGCGGGTGGGGCGCCGCTATGGGGATAGCAGCGGGCGCATGCCCCTGATTGTCGCCGTGCGCGGCGGCGCTCCCGTGTCCCTTCCCGGAGCCATCAGCACGATCCTCAACGTGGGGTTGAACGACGAAATCGTCACCGCCTTGATCGAGGCGGGAGAAGACGAAGGGTTTCTCTTGGGGACCTACCTGGAAGCCATCCGCATGTACGGCGAAGTGGTCCTGAGGATTCCTTACGAACATTTTTACGAAGTCCTGCAGAAGTTTCATGTGGGCGACGAGGGCTCGGTCCCTGTGGATGACCTCTTTCCCTTGATCGACGCCTACAAGAAGGTGCTTCTTCGCGCCGCGCCCGAAGGGACCCCGGCTCGCATGGAATCGGACCCTTTGAAGCAACTGCGGGCGGCCATCGAAAGCGTGTTCCATTCCTGGATGGCGGAAACGGCTGTGGAGGCCCGGCTGAGCCGCAGCCCCAAAGTTCCGGACGATATGGGCACAGCGGTCATCGTCCAGACCATGGTTTTCGGCAACCGCGACGAGCACGGGTGTTTGGGAGGGGTCCTGTTTACGCGAAATCCGAGAACCGGCGCGGCCACACCCGTGATCGAATGGGCCCCCAAGGTGCAGTGCGACAAGATCGTCTCGGGAAAGCTTCGAAAAGAACTCCTGCACACCAAAGATTTGGAAGCGCGCTTTCCCGACATCTACGAACTGCTCATGACCGTTCGAGATCGGCTGGAAACGCGTGCCAAAAGACCTCTGGACGTGGAATTTACCGTGGAGGACCGAAAGCTCTACATCCTTCAACGCCGACCCTTGCGCATGACCTTTTCCGCCACGGCCCGGGCCATGTGGGATCTCGTGGATGAAGGGAAAACCACCATCCAGATGGCCTCGCTCATCATCAACACGGCCCTGGAACAGCCGGAAAAGATGCTCAAGGAAGGATTTTCCAACTATGAGGTCCTTGCCGTGGGCGAGCCCATCACAGACACGGCGGACCGCGGCGTTTTGGTGTTCGGAACCGAAGAGGCTCTGGAAGCGGCCCGTGAAGGCCGTGCCGTGATCATGCTGCGCAAGAGGCCCTACGGAGAGACGGATCTGGCCGTCAATCACCCACGGGTGCGCGGCATCATCCGCTGTGACGGGAATGTGACCGGCCATGAAGCCGTCTCGGCCGTGGCCTACAGCAAACCCTACCTCATCAACGTGACGGACGTGCACGGCCGACCCCTGGTGCTCGTGGACGAAGACCGCATCGAACTGAACCCGGAATGCACCTTGGCGGCCTACATGGGCCGCGAAGTGTTTGTGGACGGGGAACGGGGCATTGTGGGGTTCACGCCGTGTCAGGATTACCTGGTGGACCGCAAAATCCGGAAGAAACTCTACGTGGACTGGGAATACCTTCGGGAACAGTTCGATCGGGCCGGATATCACGAACTGGACTACGAAACGCTGTTGGATGTCCATTATCAGATGGAACTGGAACTCGCCCATTACCAAAGGCTGGAAACGCGCCTCAAGGAAGGGGACCGGAGCGTGTCCGAAAAGGAGCTCATGCACGCCTTCGCCACGTACCTCATCTATATCCCCGAAAAGGACCGGGAACGGACCCTGGTTTTGAAAGACGTCAATGTGGACCAGTTCGACCTTGGACCGCCCTTGGTCTACCGCGGCCATCGCCTGGGGGAAGAGGTGCTCAAAATCTTGAGGGCCCTCATGCTGTGCACCACATGGCGCACCCACTGGGTTCACGAAATCATGGTGGAAAAGGCCAAAGAAAGGGGGGAAGGTGAAAGCGACGTCATCAGGGATATTTTTATCAAGAACCGCACCATGAGCGTGGTCAAGGAGTTCGAAGCCGAAGGGTTCCACCTGATGCGCGTGCCCCACTATTACTACCTCATCTTTGCCAGCAACTTCGAATACGATCAGGATTTGGACAGCATCCAAATCAACCCGGGGCTCATGAAGTATACGGAAAAGGAAATCCTGGCGCGCAATTTCCTTGCCTATCTCAAGCAGATCAACCCACGGCTCACGGAGCGCCTGCGCCTCATCCAGGGGGAGCCGCCCTTGGGGCAAGGGCACGCCCGCATTGTGAGCATCGGGTTGGCGGTTCCCGATGAAGACTTCGACGTGGTGTGCCGGTATCTGCGGACTTTTCTGGATCAGACCAAGCACGGCTGCCCCATGACTTTGCAAAGCGCCGTGCCCGAAGGGGACTTCGTGGACCTCTATCATGTGGACCCGGTTTTCGCTCCCTATCCGGAATTCCGCATCATGCGGGAAAAGGGGGGCGGGAACCCCGGCGCGCAGGCGGGATACGTCATCGCCTTCGGACGGTGCTCTTTCGGGGAATTCGACGGCGTGGTTTACGGCCGGGACGAATACGAAAAACTGTGCCGAAAGGTTCGCAACTTTGAGATGTTTCTGAGGAGCAAAGGGATCGAAGGGGCCGTCCGGCCGTGGCAGTTCGAAGTGGATCCTTACCGGCGCCATTCGGTCATCGCCGCCGTGGGGATCTGGGTCGAACCCCACCGGCTGGGCCAGGTGGTCTCACGCCTCAAGGAATTTCTCGGCATCGACGGCGATGCGTCTCCGTGTCCCGGCAAGGCCCCCGCCTGACGCCGACCAATGGAGATGTAGAAATGTAGGTTGGGGTGAGCGCAGCGAACCCCAACACCCACCGAACCTCAACGAAAAAACCCGCCACCCAATAGCCCACCCCCATCGGGCCCACCCGCGGGTTTGCCGCACGGGCCCGAAACGGCCGGCCCCCGGGTCGGGGTGTTTCGCCCCTTCGGGGCTTGGGGGGAATGGGAGGCCCGAACCCAACCCAGGGCTTCGCCCTGGGCTGGAATCCCTCGCCCCTTCGGGGCTTAAATTGACCGCAGCGAACCCAAACCCTCGTTCACCAGCGCACCAGGGCCGTGCCCCATGTAAATCCCGACCCAAAGGCCGCCAGGAGCAAGAGGTCCCCTCTTTGAATCATGCCGGTGCGGTACGCCTCGTCCAGTAACAACGGGATACTGGCCGCCGTGGTGTTTCCGTAGCGCTGCATGTTGTGGAGGAATTTTTCTTCGGGGAATCCCAGCTTCTGGGCCACCATCTGGTTGATGCGCATGTTGGCCTGATGGGGAATGACGTATTTGATCTCGTCGACCGAAAGCCCGTTTACGGCCAGCGTGTGCTGGATCGCCTCACTCAACCGGGAGACGGCGTGTTTGAAGACGGTCTTGCCGTCCATTTGAGGCCAGATGTCCTGGGTTGCCGCCGTTTCCGGCGTGACGTAGGGCTTCTTCGAAATATCCCAGATGTCCAGGTACAGGGCTCGAGCGAACCGGCCGTCCGCGTGGAGTTCCGTATAGAGCACGCCGCGATCCGGTTCCGATGACGGGCTCAGCACCACGGCGGCGGCGCCGTCTCCGAACAACACGGCCACATCCCGGCCCCGGTCCGAAAAATCCAAGGCGCTGCTGTGCACTTCGGCGCCGACCACCAGAATGTTCCTGTAAACACCGGCGCGGATCAAGGCGTCGGCCACCGTGAGCGCATAGAGAAACCCCGTGCATTGATTGCGAACGTCCAGGCATCCGATGGGCCCTGTGCCCAGCTTGGGCTGGAGGTAACAGCCGGTTCCGGGAAAATGATGGTCTGGGCTGAGGGTGGCGAAGATGAGAAAGTCCAGGTCCGCGGGAGTCATTCCGGCATCGGAAAGGGCGTTGCGGCAGGCTTCCGCAGCCAGGTCCGAACATTTCACCCCTTCTTCGGCAAAGCGGCGTTCTCGAATACCCGTTCGGGTCTGGATCCATTCGTCGCTTGTGGTCATCAGCCGAGCGAGATCGTCGTTGGTGACCACTTTGGGGGGGACATAACTGCCGATGCCGGCGACCGCGCTGCGAATCATGGAAGCTCCTCTCTCCTAAAGAACACCCTCATCCTGGCCCTCGCCCGCGAAACGTGTCCACCCATCCCCCGCCCCGGGCCCAGCCTTGCGCGGATTGCGGCTCTGCCAGGGTTTGCCGGGCGAGTTCCGTCAAAGCGTTGAGGCGGGTTTCCAGGAGCCGGCGATGGTATTCCAGATCGTCTTCGCCGCAGGGGCGTGGCACATGGATCGGCTCTCCGGCGGCGAAAGTGATTCGGGTAAACGGTTTGGGGAGAAGGGTTCGGTCCCAACTGGGCAGACGCCACGCTCGCTCGGCGGCCAGGCTGAGGGGGACCAGGGGCAATTGGGCGGCCGCCGCGAGCCACACGATCCCTTTTTGAGCAACCAAGGCGGGCCCTTGGGATCCGTCGGCGATGAGCCCCGCCGGATGTCCTTTTCGAGCCAGCCGAAACATAGCCCGCAAGGCCTCGGCCCCCCCTCGATGCGACGAACCTCGAACCGTTTGAAAGCCTAAGGCGTGGACCAGCCGAGCCGCCCATTCCCCGTCCCGGGACCGGCTGACCATGATGACGCCTTTAAGATGCCGAAAATAATAGATCACGGACGGAAAGGCGAAATGCCAGGTGGTCAAAAGGCCGGGGCGGGAGCCGTCCAAAACCGCCCGAAGGTGGGTGTGGCCGAGCACGCGGAAACGACACGTGTGATGCAAAGCGCACAGAAGAGATGCCCCCCAGGAGGGCAGGGGCCGCAGCAGGGGATGATCGGGTGTAAAAGCGTCCCGTCGCACACACGGTCCTTGAACGAGGCCAGGGTCGGGAAGGATGGGTTTCCGTCGTTTCCTTCGCAGTCCTTCCTAGCCGAACCATGAAGCTCTCGTCAAGGCGCAGAAGAACACCGTTGAAAAGCTCAATCTGAATCGTCACCGCCGTCTTCGGGGGACGGGGCGGCGACGTCCATGAGGGCAACGGCCGCCCGAAGGCCTAGAAGGTAGCTCTGGATGCCGAAGCCCGAAATCCTCCCGGCAACCACGGGCGCCAAGACCGACCGGCGCCGAAACGCGTCCCGAGCGTCGATATGGGACATGTGGACTTCCACCACCGGCACGGGAAGCATTTCCAACGCGTCTCTCAGCGCGTAGCTGTAATGGGTCCAGGCTCCCGCATTGATGACCACGGCCTGTGTGCCGTCGTCCATCGCTCTGTGGATGCGTTCCACCATCTCGCCTTCCCGATTGGTCTGAAAGGTTTCGACCTGGACGCCCAAATCCCGGCCCAGCGCCGCCAGTTCCCGGTCGATGTCCGCCAGCGTCCACGTGCCGTAGTGGCGGGCATTCCGTCGGCCGAACATGTTGAGATTGACCCCGTGGAGGACCAACACTCTTTTCATCATAAGCGGTCTCCTTTCCCCCTTCCGCCCTTCGCTCTCTGGCCGCCCCCCCCGAGATTACCGCGCCGGGTCCCGGTCCGCCTAATGGTTTTTGGGCGACGAAGCCTTCGCGAAAGCTTGTTTTCGCCTGAAAAACATCGTAAGAGGCGCTGGAAATCCATTCCCGCCCCGTCACGCCGGGGCGGGACTATGAACGATGACAGTCGCGGTTTCAAGAGGCATTAGGCCGAGTTTCATCGAGTCGGTGTGGTATGCAGGGGAGCGCAGAATGCCTGTACCGAAACGGATCGCTCTGATCGGGTTTCGCGCTTCGGGAAAGAGCACCCTCGGGCCCATCGTCGCCCGGGCTTTGGGATGGCGCTTTGTGGACATGGACGAGGTCCTTTCGGCGTCCTTGGGGCTTTCCATCGCGGCATGGGTCGACCGATTCGGCTGGGAAAGTTTCCGCGAAAAGGAAACCCGCCTCTTGGTCGAACTGTCCCAAGACGACGAGATCGTCGTGGCCACGGGCGGGGGCGTCGTGGAACGGGAAGACAACCGAAGCGTGCTTCGCGAAGCCTTTTTCACCGTGTGGGTCCGCTGCGCCCCCGAAATCCTGTGCCGGCGCCTGGCGTGCGACGAAAAAACCGCCCCATCCAGGCCGTCGCTGACCGGCCGGGGTGTCCTTGCCGAAGCGGCCGAGGTGCTTGCCCGAAGGAGCCCATGGTATGAAGCGTCGGCCCATCTTGTGCTGGAAGGCGACACCCTGTCGCCCGAAGCGCTTGCGGCGTGCCTGGTGCGCCGTTACGCCGCCCAGGCCGATTTTGACAGAACCGTTTCAGGATGATAGAGATGCCGTGCGTCTGGCGCCGAAGAAAAATTCCGTTGACCGTCGTTTGGTGAAAGGACCTTTTGTATGACCCATACCCCCTCATCCGCACCCTCAAAGCCCCTGACCCCGCCGCCCAACCCGTGGCAGCCCGTCTATGACGTTTTTCAAGGCGTGAGCCGGGAAACGGTCTGCGCCCGCTACGGCCTTCGGGAACAGGATCTGGATAAGCTCATTGAAGATTATAAAATGTCCCGCCGCCAGATGGCCTTGGCCGATGAGCTGATCGTGCGCAAAGTGGGCCGAAACGATCCCTGCCCGTGCGGGTCGGGGAAAAAATACAAAAAATGCTGCATGGCCCATCATGAAGAAGCCCGCAAGGCTCTGCCCAAAGACGAGCTGCAAAAGCTCGAGGAACGCATCCACCAAAGGGAAAAGGTGCAGGAGGAGGTGAACAAGGGGTTCCAGGCCTTGATGGAAGAAGCCTACGGCAAGGCCCGCAAACGCGCCGAGGACCTTTTGGAAAAATTTCCCGAAGACGACCGGCTCCACGATATCGTGGTGTCCGCCTGTCTGGGCCAGGGCGATTATGAGGCCGCTTTTTACCGAGCCCGCACCCGGTACCAGGTGGCGGTGGAAGAGAAGGATTTCTTCCAGGAAAACGGTTACCACAAACGGGAAGGGCTGGAACGCACCCAACTGGTGCATTTCTATTCACCGAGTACGTGGCTGGAAAAGTTTTGGATCGCCCAGCGCGCCCGAACCTATGCCAAGGAATTTCCCGCAGCCGACGATTCCCCGATGGCGCGGCATGCCGCCAAGCTGAAAGCAGCCAACGATCTCAAGCGGTTCCCTCAAAAAGATCTGGAAGGGGTCGAGGCGCGCCGAAAAGCGCTGGCACCCGTCCTTGACGACATCATGGGGCAAGGGCCGGCGGCGGTCCCGTATCTTCTGCCCCTGTGCTACAACTTTTCGTGGGCGACCCTTTTCGTCCCGGAAATCCTCAACGCTTCCGGTCACCCGGAGACGGCGCGGCTCCTGGCGGAATTGTCCATGTTTCGCTTTCCCTATTTTTCCCAGATGTGCCTGAAATACCTGGAAGAGATGGGGGAAGCGGCCGTGCCGGTGATTGAAAAGACGCTTTTTGAAAATACGGCCTTCGACGAACTCAAAACCGGTCTCCTCATGGTGCTCGGTGCCGTCCCGACGGAGCACAGCTTTCGAATCCTTGCCCGCATGAGCGAGCACGAAAACCCTTACGTGGTCAATTGGACGGCTCAGGCCCTGGGACGGCAAAAAAACCCGGACGCCTTGCCGTATCTGGAAAGGGCCAAGGAAAGGCTCGGGGCCTTGAGTAAAATCCAAGGGGCGATTCAAGACATCGTGCAGGAGATGGGGCGACGGGGCGCCTGAAGCGGTCTTCGGCGATCTGTGCGGCACGGGGGGCGTGGGGCTGCGGCAATTCATCCCCCGCCGGCGCGTGCGCGAGCCCCTTCCTTTTTTCAGTGTTCCTTTTTCCCGAGCACACGCCGGATCATGTCCGCCATGTCCTTGATGGCGTAAGGCTTGGGAAGAGCCCCCTGAAAGCCATAGAGGCGATAGTTTTCCAGAATGGGATCCGCCGAATAGCCCGTGTAGATCACGGCTTTGACATGGGGATCGACGGTAAGGAGCTGGGCCATGGTGGGGATGCCGCCCATGCCCCCTTTGACCGTGAGGTCCAGGATCACCATGTCGAAGGGCTCGCCCTTGTCCATGGCCTCCTTGTACTTGGCGACGGCTTCCTTGCCGTGGCGCGCCGTCTCGCACTGATACCCCAAATGCTCCATGACGGCTTCGGCCAGCTGGCGCAGCATGGGCTCATCGTCCATGACCAGGATCTTGGCGCGAGGCGGCCCTTCCATTTCGGCGAGGGCCGCCTTGAGGGAGCGGGCTTCGGGAACCGCCGGGAGGTAGAGCGTGACCGTGGTGCCTCCCTGTTCCTGTGAGGTGACGGCGATGTGGCCGCCGTGGCTCTGGACGATCCCCCAGGCCACCGAAAGCCCCAGGCCCATGCCCTTTTGGGTGCCCCGCGGTTTGGTGGAAAAATACGGGTCAAACACCCGTTCCAAAATATCCGCCGGAATGCCGGGGCCTTCGTCTTGGATGTCAAACCGGATGTAGGATCCAGGCTTCACGTGACGACACAGGGCATCTCGGGGATCGACCTGCACGTTTCGAATCCGCACCTGAATGCGCCCGCCCACGGGACTGGCGGTTCGGGCGTTTTCCAGGATGTTGACCAGAACGGTCCGCAACAGTTGGGGGTCTCCTTTGAGGCTCCATACCCCATTTTCTACGGACACCTGGCCGGTGACGGGTTTTCCGGCCAAGGTTGCCCGGCAGGCTTCTTCCGCAAGAGACCCGGCATGGACGGTGGTCACTTCCTGCACGGCGCTTCGAGCGAAACACAGAAACTTGAAAACCAACTCCCGGGCTTCCATGGCCGCCCGATGGGCACTCTGCAGCATGGGTGTCATGGGATCTTCGGGCGGGCATCGGGTTTTGGCCAGGTCCAGGTTCCCTAGGATGATGGACAAGATGTTGTTCCAGTCGTGGGCGATGCCTCCGGCCAAGGTGGAAACGGCCTCCAGCTTCGTCCGGGTGGTGATGTCCGCTTCCACTTCTTTGCGGGCCGTGATGTCCCGCAACACCAAGCCCATCAAGCCCTGGTACTCGGGCGGAAAGGCAAAGGTGCGCACGTCCACCCACAGCACGGTCCCGTCGGAACGGCTGAGACGGTATTCTCCGTAGCTGTTCGACCCCTTGTCCTGCTTGGCGACTTTCCCGAGGACTCGAGGCACGTCCTGAGGGCGAAACAGTCCGCTTACCTGGGAGCGCTGCAGTTCGTCCAGCCCATAGCCCACGAGGCGGCATGCCGCGGGATTGGCATGGACGATGCCTCCTTCGGGGTCAACAAAGAGCACGGCGTCGGGAACGGCGGCGTAAAAAGCGGAGAGCATGGAAGGCGGGGGAAGAGGATCATTGCCCGTCATAGAATCTGAACCTCGCGGATATGCTCAAAGCGGCGCTCATTAAGTAGAAATGATTCTAGAATCGATGCGGGCAAGATGCAACCGTTTTTCCCCCATGGGCTCTCCGCCGTTTCCCGGCCGGGACGAAAGACCGGGGCGCTGGCACCCCTGGCGCCATGGCGATCCGGCTTGGAAAGATTCACGAACTGTTTCATGTTTGAAACGGATGTTATGAAACTGTTTCATAATGAAATGAGCGGGTCGGCTTTTTCCATGCCACGACATGGGAAAGGCTTCTGAGGTGCCCAAGCAGAAAGGAGGGTGAGCCATGAAGACGATTCCGAAAGCAAGCCTTCGAGAAAAGCTCAAGAGGGGCCTTTTGGCCTTCGGGCTCAAGAACAACCTGTTACGCACCCCCACCTTGAAGCAGCTGGAAAAGGGCCTCTACGATTACCTCATTGTGGAAAACCCCGAGTGTCGGCCCCTCCAGGTGCAGCGGCTGCGTTTTCAGGCCATGAAAAACCTGCTCCACGCCGGGGCCCGCGGCGCTCAACGCGGCTTTATCGCCGACAAACCCCTCAAGAGCCTGGCGGACACGTTCGTGGACAAATTCGTTTTGGCCGACACGGAAAAGATCCGGGCCTTTGCCGCCTGTTACGGGTTCGATCCACCGAGTTTCATCGTGGTGAGCCCCACCGAAAACTGCAACCTGCGCTGCCTGGGCTGTTACGCGGGGGACCGCTCGCACCGCGCGGCCTCTTTGGATGTGGGCGTCTTTCGGCGGCTCCTTCGTGAGAAAACGGAGGCGTGGGGCTCGCATTTCACGGTCATTTCGGGCGGCGAACCGTTTCTCTATCGGAGCGCCGGCTGGGATCTGCTCGATGTGATCGCCGAAAACGCCGACAATTACTTCCTCGTGTTCACCAACGGGACCCTGATCGGCGAAGCCCTGGCGCAGCGCATGGCCGAGGCGGCCAACCTGACGCCCGCCATTTCGGTGGAAGGCTTTGAAGAGGACACGGACGCCCGGCGGGGTTCGGGGACGCATCAAAGAATCCTGCACGCCATGAAGTGCCTGCGGCAGGCGGGGGTCCCGTTCGGCATTTCCGTGACCGCCACCCGTCACAATGCCGAACGGATCCTTTCGGACCGATTTCTCGACTTTTATTTCGAAGAGCAAGGCGCCGCCTACGGTTGGATCTTTCAGTACATGCCCATCGGCCGCGACGCTTGCTTTGAGCAGCTGGTGAGTCCCGAGGAAAGGCTGTGGATGCTGGAGCGGGAGCTTCAAATCCTTGAAAAAAGGGGTTACTTTTATGTGGATTTTTGGAACGGCGGCGTGCTTTCTATGGGCTGCATCGCGGCGGGCCGTGCCGGCGGGTACCTTCATGTGGATTGGCACGGAAACATTGCCCCGTGCGTCTTCTTCCCGTACCATACGGACAACGTCTACGACCTTTACGCTCGGGGCCGCGCGCTGTCGGATGCCTTGAAATCGCCCCTGTTTCTCCACATTCGGCGCTGGCAGGCGGAATACGGATATAATCAGCCTCCCGAACGCGTGCGCAATCTGTTCCTGCCGTGTCCCATACGGGATCATCACGCCGTGGCCCATGCCATCATCGAAGCGAGCGCCGCTCGGCCCATCAACGCGGAAGCGGGCCGAGCCGCCCAGGATGCGGAATACATGAGGTGCTTCATGGACTATGACCGCCGCCTGGAAGAGCTTTTGGATCCGGTGTGGGAGCGCGAGGTCAGGCTTTATGAAGCGGGCTGACGGGCTCTCGCGGGATCCGTGGGCCGTTGAGGCAAGCCAGCGGTTTTGGGAAGCGGCTTTTGTGGCTTTCTGGAGGCGCACCATACGGGAAGGCGTTGTGGGCGGCCCCTTTCGTGCCGTGGCCTTGGGCGCGAGCGGCGGCGTGGACAGTGCGGTGTGCGCCGCCCTGTGTGCGGCCTCTGGAGTGCCCACATTGGCGGTGCAGATGATTGATCGACGGGTCGTGGGGGAAAACTACAATCCGGATCTGTACGAACGTTTAGGGGCCGAACTCATCCCGGTGGACATTACGGCCGAGGTGGGTGAGCGCGAAAGGCCTTTGCGGCTCCCTCCCTATTGGACGACACAGCTCGGGCTGCAGCTCCTCGCTCAACTGGCTCCGCGGCCTTTGCTCTGGGCCGTGGTTCTTCGGGCAAAGGGGTCGCCGAGTCCCCCGTGGATGGGGCGTCACTACGAGCGGCTTTTGACGGCCCACAGGGTACGAAAGGGGGTGTTGGAGACCATCGCGGCCAAACGCAGGGCGGCCATCGTCGTCTGCGCCAACCGTACGGAGTTGGAACTCGGTTATTTTGTGGAAGGCGGCATCGACGATGTGACCTTCGGGCGATGGGCTCCTTTGGCCGGGCTTTACAAATTTCAGGTGCGCCGCCTGGCGCTCTTTCTCCAACTCCCGCCGGCGGTTCTTGCGCAAAGACCCTCGCCGGGCTTTGGGGGCGTTCGAGATGAACATTTTCTTGGTCCGTACGAACTGGTGGATCTGGCTTTGCTGGGTTTTCGACAAGGACGGTCGGACTCTGCGGTTCTTCAGACCATGACCCATTACGCCCAAAGCCTAGACAAGCGCTCGTCAAGGCCCCTTGGGCCGTTCCTACGCTTGGGCTACGTGCGCTACCTGAGATGCCTTTGGCGGCACAGCCTTGGGAAAGGCCGGGCGGGACAAGGAGGAGGGCCATGAACGTCCATGACGTCGGTTCCCTACTCAGCAAAGCTCTGGAAATTCTCGATGAAATTCAAAGAGAGTATCCCAAAGGGGAGTTCGATCGGGAGATGCTGCACGGCGAGATGGACTTTCGTTACCGCAGGATTCACGAGCTGCGGCGGCTTTTGGATTCCTTGCCGAAGGAAGTGCGGCGCTTTGCCACGTTCGTGCACGCGCTCCCTTACGAAAAGGCCGACGTGGTGCGGGTGATGCGCCTTCTTTTGGAAAACCCGGACGTTTTCCGCGGTGCCTCGGCCAAGGAGCCGCAGGCCTTGAAGGCTGTCGCTGAGGAGGCGGCCCGGAAAATTGCCGGTCGGCCCTCTGAAGTTGTCCAGATGATAACCCGCCTGCGATTGGGGGGGATTTTGACCGCAACGTGCGAGATCTCTGAGCCGTATCGGCTTGTGGTGGCGGCTTACCTGAGCGAGGCGGAAACTGCCGAAGATTCACCACTTGATGATGAAGGGGCTTCTCATGAGTTGGCCTGAGAAAAGGCTCCTTCATGGCGACGGCGCCGTTCCGGCCGTGGGCTGGTTGTGTTCGGCGACTCCTGAAGAGCTTCTCTTAGCGGCCGGATTCAGACTTGTGAGGCTCTATGGGTTTGAAGCGCGCGGAGAAGAATCCGAGGCCCTGTTGCCCACCACCTTTTGCGCCTACGTCCACGGGGTGCTTCAGGCCGCTTTGACGGGCGCCTTTCGGCATATGGCGGCCGTCGTGGTGGTGAACTCCTGCGATGCCATGAGGCGCCTTGCAGACGTGTGGCAACGCCACGTCAAGGCTCCGCCCGTGTATCGGCTCGATTTTCCCTTTGGCAGCGGGCCGACGGCGGAAGGCTACTGGGTGAACGTCTTGAAAAAATTGGCGGCGTATTTGGAGGCCCTTTCAGGGCGGTCCATGACGGAGGCGGATCTTCGCCAGGCGGTGGCGATCCTCAATGAGACACGGCGCAGGGTGCGGGCGTTGGACGGGTTGCGGGCCGCGCCGAAACGCGGGATTTCCGGAACCGATTACACGCACTGGATGGTCAAGGCTTTTGTGGAAGACAAGAGGCGCTTTCTTGCCGAAAGCGCCGCGCTGTGCGCCCACACAGAAGGTCTCAAAGACGACGCCAGGACGGCTCTGCGCGTGGTCCTGGGCGGATGCGCGGCGGATGCGCGGCCTCTCGTGCGACTGGTGGAAGGGTGCGGGACCCGGGTTGTGGGCGACGCCCTGTGCACGGGAACACGCCATTTCGATACCCTGGCGCCGGAAAGCGCGGATCCCCTGCGGGCCGTGGCGCGGCGGTATCTGCACCGCGCGCCCTGTGCCCGTGGACGCTACGGGTTTTGTGGATCACATCCTGCACCTGGTTCGAGCAACGCGCGCGGACGGAGTGATTTTTCCGTCCCTGAAGTTTTGTGACATGGTGCGGTGGCGACTCCCGCGCCTGGCCGCCGTGATGGCGCAGGAGAGAATCCCGTTTTTGCATGTGGAACGGGACGGATCGGCGGCTTCATGGGGGCAGATGGAAACCCGGGTGCAGGCCTTTGTGGAAATGGTCGGCAAGCGACGGGCTCCGGGGATGGCGGTGAGGAAGGAAAAGTATGCGGGACCCTGAGCGTTTCTTGATGCCGCTCGTGGCCAGAGGCTTGCTCACCGTTGAAAAACTGAGGGCCATGACCCGAAGGTCGACTCTCGATGCCTTGCACTATGAAACCCTGCGCCTTTTGGCCGCGTTGTATGCGAGGAAGAAACCTGCGGTGCTGGCGGGCTTTTTCTTTCCCGTGGAACTGCTTCACAGCCACGGCATGACACCCATGTTCGGCGAATTTCTGGCTTCGGCCTTAGCCTCCACGGGCCTCGAAAAAAGCGCCCTCACGGCAGTGGATGGGGAAGGCTTTCCTGTGGAAAGCTGCAGCTTTCACCGTGCCGCCATGGCCGCCTTCCTCAAAGGGTATCTGCCCTCTTTGGATGCGGTGGCGGCGACGACCCATTTGTGCGACACCCAGTGCAAGGCCTTGGAAGAATTGGCGGCACGCCTGGGTATTCCTTTCATCGTTCTCGATGTTCCTCAGGAAGACACGCCGGAAGCTCGCATCTATGTGGCGCGGCAGATCGAGGGAATGGATGGTGTTCTTTCGACGCTGAGCGGAAAGAGGCCGAGCCGCACGGACTGGGAACGCGTTTTTGCTTGCAGTAACGAAGCCCGGGACGCCATGCTTCGGCTGAACGCGCTTCGCGCGGCGGCGCCTGCCGGCGTGTGCGGCAAGGACGTGAGCACGGCTTTGATTCAGGCGCAGCTCATGCTCGGCCTGCCGCAGCTGCCTCCGCTCTTGGAACGCCTTGCGGAAGAGATCCGTTCGGCGTCGCCCCCGGCGAATTCCGCCAACGGCGGCTTTCGCCTCGTCTGGCTCCTGACCTTCCCCTATTTCAAGGGGAATTTCGTCCCCTTCATGGAACGGACGCTGAACCTGTGGCCCGTGCTGGATGAGCTCACCCATGTGTTTTGGGATCCTTTGGATCTCGAGCGTCCTTACGAGAGCCTGGCGGTCAAGGTGCTTCGGAACCCCGGGCTGGGGCCCGTGGACAGGCGGGTGCAGATGGTGGAGCGCATGGTGCGGGCGGCGAAACCCGACGGGGTGATTCATTTTTCCCATTGGGGATGCCGCCAGGGCCAGGGCGGCGTGCGGGCTGTGGCGGAACTGTTGGATAGGCTCGGCGTTCCGTTCCTGGATCTTGACGGGGATTGCATTGACAGCCGCAGTTATGCGGAAGGGCCGACGCGGACACGATTGGAGGGTTTCGTGGAGCTTTTAAGGACGCGCGCGGGAACGCATCGGAAGACGAGCGCCTCACGAGACGGGCTTTTTGCCGGAATCGACATCGGGTCCATGACGGCCAAAGCCGTGGTGGTGGACCCGCAAGGACGCATGGTGGCGCACCTCATGAGCGCCACCGGGGCCAGCGCCCGTCGAGCGGCGGCCTCCCTTGAGCGGTTCCTTCATGAGGTTTCCGAACGATATGGGCCTGTGCGCCGATCCGTGGCGACGGGCTACGGTCGCAAAGTGGTGGATTTTGCCGACGAGCAGGTGACCGAAATCACGTGCCATGCGCGCGGCATGTGGCACCTGTTTCCCGACGTGCGCACCATCATCGATATCGGCGGACAGGACACCAAGGCCATTGCGGTCAACGACAAGGGCGAGGTGGAAAACTTTCTCATGAATGACAAGTGCGCCGCGGGAACGGGGCGCTTTTTGGAACTCATGGCTCGAGCTCTGGAGATGGACATCGAGGATTTGAGCGCCTTGGGTGCCAGGGCGTCTCGGGCCGTGCCCATCAGTTCGGTCTGTTCCGTCTTTGCGGAAAGCGAGGTGGTTTCCCACATTGCGGAGGGGCACCCGGTGGAGGCCATCTGTCGGGGCATTTGCGAGAGCGTGGCGGAACGAACCGCAGCCTTGCTGAAGAAGGTCGGGCGTCGCCCCGTGGTGGCCATGACCGGGGGTGTGGCGAAAAACGGCGGGGTTGTGAAGGCCTTGGAGCGCCGTCTGGCAGGGCGTATTGCGACGGCCCCGGAACCGCAGATCATCGGCGCCCTGGGAGCCGCCCTTCTCGCCCGGGACGGCGCCTGAAGAATGAGAACGTCTTGGGGCATCCCAAGGAAGGAAGGGGGCAGGGCATGAACGGCCGGGATGAAGAAGTTTTCCGCCCAGGGGTGCCGGCCGTCTGCGGCTTGACCGACGACGGGCACACCTGCTGTTTGATCATGAACAGCATCGGCGATGGAGTCTTCGTCGTGGGTCGGGATCGGCGCATTGAAGGGTTCTTCAACCATGCCGCGGAGCGCCTTACGGGGTTTCGTGTTGAAGAGGCCTTGGGGCGGACCTGTTACGACGTTCTGCGCTCCAACCTGTGCCAGACCCAGTGCCCTCTGGACGTCGTTTTTCAGACCGGGGAGGGGGTTCGGGATCGCCCAGCGCGGATTGTTACTCGAGATCACCGGGAAGTGCCCGTGTGTGTGTCGGTCTCCCCCATCAAGGATGCGCGGGGCCGGGTGGTGGCGGCGGTGGAAGTGGTTCGGGATTGCAGTGTGGAGGAGGACCTCCGCAAGGTCCTTCAGGATTCCTACCATTTCGGCGAGGTGGTCAGCAAAAACCCGCTCATGCAGGAAATTTTGGAGCTTCTTCCCATAGTGGCCGAAAGCCCGAGTACGGTGCTGATCCAGGGGGAAAGCGGGACGGGCAAGAGCATGCTCGCCCGCATCATCCACCAGCTCAGCCCCCGCCGTGACGGTCCTTTCGTGAAAATCAACTGCGGAGCGATCCCGGACCCTCTCTTGGAATCCGAGCTTTTCGGGTATCGCAAGGGAGCCTTTACGGATGCGAAGAAAGACAAACCCGGGCGATTGCAGACCGCCGACGGCGGCACCCTGTTCCTTGACGAAGTGGGGTGCATGTCCGGCGCGCTTCAAGTGAAGCTCTTGCGATTCTTAGAAGAACGAGTTTTCGTTCCTCTCGGCGCCACGGAACCGGTGTCCGCCGATGTGCGCATTGTGGCGGCCAGCAACGTGGATTTGGAGCCCAAGGTGGAGGCGGGCGCCTTTCGAGCCGATCTTTTTTATCGGCTGAACGTGATCGGCATTCGGCTGCCCACGCTGGCGGAACGCCGGGAAGACGTCCCCTTACTGGCCCGCCACATGCTGAAAAAGTCCAACGCCGTATGCGGGAAAAACATTCGCGAAATCTCCGATCAGGCTCTAAGCCTCCTGATGAACTACGACTTTCCCGGGAACGTGCGCGAGCTGGAAAACATCATCGAACACGCCTGTGTTCTGTGTGCCGGGCCCATCATCGAAGTGAAGCACCTGCCCATGGATGTGGTGGGTAAAGTCCGAAGCCGCCGACAGGAACGCTCCGAGCCCTCCCTTTTGGCTTCCTCCGAAGAACGCACCATTCGCTGGGTGCTGCGCAAGGTGAAGGGCAACCGCCTGGAAGCGGCTCGAGAGCTGGGCATCAGCCGCGCGACGCTGTGGCGCAAAATGAAGCGCTACGGCATTTCTTAGCCGGAGGTCTCCATGCCCGAAACGACGATGCCCTTCGAAGAGGGGTTCCTCAAGGTGGCCATTCCCCGCTTCGGGCCCGATATCGCGCCCCATTTCGCCACGGCGCCGGAAATCCTTCTGTGCGTCGTTCACAAGGGGCGCGTGCGCCTTCGCATGCCTCTCGACGTGGCGCAACAGGGCATGCAGCAAAAGCTGGAAAAGGTGTTGGCCCTGGGCGTGCAAGTGTTCATCTGCGGAGCCATTGAGGAGCGGGCTCGGGTTTTCCTGGAACGGCGCGGCATTCGGGTGCTCACCGATCGTTCGGGGCCGGTGGCCGAAATTGTCCGTCGCTTTGCCTTGGAGGAAGGGACGAAGAAGCCTCCCAGCCCCCGCCCAACGCTTTGATCAATCCCACCGTGGCCACCAACTGCTGTCCCCGCAGGCGCAGGGCGGATCGCTCGATGGTCAATGACGTGTTTTGGGCCGTGGCCACTTGCAGATAGGTTACCAGGCCGGCTACATACCGATGATTGGCCACTTCCAGCTGGCGCTGGGCGGAGCCCAGAGCGTCCCGCACGTCGTCATATTGCTGAGCCAGCAGGTGCACCGCCGCCAGGCTGCTTTCCACTTCCGCAAAAGCCGCCAAGACCGTCTGCCGATACCGAGCCACCGCTTCTTCGTAGGCCGCCTTTGCCTGGCGTAAATTGGCACTCAGCTGGCCGCCCTGAACGACGGGAAAAATCAGGGCGGGGTTGACGATCCAAAACTGACTCGCCCTGTCGAACAAGGTGCTCAGGTTCCTGTTGGCGTTCAAATCCCCGCTCCAAAACCCCGCAGTCAGTCCCAGTTTGATCGAAGGGAAAAAAGCGGCGGTGGCCGTACCAATAGTGGCATTGGCGGCGGCCATGCGCCGTTCCGCCGCGGCGATGTCGGGGCGTCGTTCCAGAAGAGCACTGGGCAGTCCCAGGTCGGGAGCGACTGGAGGACCGAGGTCCAAGGGGGCTTCGGCCAGGTGAAAAAGGGACGGGTTTTGTCCCAGGAGCACGGCCAGGGCCGTTTCAAATTTAGCCCGCTGCAGGGCATTGTCCGAAACTTGGGCCTTCGCGGTTTTGAGGACAGTTTCCGCCTAGGCCACGTCCAAGTCGAAAGCCACGCCCCCTGCTCGACGATTACGGACGAGTGCCAAAGACTTGGCATAGACCTCGATCGTCGAAAGAAGCAGGGCCTTTTCGGCGTCCAGCGTTCGAATGGTGAAGTAGTCCGCGGCCACTTCCGCCTGGATGGACAGTTTGGCGGCTTCGGCGTCATCCGCGAAGGCCTCGGCCTGGGCGGAAGCGGATTCCATAGAACGGCGCACCCGGCCCCACAGGTCCACTTCGTAGCTCAGATCAAAGGGCACGGTGAAAACATCGTAGGTTTGCCCTCGCCTTCCGCCGACGGGGCGGTTTTCCGAGTCGTGTTGTTCCACGGCCTGAAAGGAGACCCCCAGGCGCGGAAACAGTCCGGATCGGGCCGCATCGGCAACGGCGCGCGCTTGGGCGAAACGGGCGGAAGCCGCTTTGAGGTTCTGATTCGCCGCCATGGCTTCCGCTTCCAGCCGGTTCAGTTCGGAATCTTGAAAAATTTCCCACCAGGGTCCCTTGGGCCGATGCGCTTGAGGCTCAGCGGTTTTCCACCCATCAGGGATTCTGCTGTAGGTTTGGGGGACCGGCCCGACTTCCGGTCGTCGATAGTTGGGACCTACGGTGCAGCCGCCCATGAGGATCAGGACGCTCATTCCAGCCCATAAAATCCGCAAGGACCTTTTGACCCCAGAACGTGTGCCGCGCGGCAAGGCCTCCATCATTGGCTTCTCTCCTCGCTCTCCGCCATTGTGGCCAGCACCGTGGCACCGGCTGCCACGGATTCGAAAGGGCTCGCGATCACCCGGTCCGTGGCATTGAGGCCGCTCAAAATTTCGATGGTTTGACCGAAGTCCCGCCCCAGGGTCACGGCGCGCAATTCCACCACCCCCTGGTCTCTGACGACGGCAACCCGGGCTCCTTCAGGTCGGAACAACACCGCTCGGCTCGGAAGTGTCAAGGCGGCCGTGGCGCCCGATTCCTTGAACCGAACCTGAGCGTAGCTTCCGGCCAGCACCTCGCCGTTCAGGTTGTCCAGTTCCAGTTCCACCAAAAAAGTGCGCGAATCCGCAGCAATGACGCCCGCCGTCCGTGTGACGCGAGGGTGAAAGGTCCAGCCAAGGAGTTCGGGAACGGTCATTTCGGCTTCCTGCCCAACCTGAATGTCCCGAGCCATGTGCTGGGGCACTTGGACAAAAACTGCCAAGCGGCTGGTTTGGGCGAGCCGGAAGAGAGCCTTGGCGGCCCCCGCGACGACCAAATCCACCACATCCACGCTTCGGCTCGTGATCATACCGGTGAAGGGGGCGGTGATCCGTGTGTAGGATACCATCTGTTCGAGGCGCTGCACTTCGGCTCGAGCCGCCGCCGCATTGGCTTTCTTCAGCCGGTAGTCTGCTTGTTTTTCCGTATTCTCCTGCTCGCTCACACTGGCGCTTTTCACCAACTCGGCCCAACGCTGAGCGGTGACTCGGGCCAGTTCTAGAGCGGCCTCCGCCTGGGCGAGCTGGGCTCGGGCGCGCTGCAGTTCTTGGAGCAGTTCGGGGGCATCGATTTCCCCCAGAAGCTGACCTTCACACACCGCGTCCCCCATGTCCACGTAGCGGCGTTTGAGGTAACCGTTGGCCCGGGCGTAGATGGGCGCTTCCTGGACCGGCTTGACGTCCGCACTGAGAAGCGGGGAGACAGGCCGGGCCGGCTTTGGGGTGACCACGGCCACAGTCGGAACGGGCGACTCTGGATTTTGGGCGCTGAGGGGCGTGCTGCGAAGGAGCAACGGCAGTGCGCCCGCAAGGACGCCCAAAGCCGCGAGGCCGAAGAAAACGGCGCTCTTGATGAACACACCGCTGCGGAAACCTCGCAGAGACATCGCGGCCGACCGATCGTTTTTCATTACCATGGACGGATTTGAGCGAGGATTCATTAGGGCATCTCCTTTTTACTGCATTTCAGCAGAAACGGCGGACTCCGACGGGCCTGTGCCAATGGGGCGTCGATGAAGCAGGCTGAAAACGCACGGCACGAAAAACAATGTGGCGAAGGTGGCGACGATCAACCCGCCGATGACCGCTCGCCCCAAAGGGGCGTTCTGCTCCGCTCCTTCGCCCCACGCGAGGGCCATGGGCATCACGCCGATGATCATGGCCAAGGCCGTCATGAGGACGGGGCGCAACCGCACCTCGCCCGCCTCAACAGCCGCCCGGAGCGGATCCGCTCCCTGCTCCCGTCGGCTCCGCGCGAAACTCACCACAAGGATCGAATTGGCCGTAGCTACGCCGAGGCTCATGATGGCGCCCATTAAGCCGAAGTTCCCCCGGACAAAAGGGCGCCTTCTCTCATAACCCATTTATATTGCATTGCTTTCTTTCTTTGGCGAGAGATGCTTAGCAAGAAGTGTACCCATGTAAGCTCACCATTTTATGCTTGACATAAAGTTCCTAATGCGCTACATGTGTGGTCATGTATGTAGAACGCGTCCCCAACCGTAACTCGCCCCCAGCCATCCTCATTCGCGAATCCTATCGCGAAGGAGGAAGGGTCAAAAAACGCACTTTGGCCAACATCTCCCATCTGGG
>Ga0209381_1000445_pt1 | contig 101308 bp, 72 predicted proteins | sample DewCreD2012metaG_FD_184111 | JGI IMG/M metagenome (GOLD analysis project Ga0209381, IMG submission 184111) | Hot spring sediment bacterial and archeal communities from British Columbia, Canada, to study Microbial Dark Matter (Phase II) - Dewar... ... | reverse complement strand
ATGCGCGAGTACTACGTCGATCTGCACATTCATACCGTCCTGTCGGCATGTGCAGAGGTGGAGATGATCCCTCCCCTGATCGTCGAAGAAGCTCTCCAAAAGGGCTTGCACGTCATCGCCATCACCGATCACAACGCGACAGGCAACGTCGCCGCGGTGATGCAGGCCGCAGTGGGGACGGGGCTGGTTGTTCTGCCGGGCATGGAGCTGCTCACGCAAGAGGAAGTCGATGTGCTGTGCATCTTCGACACGCTTGAGCAGACGCAGGCATGGCAGGCGCAGGTGGATGGCTGGTTGCTGCCGCTGGATAACGACGCCGAACACTTTGGCCCCCAGTTTTTGGTCGATGCCGCCGGCGATTTTGTGGGCGAAGATACGCGGATGCGCAAGGCCCCGGCCCGCGTGGGCATTGAAGAGGCGGCGCGCGCCGTCCATGCGCTGGGCGGCCTGGTGATTCCCGCCCACGTGGAACGCGATGTGTACGGCCTGTTGTACGTCCTCGGCTTCTGGCCGCCCGACCTGGAGGCCGACGCCGCCGAAGTTTCACACAACCTGCGCCCCAGCCAGGCTTACGCGCAGTACCTCTCATTGCAGAACGTCCCCATCATCTCCAACTCCGACGCGCACTTTTTGGACTGGATCGGCCACACGCGCACGGTGTTCCGGCTGGAAGAACCGCCGTCGGTGGCAAGTTTGCGGGCGGCGTTGCGGCTGGGGACAAGGGGCGCGGAACGCGGATTCTATGTCCCGTGAGGTAGAGCTACGGCGCAGCAGGATTGGTTTTGCGCCCCAGGCGGGGCAGATAGCGGGGTGTGCGCGCCATATACTCGGCATAACCGGGCAAACGTTCAACGAGCAACTTTTCCTCCCGACGCGTGGCCTGCGAAAAGTCCACGAAAGCGTAGATAACGACCAACAACATCGGCAACGAGGGGTTAATCAACGCTAATCCTATTGCCAGTGCAAAATAGGCGGTGTATAGGGGATGACGGATGTAGGCATAAGGTCCATCCGTTATCAAATACTGACCCGGCTGGATTTCCACCCGTTCCCCGTAAAATTGCCCCAGATGTAGCCGCCCCCACCAATACAGCGCCAGTGCGCCGGCAATCAACACCAGCCCCCCGATCTGCACGGCCAATCCCCACCATTCCCGCGTGTATACTCCCAGGCCGGGTAGAACAACGGGCTGCACAGTCAAAAATAGTGCTGCGGTCACCGCAATGGCCGTATATCCCCAGTTCCGGCTACTGCCGTAGGCGCGCAATCGGTCGTAGTGACGGATCAACAATGAATCCACAACGTAAAAAATGACGATGACGGCCAGAATCACCGCCGCTTGCACTATACCGGTGAACATCTCCTGCACCTCCTTTCTCCTGCGACATATTTCATTGTGAACCGTGTTTGATGTTAACATAAACTCTTCAGGTCGTCAAGCTTTGTCAATCTGTTGGGTGCATTTCAGAATAGGGGCGACTTTTCTTAAATTGCACCGCAGAGCACGCAGCGTCCGCAGAGTTACCGGAAATTTCTCCGCGCTCTCAGCGAACTCTGCGGTTAAATAAGACGTTTATCTGGCTTTTGCCCCCGAATTGAAATGCACCCCAATCTGTTGCGCAGCGTCTTATCCTTTTCGCTTCAAGGGGGATGTCAGTTCCCCAGATGCCGAACGAGTTGATACTGTCATCGTCAAAGATATACCAGGCACACGGTAAAATTTCCTTATTCCTGTCAGCAGATGGGCAACCAGCGGTTGCACGCAGATTTAGCAGATTATGCGCTGTCGATCGGTCAAAAATCTGCTTAATCGGCTAAATCTGCTGATGAAAATGGCAATTTTAGTGTGCGGTTAGTATAGTATGGCGGCGGCGTTGCCTCAACCCATCGCGTGGATCACAAACACTGATTTGCGCTAATCATACATTCTCCTGTGTTTCCGGCCTCCCCTTGTTGTAAACCCTGAGTTTAACGGTAAAATGACGCGCGGAAGACTTTTATAGTTGACTTACACTTGGCCTGTAGTCACTTTGAGGTATACTCAGGCGTGTAGATTTGATCGACATTGTGAGTATCATAGTATCGAGGTGAAAACGTATGAGCGTAGCTTTCAACCAACCTTCGCAATTTGTGGATTTAGCCCCCGAGCATAAAGTCGTTTTAGACAAGATCCTCGCCGAGAACAAAGAAAAACCCGGTGCAACAATGCTGGTCCTGACGTTGGTGCAGGAACAACTCGGTTTTGTTTCCCTGGAAATGCAGCAGTATATCTCGCGTGAATTGGGCATCCCCCTCAGCCACCTGTACGGCGTACTGACCTTCTATTCCTCCTTCCGTATGCAGCCAATCGGCCGTCACAAGGTCAGCATTTGCCTGGGGACGGCGTGCTACGTGCGCGGCGGGCCGACGGTGGTGGAGAAGTTCCAGCAGGTGTTGGGTGTCAAGGTCAACGAAACCACGCCCGACAACCGCTTCACTTTGGAAATCTGCCGCTGCGTGGGGGCGTGTTCGCAAGCGCCTGTGGTGATGATTGACGACGACATCGTTGGGCAGGTCAATCCCCAGGACGTCGCCAAGATTTTGCGTAAATACGAATGACGATTTTCCGCGATCTCTCTCAGCACATTCTCGACATCGCTGAGAACGGCGTCAAAGCCGGCGCGACGTTGCTGCACATTACCATCGAAGAAAATTTTGCCGCCGATACCCTGCGCATCGTCGTGCAGGACAACGGCAGCGGGATGAACGCCGAAACTCTGGCGAAAGTGGAAGACCCGTGGTTCACCACCCGCACCACCCGCAACGTGGGATTGGGCATCCCGTTTTTCAAGCAGGCGGCGGAAATGTGCGGTGGAAGTTTCCGCATTACATCGGAGCCGGGCGTGGGCACGATCACCGAAGCCACCTTCCAGCACAGCCACATCGACCGCCCGCCCCTGGGTGACCTGGCGGGGACGCTGCTGTGTATGATCGTCGGCTTCGTCGGCGTGGACGTGCTCTACGAACATCGCGTAGACGGCCGCACCTTCACCCTGGACACCCGCGAAATCCGCGCCGTCCTGGGCGACGACGTCCCCTTCTCCGACCCGGACGTGCTGGCTTTTCTCAACGAGAGCCTGCATGACGGGCAGGTATTGTTGCAGGGAGAAACGAATTAACCTTTCTTAAATCCGTTAAAATCCGTTTAATCCGTTGACATTTTTAGGAGGTCATTGTGAAAAGTTTAGAAGAACTACAAAAAATCAAAGAACGTGCGTTGCAGCGCCGCAAGCTGGCCGGCGAGGGCGCGCGTGCGCGCATCATCGTGGCGATGGGCACCACCGGCATCGCCGCCGGCGCCCGCGATACGATGGCAGCGATCTTGAAGGAACTGGAAAAGCGTGGCATCACCGACGTGGTCGTCACCCAGACCGGCAGTGCCGGCATGAGCACCTACGAGCCGGTCGTCCAGGTGCAGGTGGGCGACGGCGAACTGGTCACCTACGGCAACGTTGACGCTGCGCGCGCGGCAACCTTGATCGAGAAGCATGTGCTAGGTGGCGAGGTTGTGGCCGAGTGGCAGGTCAAATAAGGAGGAACTATGGCTTATCGCGCCAACATTCTAATCAATAGCGACGCTCCCGGCGCCGAGGCCGTCTACGGGGCGTTCCTGGATGAACTCCAGGAACTGGCGTTGCGCGACGAGGTGCAGGTGTTGATGACCTCCGGGCTGGGCGTCGGCGGGCGGGGCGTCGAGGCCATCGTCTACCCCGACAGCGTGCGCTACGTCAACCTGACGCCGGACGACGTCGCCCGCATTGCGGAGGAACACCTGCTCAAAGGTCGCCCGGTGCTGGCCCTCACGCAGGCCGCTCCAAAGGTCACGCCGTTGCCCCCGCCCGCGCCGAAAGAGGTGCGCGTGGTGCTGCGCAACGTCGGCAAGATCAACCCCTTCGACATTGAGGACTATATCGCCGAGGACGGCTACGCGGCATTGGCGAAAGTGCTGACCACGATGACGCCGGAGCAGGTGCTCGATGTGCTGAAAGCTTCTGGCCTGCGTGGGCGCGGCGGCGCGGGCTTCCCCACCTATCTCAAGTGGACGTTCGCCCGCAACAGCCCCAACAAGCCCAAGTACCTGATCTGCAACGGCGACGAAGGCGATCCCGGCGCGTTCATGAACCGCAGCGTGTTGGAAGGTGACCCCCATTCCGTCATCGAGGGCATGGCGATTGCCGCCTACGTCATCGGGGCCGAGCGGGGTTATTTCTACGTCCGCGCCGAATATCCCATTGCCATTCGCACGCTGCGCGTGGCGCTGGAACAGGCGCGTGAGTACGGCTTTATCGGGAAGGACATTTTCGGTACCGGCTTCAACTTCGATCTCGAAATTCGCATGGGCGCGGGGGCGTTCGTCTGCGGCGAGGAAACCGCGTTGATGCGCTCCATCGAAGGGCAGCGCGGTATGCCGAGCACGCGTCCGCCGTTCCCTGCCGTTTCGGGCCTGTGGAAGCAGCCGACAAACATCAACAACGTCGAGACCTACGCCAACGTGCCGCAAATTCTGCTCAAAGGCGGTGAGTGGTTCGCCTCGATGGGCACCGAGAAAAGCAAGGGCACCAAGACCTTCGCGATTGCCGGTAAAGTGAAACACACCGGCTTGATCGAAGTGCCGTTAGGCGTCACCATCCGCGAGATCGTGTACGACATCGGCGGCGGCATCCTCAATGACAAAAAGTTCAAGGCTGTGCAAACCGGCGGCCCGATGGGCGGCTGCATCCCCGAACAATACCTCGATCTGCCGGTAGACTACGAATCGCTGGCCTCGGTCGGCTCCATTATGGGGTCGGGCGGCTTCGTGGTGATGGACGAAGACACCTGTATGGTGGATATTGCCCGCTTCTTCATGGATTTCGTGCAGGATGAGTCCTGCGGCAAGTGCGTGCCCTGTCGCGTCGGCACGCGCCGGATGCTGGAAATCCTCAACGACATTTGTGAAGGTCGCGGTCAGCCTGGCGACATCGAACTGCTGGAAGAAATGGGCAAATCCATTATGCGCGGGTCGCTCTGCGGTCTGGGAGCCGGCGCGCCGAACCCCGTGATGAGCACGATCAAGTATTTCCGCCACGAGTACGAAGCGCACATCTACGAGAAAAAGTGCCCGGCGAAGGTCTGCCGCGCGCTGATCGAGTACAAAGTCGATCCCGACCTGTGCATCGGCTGCACGCGCTGCGCGCGCAACTGCCCGGTCAATGCGATTGCCGGCAAGCCGAAGGAGAAACACGTCATCGACCCGACGATCTGCATCCGCTGCGGCATCTGCAAGCAAGTGTGCCCGGTGGCGGCGATTGATGTCTATTAGGGAGTGAAGAGTAAAGAGTAAGGAGTAAAGAGTAAGGAGTGAGGAGCACCCATTACTCATTTCTCATTACTCATTTCTCATTACTCATTTCCCATTACTCATTTCTCATTTCTCATAACCCAAACAGGGAGAAGAATATGCCAGAATGTTCAACTGTGAATGAAATTATAGAAAAGTACGGGGGTGACCGCGAGGCGTTGGTGGAGATTTTGCGGGATGTCAGCCAGGCCAATGGGTACGTTACCCCAGAGGACCTGGCGACGATCGCGCAACGGTTGGGCCTGCCCCAGAGCCAGGTGTATAGTGTCGCCAGCTTCTACAGCCTCATCAGCCTCAAGCCATTAGGGAAACACGTGATCCGCTTCTGCCAGGACGCGCCGTGTCACGTCGCCGGCGGGCGGGAAGTGTGGGAAGTGTTGGAGCAGACGTTGGGCATCCCCTTCGGCGCGACCACTCCCGACGGTACGTGGACGCTGCTCCCCACCAGTTGCATCGGCGCGTGTTCGGTTGGCCCGGTGATGATGGTGGATGACGAAATCTACGGCAATCTGACGCCCGACCGGGTGCGTGAGATTCTGGCGCAGGTAGGAGGTGGCTTATGATCCGCGCGACGATTTTGGTTTCCGGCGATCCTCAGAGCCTCAGTCGCGGCGCGGAGGAGGTAAAACTCGCTATCGAAGCGGAACTCTCGTTCTACGGTCTGGAAAACGAGATTGAAGTGGGCTTTGGTGGGGGAGTCACGCGCGTTGATGTGTTGCCCACCGTCAGCATCTACCCGGAAGGCGTGATCTACGGCCCGGTCAAGCCGGGCGATGGCGCGTTCATTGTGGAGGAGCACCTCTACAAAGGGCGCGTCGTGGAACATTTGTTGCTCCCATCGGACGCGCTGGTGAGTGGGCAACTGGCATCTCTGCCGGCCGGTAAGGAGGGCAAGCGTTACGCCGAAAAGCGCGTGCTGTTGCGGCGTGTCGGCGTCATTGATCCGTACAGCATCGAGGATTACGTGGCGCACGATGGGTACTTCGCTCTGGGACAGGCGCTCAGTACGATGACGCCCGCGCAAGTGCTCAACATTGTCCGCGAGTCCGGTTTGCAGGGCCGCGGTGGCGCGGGATTCCCCACCGGCCTCAAGTGGTCATTCGTCGCCAGTCGCGCGGAGGCAACGAAGTATATTGTCTGCAACGCCGATGAATCTGAGCCGGGCACGTTCAAGGATCGCATGATCCTGGAAGGCGACCCGCACGCCGTCCTCGAAGGGATGGCGTTGGCCGGGTACGCGGTGGGCGCGCACGAAGGCTGGATTTACATCCGCGGCGAGTACGTGCTCTCGAAAGAGCGGCTGGAACAGGCCATTCACCAGGCGGAAGAACTCGGCGTGCTGGGCGACAACATTATGGGCAGTGGGTTCTCGTTCCACATCCACGTCCACGCGGGCGCGGGGGCTTACGTCTGCGGGGAGGAAACGGCGCTGCTAGAAAGCATGGAAGGCAAGCGTGGGACGCCCCGCATCCGCCCGCCGTATCCCACCGTGTACGGCTATCACGGGATGCCCACCGTGGTCAACAACGTGGAGACGCTGGCGAACGTCCCGCCGATTGTGCTCAACGGCGCGGCGTGGTATCGCACGCTCGGTACCAAGCGCAGCCCCGGCACCAAGCTGTACTCGGTGATGGGCGATGTGAACGTCACCGGCCTGATCGAGGTCCCGATGGGGATCACCCTGCGTGAAGTCGTGGACATCTATGCCGGAGGGATGAAAGCCGGCAAGACCTTCAAGTGCGCGCAGACCGGTGGCTCATCCGGTAGCATTATCCCGGCCGCCTTGTTGGATGTTCCGATGGATTTTGCCAGTATGGCGGAGAAGGGCGCTTCTTTGGGCAGCGGCGCGCTTCTGATTTGCGGGGACGATACGGATATCGTCGATTTGGCCTACACGTTGGTGCGCTTCTTCAAAACGGAGTCGTGCGGCAAGTGTGTTCCTTGTCGCGTGGGTACAGCGCAAATGCTGGAAGCGTTGGATCGTTTGCGTCAAGGATATGCCCGCGCTGCGGATTTAGCGCGCCTGGAACAAATCGCCGGATATGCGCGTGAGGCCAGCTTCTGCGGTTTGGGGCAGGCTGCGCCGGTGCCGATTTTGTCCGGATTGCGGTTCTTCCGCGAAGAATTCGAGGCTAAGCTGATTGCGTAACGTTTGTTAGGAGAGAAGGAATTTATGAGTGAGATACATTTGAAAATCAACGGTCAAGAAGTGACGGCACAGAGCGGGCAGACGGTGTTGGAGGCAGCCAAAGGCGCCGGCGTCGAGATTCCGGTGCTGTGCCATCATCCGGCGCTCTCCAATTGGGGCGCGTGCCGGATGTGTGTGGTCGAAGTAGAGGGAATGCGTACCTTGCAGACTGCGTGCACGTTGCCCGCCGCTGACGGGATGGTCATCAAGACGCATACCGAGCAGACGTTCAATATCCGCAAATTCGTGTTGGAGTTGCTGTTCTCTGAGCGCAACCACTATTGTATGTACTGCCAGATGAGCGGCGACTGCGAACTCCAGGCTCAGGCCTACAACCACGGGCTGGATCACTGGACGTACCCGCGTCCTTACGAGAAGCAGGAAGTCGACGCCACGCGCAAGTACTTCATTATGGATCACAACCGCTGTATTCTGTGCACGCGCTGTGTGCGGGCGTGTACGGAAATTGCGGCCAACCATACCCTGGGGCTGCGCAACCGCGGCGCGGAGACGATGATCTCCGCCGACCTTAACGTGCCTTTTGGCGAATCGTCGTGTGTGGAATGTGGCACATGTTTGCAGGTGTGTCCGACCGGCGCGTTGATCGATGCCCGCAGTGCCTATGGCGGGCGCGAGAAAGACGTCACCCACACGCAAACCACCTGTATGCAGTGCAGCGTCGGCTGTGATCTCGACGTGGTCACGCGCTACAAGCGCCTGCTGCGCGTGGACGGCGTATGGGATTCGGAACCCAGCGGCGGCCTGTTGTGCGTGGACGGACGCTTCGCGCCGTTGTACGAGACCCGCAAGCGGGTGGTCAAGCCGCTGGTGCGCAAGGACGGCAAGCTGACCGAAGCGAGTTGGGAAGAGGCGCTTGGACTCGTCGCCAATGCCCTCAAGGGGAGCACATGCCAGGGATTAGCAGCCTGCGCGACGACGAACGAGGCGCTGGCGGCGTTCGCCGGGCTGATGACGCAGCTCGGTGGTCAAGCGGGCCGGCTCGAACCGGTTGCGCCGACGCTAGGCTATGGCGTCCCGGCCAAAGTGGCGGATGTGCTGGACGCCGATTTCATCATCGTCGCGGGCGCGCAGCCGTTGGACTATCAGCGCGTGGTTGGCTATTTCATTCACCGTGCCGCCGATCAGGGCGCAACGGTAGCCGTGATCTCCGATTCGGAGAACGCGCTGAGCAAACGCGCTGCGTTGACCGTCGCTTCCGCACAAGCCGGCATCGTGGCGAAGGCCGCCGCCGATGCACGGAAGATCGTATTGGTCTACAGCGTGGGCCTCAAACCCGAAGTGATTGCTGCGCTCAAGCCGCTCGGCGACAAAGTGTCTTTCCTGGCGCTCGATCCGGCGCGCAACGGCAAGGGGGCGGAAGCGGTTGGTCTCAAGCCGCAGTCGCCGGTGAAGACCGACGTGGCCTACATCTTGCTCGGCGAGCAGCCGGTCGCCGACGCGCTGCATGTGCCGGCCGGGTTCAAAGTGGTACAAGCGGCCTATCACTCTACTTTGACGGAGCAAGCGGATGTGGTGTTGCCCACCCCGCTCTGGTACGAGCGCACCGGTCACGTGACGACACTTGACGGCGTGATCAAACCGCTCCAGGCCGTGCTGCCTGCCCCGGCGGACGTGCGCGACGAGAGCGTGGTGTTGGAGCAGTTGGCGGCGCTTTTGCGTTAATATAAGGAGCAGTTCCAATGGGAAAAATTAAAGTGGCTACGCAGTGGCTGGAAGCCTGCGCCGGATGTCACATGTCCTTCCTGGACATTGACGAACGTATTGTGGAGTTTTTCAAGCACGTCGAGCTGACCTCGTCGCCGATCACCGATCTCAAACATCCGCCGGAAGAAGGCGTGGATGTGGGGATATTGACGGGCGGCATCGGCAACGAAGATGAACTGCACGAAGCGCAGGAGATGCGCGAGCGCGCCAAGCTGCTGATTGCGATGGGCGATTGCGCTGTCTTCGGCGGTATCTGCACGATGCGCAACTTCTTCCCTACCGCAGAAGTGTTGCGACGCGGCTACATCGAAACCGAGAGCACGGTGGATGGGCAAATCCCGCAGCATGAAGACCTCGCGCCCTTGACCGATAAAGTCTCTGGCGTGGGCGACGTGGTGCCGGTGGATATCTATCTCCCCGGTTGCCCGCCAACCGCCGACGCGATCTGGTACGTCTTGACGGAGTTGCTGGAAGGCCGGATGCCAAAGTTGGAAGGTAAGGTTTTGAAGTATGGGATGGATGGGGGGTAAAAAATACAATGGCTGAGAAAATTACCATTTCACCCGTGACCCGCATCGAAGGGCACGCCAAGATTACCATTTACCTGGGCGACGACGGGAAGGTCAAGGATTCCTACTTTCATGTCGAACAATTCCGTGGCTTCGAGAAATTTAGCGAAGGCCGCATGTTCTACGAAATGCCGCAGATCACGCCGCGCACGTGCGGCATCTGCCCGGTGAGCCACCACCTGGCCTCGACGAAAGCCTGCGATGTGATCGCCGGTACCGCGCCGACGCCCACCGCGCACAAGCTCCGCGAGTTGATGCACATGGGGCAGATGATTCAATCGCACGGGATGCACTTCTTCGAGCTGGCCGGGCCAGACTTCATCCTTGGCTTCGACGCCGACCCGAAGATTCGGCACGTGGGCGGCGTGGTGCAGGCTAATCCCGATCTGGCCGTCAAGGCCGTCCGGTTGCGCGCGTTCGGCCAGGAGATCATCCGCAAACTCGGCGAGCGCCGCGTGCATCCGATCTTCGGCGTGCCCGGCGGCGTCACCCGCCCGCTGGACCCCGCCGATCGTGACTGGATTCTGCAAGGGATAGACGAGCACCTTGCCACGACGATGGTGGGCATTGCGTTCCTCAAGAGCTGGATGCAGGACAACCAGCAGATGTTGAACGAGTTCGCCGTGTTCCCTTCGGCCTATATGGGCCTGGTGCAGCCCGACGGCGCGCTGGAACTTTACGACGGGCAGCTCAAGATGGTGGACGCCGACGGGACGCCGTTGGAGTTGTTCGATCCCGCCGACTATCTTGATTATATTGGCGAGCACGTGAACCCCTACACTTACCTCAAAGCGCCGTTCTACAAGAAGCGCGGCTACGAAAAGGGCATCTATCGCGTGGGGCCGTTGGGCCGTTTGAACGTCGCCACGCACATCAGCACGCCGATGGCGCAGGGTGAGATGCTGATCTGGAAGCAGCTCAACGGCGGCAAACCCGTCGAGGGGACGCTGTACTTTCACTACGCGCGCCTGATCGAGACGGTGTACGCGCTGGAGCGCGTGAGGGAATTGATGGACGATCCCGACATCCTGAGCGCGGATGTGGTCAACCCGCCGGGGGCGATCACCGGCGAGGGTGTGGGGGTGGTCGAAGCGCCGCGCGGTACGCTCTTCCACCACTATTGGACGAATGAGAGAGGCGTGATCACCAAAGTCAATATGATTGTCGCCACGGCGGGCAACGCCTGGGCGATGAATCATGCGGTGAATATGACGGCCAAACGCTACGTGGATGGCACGAAACTGACCGAGGGGATGCTCAACCGGGTGGAGCACGCAATCCGCGCGCACGATCCGTGTCTCTCCTGCTCGACGCACGCGATCGGCCAGATGCCGATCAAGATCGAATTGATCGGACCGGATGGTAAGCTGGTTGACGCGCTGACGCGCGACTGAACCCGCGCTGCTATAGCGCCCGCAAGCTGAATCTTGCGGGTGTTTTTTTGGTGAGAGTGGTCTTTTATCAGCGGATTAAGCAGATTGAGCAGATTATAGGTTATAAACCAGTCAAAAATCTGCTTCATCTGCTAAATCTGCTGACAAAAAAAGTGCAGTTTCAGCGTGCGTTTAGTATAATTTGCCGAAGGTCTATGAACGAGCAGCGGAAACGCATGTTGATTGCCGGTTTTGGCAACGTCTTTCGGCGCGATGATGGCGTGGGGCCGGCGGTGGTCAACGCGCTACGCGCGCGCCTGGGCCGCGCGCCGCTTGGTCCGCTGGATGATGGGTTCGATGACCTGGGGCATACTGTGGATACGGTCGTTCTGCACCAGCTCGTCCCGGAACTGGTGGAGACGATCAAGGATTACAGCTTATTGATTTTTGTGGATGCGCATGTGGGGAATCTGCCGGAGGATATCCGCGTGGAGCTGTTGGATGCGACCTACACGCAGCCTTTCGTTTCACACCAGATTCACCCTTCAACGGTGTTGGCGTTGGCGCAGCAGATGTACGGGTACGCGCCGCGCGCTGTCTTGCTTTCGATAAGGGGATATGATTTCGACTTTGGCGAGGGCTTGTCGGCGCAGACGGCGGCGTTGGTATCGCCGGCAGTCGCGCACATTCAGGCGTTGGGGGGTGAATTGCAGTTGTAAGGGATGGTGTGTGGGAGACGCCGGTGCTGGCGCACATCATGCCAGCGCGAACATCTGTCAACGGATGGAACGGATTTTAACGGATTTTTTCTTTTTAATTAATCCGTTTCATCCGTTGAATCCGTTGACGAAGGAGGAGGAATGGAAAAAAGTACCACTGAACTTGTGCACCAAATTCTGACCCATTATCAAAATGACCGGGAAGCGTTAGTCGAAATCCTGCGCGAGATGAGCCAGAAGCTGACCTATTTGAGCCAAGAGACACTGGCGGTGGTCGCCGATGCTTTACGGCTGCCTTACAGTCACGTGTACAGCGTTGCCAGCTTCTACAGTATGCTCAATTTGGAACCGCGCGGGCGACACGTCATCAAATTCTGCCAGGACGCGCCGTGTCACGTTGCCGGTGGGCGCGAAATCTGGCAGACGCTGGAGCGCGAGCTTGGCATCCCCTTCGGCGCGACCACTCCCGACGGTACGTGGACGCTGCTGACCACCAGTTGTATCGGTGCGTGTTCGGTCGGTCCGGTGATGATGGTGGATGACGAAATCTACGGCAATCTGACGCCCGACCGGGTGCGTGAGATTCTGGCGCAGGTAGGAGGTGGTCTATGATCCGCGCGACGATTTTGGTTTCTGGCGATCCCCAGAGCCTCGGACGTGGCGCCGAGGACGTGAAGTTGGCGATTGAGGCGGAACTCTCGTTCTACGGCCTGGAAAACGAAATTGAGGTGGGCTTTGGCGGCGGGACGGCGCGCACCGAGATGTTACCCACCGTGAGTATTTACCCAGAGGGTGTGGTCTATGGGCCGGTCAAACCGGCGGACGGCGCGTTCATCGTGGAGGAACATCTTTACAAGGGGCGCGTGGTGGAGCATTTGCTGGTCCCGTCGGACGCGCTGGTGAGCGGGCACCTGGCCCCGTTGCCCGCCGGCAAAGAAGGCAAGCGCTACGCCGAAAAGCGCGTGGTCTTGCGGCGCGTAGGCGTGATCGATCCCTACAACATCGAGGATTACGTGGCGCACGATGGGTACTTTGCCCTGGGACAGGCGCTCAGTACGATGACGCCCGCGCAGGTGATGAATGTCGTGCGCGAATCCGGCTTGCAGGGGCGCGGCGGCGCGGGCTTCCCGACGGGGACGAAATGGTCGTTCGTCGCCAACCGCCCAGAGGAAGTGCGTTATGTGGTCTGCAACGCCGATGAATCCGAGCCGGGCACGTTCAAGGATCGCATGATCCTGGAAGGTGACCCGCACGCCGTCCTCGAGGGGATGGCGTTGGCCGGGTACGCGGTGGGCGCGCATGAAGGCTGGATTTATATTCGCGGCGAGTACGTGCTCTCGAAAGAGCGGCTGGAACAGGCCATTCACCAGGCGGAAGAACTCGGCGTGCTGGGCGACGACATTATGGGCAGTGGCTTCTCGTTCCACATCCACGTTCACGCGGGCGCGGGGGCCTACATCTGCGGCGAGGAAACGGCCCTCTTGGAAAGCATGGAGGGCAAGCGTGGCATTCCGCGCATCCGTCCGCCGTATCCCACCGTGTACGGCTATCACGGGATGCCCACCGTGGTCAACAACGTGGAGACGCTGGCGAACGTCCCGCCGATTGTGCTCAACGGCGCGGCGTGGTATCGCACGCTGGGCACCAAGCGTAGCCCCGGCACCAAGCTGTACTCCGTGATGGGCGATGTGAACGTCACCGGCCTGATCGAGGTCCCGATGGGGATCACCCTGCGCGAAGTTGTGGACATCTATGCCGGGGGGATGAAAGCCGGCAAAACCTTCAAGTGCGCGCAGACCGGCGGCTCATCCGGCAGCATCATCCCGCCGGATTTTCTGGACACGCCGATGGACTACGCTTCGATGGCCGAAAAAGGCGCGGGGCTGGGCAGCGGCGCGTTGCTGATCTGCGGTGAAGACACCTGCATCGTCGATCTGGCGTCCGTCCTGCTGCGCTTCTTCAAGACAGAATCGTGTGGCAAATGCACACCCTGCCGGATGGGAACGACGCGCTTGCTGGAGACGTTCGACCGGCTGCGCGTGGGCCAGGGCAAAGTCGAAGACCTGGCGGTGCTGGAAAGCGTCGCGCAAAATATGTTCAAGACCTCGTTCTGTGGCCTGGGCCAGGCGGCCCCCACGCCGGTCTTGACGGCGCTGCGTTTCTTCCGCGACGAAATCGCCGCCCACCTCGACGGTCATTGTCCCGCCGGTGTGTGTCCGATGCATACAGTGTCCGAAGCGCCGAAAACGCGGCATAAGTACATATCGTGAGAGTAAAGAGTGACTCTACTGCAAAAAGGGAAATTCACCACAGAGGCACGGAGAACACAGAGGAATCTTTATTTTTATCTTGAATGAAATTGATTTTCCGGTTAGCAATATCAATTTTATCAAAATACAGTTAAATAGAACTCCGTGACCTCTGTGTCTCCGTGGTGAAAATCTTGGTTTTTTCAGTAGACTCAAGAGTAAAACGTAAAGAGTAAAACGTAAAACGTAAAACGTAAAAAGTAAAGAGTAAAGAGTACAACACACATACTCATTTCTCATTACTCATTACTCATTACTAATTTCTAATTTTCCAGGAGGCATAACTCATGGTTCATATCACAATAAATGGTAAATCATTAGAAGTCCCGTCGGGCATCACGGTGTTGACGGCGGCCCGGCAGGCGGGTATCGAAATCCCGACGCTGTGCGATCACCCCGACCTCACGCCCACCGGCGCGTGCCGTCTGTGTGTGGTCGAGGTGGAGGGGATGCGCGGCCCGGCGACGGCGTGTACGCTGCCGGTCAACGACGGCATGGTCGTCCGCACCCACACGGAACAGACGACGATGTTGCGCAAATTCGTGCTCTCGATGCTGCTCACCGATCACCCCAACGACTGTATGAAGTGCGAAGTGGACGGCAACTGCGAGTTGCAGCGCTGGGTCTACGAGTACGACGTGGCATGGCCGGAGCACAGCGGTGCGCGTCACAGCCGCCCGATCAACTCCGATCCCAACCCGGTCGTGTTCGTGGATATGAACAAGTGTATTCTCTGCGGGCGCTGTGTGCGCACCTGCGCGGAGATCCAGGGCTGTGACGTGTGGAACTACTCCGAGCGCGGGTTCGACACGCTCATCGTCGCGGGCGCGAACCAGACGATGCTCGATGCCGGCTGCGAATCGTGCGGCAACTGTGTGGCTTACTGTCCTGTCGGCGCGCTGTTCGACAAGCCGTCACTGGGCTGGGGCCGCGAGGCGTACCAGACCAAAGTCCGCACCACCTGCAACTACTGCGGTGTCGGTTGCCAGTTCGACTTCAACGTCAAAAACGGCAAGATCACGCGCGTTACCTCGGCCAAGGATGCGCCGGTCAACGGCCTGGCGCTGTGCGTCAAGGGCCGTTACGGGTGGGACTTCATCCAGCGTGACGACCGCCTGACGACGCCGCTCATCCGCGAAGGGTGGCAAAAGGCGGATGGCAAGTGGACGTTCACCGGCAATAAGATGGAAGCCGATTTCCGCGAGGCCACCTGGGATGAGGCGCTCGACCTGCTCGCCGGCAAGCTGGTGGAATACCGCGACACGACCGGCCCGAACAGCGTGGGCTATCTGCTTTCGGCGAAGTGCACCAACGAAGAGAACTACCTGATGCAGAAGATCGCCCGCGCGATTGGCAAGACGAACAACGTGGATCACTGCGCGCGCTTGTGCCACTCCTCGACCGTCGCCGGGCTGGCCACCAGCTTCGGCAGCGGGGCGATGAGCAACACGATTGCGGACGCTACCGGCGAATCGCAGGCCATCTTCGTCATCGGCTCCAATACCACCGAGCAGCACCCGGTCATCGGCACCAAGATCCGTAAGGCCGTGCGCGAGCGCCACATCCCGCTCATCGTCGCCGACCCGCGCCGCATCAGCCTGACGAAACTGCCCGGCTGCCTGCACCTGCGTCAACGCCCCGGCACCGACGTGGCCCTGGTCAACGGCCTGATGCGCGAGATCATCGTCAACGGCTGGCTCGATCAAGCCTACATTGATGAGCGCACCGAAGGCTTCGCCGAGATGAAAGAAGTGGTGATGAAGTACACGCTCGAAGAGACGGCGAAGATCACCGGCGTCCCGGCAGAGAAAATCGCCGAGGCCGCGCGCATCCTGGGCACGCACAAGCCCGGCGCGGTCTTCTGGTCGATGGGCATCACCCAGCACACCACCGGCGTGCTCAACGTCATGTCGCTGGCGAACCTGCAAATGCTCCTGGGGAACATGGGCGTGCGCGGCGGCGGCGTCAATCCATTGCGCGGGCAGAACAACGTCCAGGGCGCGTGCGATATGGGCGGCCTGCCCAACGTCTACACCGGCTACCAGCCCGTCGCCACGAACAAAGAGAAGTTCGAGCAGGCGTGGGGGGTCACTGGCCTTTCGGACAAGCCCGGTCTGACGGTGGTGGAGATGATGAACGCGGCGCACGATGGCACGCTCAAGGCGCTCTACATCATGGCCGAAAACCCGATGACCTCCGACCCTGACCTCAACCACGTTAAAGAAGCGTTGGAACGCATCGAATTCCTGGCCGTTCAGGAAATCTTTATGAGCGAGACGGCCAGGTTCGCCGACGTGGTGCTCCCCGGCGTCTCCTTCGCCGAGAAAGAGGGCACCTTCACCAATACCGAGCGCCGCATCCAGCGCGTGCGCAAGGCTGTGGAAAGCCCCGGCCTGGCCCGCCCGGACTGGGAAATCCTCTGCGAGGTGGGCACGCGCATGGGCTACCCGATGTCCTACGCCAGCCCCGCTGAGGTGATGGACGAAATCGCGCGTGTCACCCCGTCGTTCGCCGGTGTTCACTACTGGCGACTGGATCGCGGTGAGCAACTGCACTGGCCCGTCAAGGCCGACGATCATCCCGGCACGCCGATTCTGCACATCGGGCAATTCACGCGCGGCAAGGGCCTCTTCAAGGCGATCGATCACATCGAGCCGAAAGAAGCGCCCGACGCCGAGTACCCCTTCACGATGACCACGGGCCGCGTGCTCTACCACTGGCACGGCGGCGAGCAGACGCGCCGTTCCGAGAACCTGATGGCGCTCTACCCCGAAGCATTGCTGGAGATCAGCCTGGCGGATGCGAGCCGCATGGGCGTCGTCGAGGGTGACATGCTCAAGATCGCCTCACGGCGCGGCGAGTTCTTCGCCAGGGCGCAGATCACCGACCGCGTGGAAGAGGGCCTGGTGTTCGGCACCTTCCACTTCCCGGAGGGGAACGCCAACTGGGCCACCGGCGCGTTCCTCGACCCCACTGCCAAGATTCCGGAGTACAAGGTCACGGCGGTGAAGGTGGAGAAGGCGTAAGCTATTCCTACAAATTAAAACGCCCCTGGTTTTTCCAGGGGCGTTTGCTTTTTCGGTGATTCGCCGATTCGCTATTTGCTTACTTCTTCTGCCCGCGCAGGTAGATGAACCAGTAGACCACGCCGACCATAACCGCGCCGCCGATGATGTTGCCGATGGTCACAGGGATGAGATTCTTAAGGAAGAAGTTGCCCCAGGTGAGCGCGCCGAAATCTGCCGCCGCCTTGCCGATTTTCTCCCAGAAGGCTGCGTCCGCGCCCGCCTTCACAAACAGCCCGATGGGGATGAAGTACATATTAGCGACGCTGTGTTCGAAACCCGCGGCCACAAATCCGGCGATGGGGAAAATGATGGAGAGGATCTTGTCGGTGGTGCTGCGCGCCGAAAAGCACAGCCAGACCGCCATACACACCATTGCGTTACACATAATGCCGAGCGCAATCGCCTGGACAAATTCCAGAGCGCATTTGCTGTTCGCGATGTTGAGCATCGTCAAACCGACTGCGCCGCTGCCAAAAGTCCATTGCTTGCTGAAGAAAATAATGGCGGCGGTTGCGACTGAACCGACGAAGTTGCCGGCATAAACGATGCCCCAGTTGCGGAGTAACTGCGCCGTGGTGACTTTCTTGTTGGCCCAGGCCATCACGATCAGGTTGTTGCCGGTGAACAGTTCTGCTCCGCCCACGATGACGAGAATAAGGCCGAGGCAGAAGACCAGCCCGCCGAGCAAGCGTTGAATGCCGTAAGGGACAGGGTTCGCGCCGCTGCCGAGACCTGCCAACACCGTGGTGCAGAAAATTGCGCCCAGACCGATGAAGGCACCAGCCAAGATCGCCAATGCAAATAATTGCAGCGCGTCGCCGGTGGCTTTTTTCACGCCTACGGCCTCCGCTTTGGCGGCCATTTCTGCTGGGAGAAGAGCGTCTAACTTGATTTCTGGTACAGGTACTGATGAATTCGCCATGTGTATTTTCCTCCTGAAGATAAAAAATTGAGTGACCCAACGTTTTGATTGTATCAAAATCACAGAAAAAGCCAAATCACTGCGAAAGTGGTACAATGGATGTCTATGGAGTCGCCAGTCTTCAGTCTGATAGTCGGAGTGGCACATGGCTGTGCCGTCTTCATCTACCGGTTGGTGAATGTTTATGCAGAAGAGGATGTGGAGCGGAATCGTTCTGGCGGGCGGGAACAGCGCCCGGATGGGCATCGATAAGCGTTTCATAACGATCCACGCGCAACCATTGGTTGTCTGGGTCATCGAGCGCCTGCGTGCTTTGGTGGATGAAGTGATCGTGGCCGCGCTCAACCCTGCGCTATTCGATGGCATCGCGGCGCGTGTGGTGACGGACGTTTATCCGGGCCGGGGGGTCTTGGCGGGCCTGCATGCCGGTCTGACGGCGGCGCAAGGGGAATGGGCCGTCGTAGTAGCCGGGGATATGCCGTTCCTCAATCCGACTCTGCTTGCCGCGATGATGCGTCTGACGCAGGATAGCGAGGCCGACATCTTTGTACCGCAATGGCAAGGCAATCTGGAACCGCTCCACGCCCTCTACCGCCCTTCGGTCTGTGTGCCTGCTGCCGAAGCCGCGCTCCAGGCAGGTAAACGGCGCATCGTCGCCTTCTATCCCGATGTGCGCGTCCAGGTGATGCCACAGGACGAGATTGTTCGCTGGGACCCCGAGGGGCGTTCGTTTTTCAATGTGAACACGCCGGAAGACTGGTCGCTGGCTACACGCTTGCTTGAGCAGTATCGCCTCACCTAGCTGCGTTTGAAGCGGATCGGCAGGTGCTTGAAGCGGATCGTCAGATCCGCGGTGCTTGCGCGCTACGCCGGGATCTGGCGATCCCTGGCAAGCACAAACCGGTGCTTGAAGCGGATCGTCAGATCCGCGGCGCAACTCTACCTGTTACCTTTTTTGCCCTGCGCCGACGTTATTCATACGCATGTCATGTAAAGGAGGATAACCTATGAAAACCCGCTCTGATTACAAAGGGCATTTTGCCCTGCTTGCCCTGGTCTTACTGCTGACCATCGGCTGCCAACTGTTTTCGCCGACGGCGAAGCCCACCCCCACCACGGAGACGCCGCCCACCGCTGCCGTCGAGCCGTCCACCGCCGAACTCACGCCGGAAACACCGGCCACCCCGCCCCCCGACATCCCGGCAGTGCAACCGCGCGCCAAGTCGGTCTTCGCGCCGTACCAGCCGCAGCCGGTGAACGTCACGCCTGCGCTCGACCAGCCCGCCATTGCGCCTGATTTGAGTAACGTATATATCGCCATGCCACTCTCGGCGGATCAGCTTGCCCGCCTGGCCCGCGATGGCGTCGTCGCCAGCCCCGGCTTGCAGGAGAAGGAATTCTTCACCGTGTACGAGAAGGCGCGCTACGCCAACGTCCCCATCTTCATCACCAGTGACTCGTTGCTGCACGTCTATCACCTGATGTTCGACAAGACGCTGCGTACCGCCGAGGTCGAATATTTCTACCCGCTGCTGCAATCGCTCAACCGCGCGCTCATCGTCACTGCCGACGCGCAGTACCAGCAAGTGCGCGGCACCCCGTGGGAAGATGCGGCGCTGCGCACCGTGGCTTTCATCGCCGTGAGCGGCAAGCTCGCCGACGCCGGCTTCCCCATCCCCGCCTACGCCGCCGACCTGGCGGAAGCCGAAATCGCCAACATCGAGGCGGCGTCCGGCATTTTGCCCTCCCCGCTTTTCCCCGGTCTGGACTTCGGCGAGGATTACACCCAATACATCCCGCGCGGGCATTATACGCGCAGCGATGCGCTGAAAGCCTACTTCAAAAGCATGATGTGGTACGGCCGCATGACCTTCCGCCTGAAGACGGACGACCCCGACGTGGGCCGGGCCGAAACCCGCTCCGCATTGCTGTTGGTGCAGGCATTGCGCAACACCCAGGTGAACGGACGCCCTGCCCTGGAAGCCTGGGCCGACCTCTACGATCCCACTGCCTTCCTCGTCGGGCGCAGCGACGACCTCACCGCGCTCGATTACATCCCGGTGATCGACGCCGTCTACGGCGAAAATCCGTCGGTGGCGGCACTCGCGGATGACGCCAAACTCGACACCTTTGTCGCCGCCACCGACGCGCTGCCTGCACCGCGCATCCTCGGCCTGGTCATCGCCGCGACAGACGACGAGACCGCGCAGACCAAGGGCCTGCGCTTTATGGGACAGCGCTTCGTGCCGGATGCCTACATCTTCCGCCAGCTTATCTACCGCAACGTGGCCATCACCAACGGCCAACGGCGCGGGCTGCCCAAGGGATTGGACCTCTTCGCCGCGATGGGGTCTGACCGCGCCTACGAGCTGCTGGATGCAATGGGTGACACCGGCTACATCAGTTACACGCTGCAAATGGACAAGATGCGCGCCTGGACCGGCAGCCTCACGCAGGAGGATTGGACGGAGACGGTCTACAACACCTGGCTCTACACCTTCCAGCCACTCATCGAAGCGCCCGGCCCCGGCTATCCCACCTTCATGCAGTCTACCGCCTGGCGCGATAAGCAACTGCACACCGCCCTGGGCAGTTGGGCGGAACTGAAACACGACACCATCCTCTACGCCAAGCAGACCTACGCCGAGATGGGCGCCGGCTGGATGCCCACCCCGCCCGATCCGGTCCCGGCGCGCGGCTATGTGGAACCGGTCCCCGAATTCTACGCCCGGCTGGCGGCGCTGGCCGCGATGACGCGCGAAGGTCTGGCCTCCCGCAGCCTGCTTGGCGAGCAGGACGCCGACAGCCTCGCGCGCATCGAAGACCTGGCCCTGGCGCTCAAAGCGATGGCGGAAAAGCAACTGGCCGGCATCCCGCTCACCGAAGAGGAACACCACCGCATCCGCTACTACGGCGGCGAATTGGAACATCTGGTGATGGCGTCCGCCGACACGCCGTCCGGCGAACCCGGCGCTATCCCCTACATGGACGAAGACCCGCAGGCCGCCGTCATCGCCGACGTCGCCACCGACCCTGACCCCGACGCCGACGGCGTGCCCAATCCCGTCGTGCTGGAAGTGGGCGTCGGGCGGGTGAGCGAGATTCACGTCGTCGTCCCGCTGGTCGAAGCGGACGGCAGCCTGCGCTTGCAAGTCGCCAGGGGCGGCATCTTCTCGTACTACGAGTTCCCCTGGCCTGCCGATGACCGCCTGACCGACGAGAAGTGGCAATCGATGCTGGATGATGGCTCCGCTCCGGCACAACCTGCGTGGATCGAGAGTTTCTACACCACAGAAGGCGAGTATCACGATTTGCAGACGGCGCTCTACCGTTTCCAGCAAGGCTGGGTCAACGCCGTGTTCTACCTGGACCCGCAGTATGTGGCATCTAGCTACAACAATCTGGCGCGCGGCGCGGCGTTGGACTTCATCAACGCCGAAATCGCTGCCTTGCGGGCGGAAAAGCACTTCGAGGGGCGGCAATGGGTGGGCACCGACTACCGCTCTTTCGACCGGCAATCCGCAAACCTGGCGGTGGTGACGGTGCGCGAGACATGGCAGGACACGCTCTACGCTTACAGCCGCGCCGAGCATCCCGCCGAGACCGGCGACGAGAGCGATATGCAAGAAATCGGCGCGCGCGGCCCCTATACCCTGGACGTGACCTACACCCTGGAGCGTGTGGGCGAGAATTGGATTGTCACGCGCATCGTCGTCGCCAACGCGCGCCCCGCGTGGTGAACGCATGCGGCGCTTGTTGACGGTTGTGCTGCTATCGCTGGCGGCGTTGGTGACGGCGACGTTAGCCCGCTTGCCGCGCTCGTCGCAGCAAGTGGGCTACGCCTGTGACCGGCAGACGTGTCGGCCTGTCGCGCTGCCCGCCGCCGGCGTGGAGGCGCCCTTCACCGCAGGTACTATCGACTTGACCGGCGACGGCGTTCCGGAAACAATTCTGCGCCAGGGTGAGAGCTTGCTTGTCTTGCAAGACGACGTCGAAATCTGGCGCAGCGATCCCGCCTGGCGCGTGGTGGACGTGGCGCTGGGCGATCCCAACGACGACGGACGCTACGAAATCCTGGCGGCGCTGTGGAAGCCCGACGACGCGGGTGTCCTCACCAGCCATCCTTTCATCATCGCGCATCGTGGCGGGACGGTCAAGGTCATCTGGGGCGGTTCCGCGGTGACGCACGGCATCCACGAGATCGCACTGGCGGACGTGGACGGCGACGGCGTGGAGGAACTGCTCGTGCTGGAATCGGCGCAGCCTGGCGATGGCCCGGACGCGACAAAACGCACGCTCTCTGTGTGGGACTGGCATGGCTGGGGTTTCACCTTGCGCTGGCGGAGTGAGCCGGGGTGGTATCGGGGCCTCGGCGTGATGGCGGACGGCGTCATCGTGATGACTGTGGAGAAATGAGCTTGCGGAGAATTCCCCCCCTTTAATTCCCCCCGGAGGGGGGAAGAGCGTGTGCTGGATTAGCATCGTATCTCCCCCCCACTGGGGGGATTAAGGCCCGACCGTGCCATTGCAAGCCCAGGTAATGGGTTGGGCGGGCACGGTCAGAGACCGGCCCGATCGATTCTGGTTCTCCCCCCCACTGGGGGGGACTAAGGGGGGGAGTGCCGGTCGCGTTTGTTTTTTTTGCAGATAAGGGCATAATAGTGGTGTCATCGTGAGTGGTATAGTACTCACGATGACACCCTTTTTGTTGCTACTTGCATACAAGGCGAGTGATTCTCCGGATCACAATCCGACTATTCGACTACAAGACTAACGACTATGCGACTATTTTCGAGGAGGTTACTTCAGTGGACACCCTGGTTATGCAAACGCGCCACGTGCGCGAGATGTGTTTTCAGACAGAAGCGGCCCTGATGGCCGAACTGGCGCAAGGACAGCATCCGGCGCTGCTCTACATCGGTTGCTCGGATTCGCGAATTTTGCCTTCGCACATCCTGGATGCGCATCCCGGAACGGTCTTCACCACGCGCAATATCGCCAACATCGTGCCCCCCTATACGGCGGCGCAACAGGGCGAAACAGCGGTCGCCGCCGTGCTGGAATATGCGGTACTGCATCTGAAGGTCGCCGACATCGTGCTGTGCGGACACAGTTGTTGCGGCGGGATGCAGGCGCTGGCGCACGTCGAGGCGTTGGAACCGGGATTGCGGCAATGGCTGCGGTATGCGCAGGACGCACAACTGCATATTCCGCCAGAGGTGGAAGGCGCTGCGCGGTTGGATGCGTTGATCGAAGCCAACGTGCTGCTGCAACTGGAACACCTGCGCAGCTACCCTTTCATCGCGGAAGCCGAGCGTGCGGGCGCGGTGCGTCTGCACGGCTGGGTGTACGATCTCGCCAGCGAGCGCGTGCGGGCGTATGAGGCCGAAACGGGCTGTTTTGTGGAGGAGGCGCCGTTCGGCGTTTGAAACCTTATGATGACACAGGAACCTATATCTCCCACTCATCTTCCCGAAAATTATGCTGAAGTGTTGTACTGGAAGCTCTCGCACCACAAAACACTGCTCGTGGTGTTGAACGTGGTCGGCCTGGCGCTGATGTGCCTGGTGATGCCGCTGTTCTTTGCCTGGGTGCGCATGTGGCACCGCGGCATCGTGTCCTTGGATCTAAGTGTCCTGCAGATGCTAGCCGCTCTCCTCGCCGTTGCCTTGACTATCGTGCTGCACGAGCTGACGCACGGCCTGGCGCTGCGCGCTTATGGCGCTCGCCCGAAATATGGCGTGATGTGGCAAGAGATGATGTTCTACGCCACTGCCGCCGGCTACGCTTTCCGGCGCAATGCCTACATTGTCATCGCACTCGCGCCGTTGGTGGGATTGAGCCTGGTGGGGATGGGATTGCTCATGCTCCCGCTGCCAGATTGGATTCTGTTCATCGTCATCTTTAGCATTGCGCTCAACGTGGGCAGCGCCATCGGCGACATGTGGTTGGTGCGCGTGGCGTTGGGGTATCCGCCCGCGGCCTACGTGGTGGATGAGAAGGACGGGCTGCGGGTGTTTATGCCGGTGGCGGAGGCATAAGGTTGAGGCGGGTGTATCCGTATTGGGGATTCAGTCTGGCGTTGTGCGCGGTGTTGCTGCCGGCCTGCACCTCTTCTGCGTCTCCTACGGTTGAGACGCCCCACCCTACACCTGCTCCACAGCCCACGGCGGCGACGCTCACCGCCCCATTGCCGGCTCCCTCGCTGCCCTCCGCGACGCTGCCACTGCCCGCGCATGCATCTGCCCGGCCCGCGCGCGAATTCGCCGTCGTTGGCTATTTGCCCGACTATCGCACGCTTGATCCGGCGTGGGGACGCTACATCACCGACGTCGTCTACTTTTCCGCCGGCCTGCGCCCTTCGGGGGAATTGGATACCGGCAGGTTAAGTGTGCAGACCCTTGCCGCGTTGCGCGAAATGAACGCCGTCTATGGGACGCGCGTGTTTGTCGCCATCGGCGGGTGGGAGCGCTCGCAGAACTTCGCCACGGTCGCCACCGACTCAAAACTGCGGACGCGGGCTGCGCAGGCGATCACCGCCTACTGCCTCGAAAATAGGCTGGACGGCGTGGATTTCGATTGGGAATTCCCCGAAAACGCAGCAGAACGCGCGGGTTACGTGGCGCTGCTCGCGGAAGTTCACCAGGCGTTTGTCCCGCATCATCTACGGGTGAGCGTGGCGCTGGCGGCGTGGCAGGATGTGGGCAACGAACTTTACGCCGCCGTGGATCGTATCCACGTGATGGCTTATGATCACGAAGGCCGCCATGCGACGTTCGAGCAGGCTGTCGGGGATATCGAGGCGTTCCTGGAGCGCGGCGCGCCGCCGGAAAAGTTGCTGCTCGGCGTGCCTTTTTACGGGCGCAGCCTCAGCCAGTGGGACACTGCTTACACCTATGCGGAAATCGTTGCGCAATACCATCCGGCCTCGGATGTGGACGAGGCCGGCGGCGTCTACTTCAACGGTATCGCCGCCATCCAGCAGAAAACGCGCTACGCCCTGGCGCAGCAGTTGGGCGGTGTGATGATCTGGGAATTGGGACAGGATACGCCGGACGACACATCGCTGCTGCGGGCGATTGATCGGGCCATAGCTGACTAAATGTGTTCGTAGCTATTCAGCCTGAACGTTTAGACAGGATTAACAGGATTCTCAGGATTTGGTAACAGAACAGGCTGAAAATTATGTTAATCCTAATCCTTTCAAAAAACTGGCTGGCCTGAACAGTTACAATCCCTGAAGACTCTACTGCAAATTCACTACAGAGGTATGGAGAACACAGAGGGGATCTTTGTTTTTTATCTTTAAATAAACAGGAGGGTTACTATGGCATTAATCTTCGTAGACACAGCAAATTTGGATGAAATCCGCGAGGCCGCGGCGTGGGGGGTGCTGGACGGCGTGACCACCAATCCCACGTTGATGTTCAAGGCGGGGACCGCCAATCGCAAAGAGCAGACACTCAAGATCGTGGACATCGTCCAGGGATCGGTCAGCGCCGAGGTGATCAGCACCGATGCGCCGGGCATGATCGAGGAGGCGCGGGAAATCCTCTCCTGGTCGGAGCACGTCTATGTCAAAATCCCCACCATCCCCGAGGGCCTCAAGGCCATGCGCGAAATCTCCCGCTGGCCCAACGGGCGCATCAACGCGACGCTCATCTTCTCCGCCAACCAGGCGTTCCTGGCGGCGAAGGCCGGCGCGAGCTATGCCTCAATCTTCCTGGGGCGGCTGGATGACGCCGGGCTGGACGGCATGGAGGTGGTGCGGCAGACGCGCCAGATTTTCGACAACTATGGCTTCGACTGTCAGGTGCTGGCGGCGAGTATCCGCAACACGGTGCATGTCACACAGGCGTTGCTTGCCGGGGCAGACATCCTCACAATGCCCTTCCCCGTCCTCAAGACGATGATGCACAGTCCCTTCACCGACATCGGATTGCAGCGCTTCCTGGAAGACTGGGCCAAAATCTCCGCAAAATAAGGCGTCATACGTGATGCGTGACTTCACCTCACGCATCACGTTTCTCACCTCTCATCTCTCATTTCTCATTTCTCATTTCTCATTTCTCATTTCTCGTTTCTCATTCCGTGGTATAATGACCGGAGTCAACTATGACCAGGGTCAACTATGACGGAAAAACCAAACCATACTTCATCCCGTTGGGAACAGCGCAAGGAGCGCACGCATCGCCGTCTGTTGGAAGAAGCCGAGCGCCTCTTCCGCAGCAAAGGCTTCGATGCTGTCACCGTCGAAGAAATTGCGGCGGCGGCGGATGTCGCCAAGGGAACGTTCTTCAATTACTTTGAGAGCAAGGAAAGTCTGCTCGGCGAACTGTTGTATAGCCGTATCCAATCACTGCTCGCCGCCCCACCCGCGCCGGAGGCCCCGGCCGATGAACGCATCCGGATGCTGTTTCAAACGGTCTGGGAGGAGTTAGCGCCTTATCGCCACCTGGCCCGGCGGATGTTTGCCCACGCGATGTCGCACCCCAAGCCTGAATATCTCGCGCCCAATCGGCCCACGGCGGCATTGGCGCTGGCCGGTTTGATCCGCGAAGGCCAGGCGGAGGGCATCTTCCGCCCCGACATCAACGCCGAAATGGCCGGCGCTTTGCTAGTCATGTACTTTTTTCGTCTGTGCGTTTTGGAGATTGTGACTGCCGAAACGGAATCCACGGAATCAACCATGCCGTGCGGGCGCGGTATCATCGACGAAGGGCTGGATTTGCTGTACAGAGGCATGTTAACATAAGCCTATACTCAAAAATGCTGTATAATTGGAGTATGGGAGGTGGGCATGAACAAGGTCCGAGTACAGGTTGATCTGGATCCCAAAGAAGCCACTTTGTTGACGTTGTTAGAACAGCGCCTGGCTGTACGCTCACGGGCGGATTTATTGCAACAAGCCTATGGCACATTTTTGTGGGTGGTGGACGAGATGTTAGCCGGGCGTCACGTCATCAGCGTGGAAAATGAATCTCTCGAAACACTGCCTCGGTTTCGAGAACTGAATATCCCCGCTGTCGCTCCTCTCCGCTTTCAACACTATCGCTATCTCGTAGCGCGCCCAGAAACCGGACGAGATCAGCTTTACCTCAAAGGCCGTACCATGACCGTAGGGCAACTGGTCTATAAGATGCGCGCCAACGGTCTGGATGCAAAAACTGCCGCGGAAGATATGGCCTTGCCACTAGAGCAAGTGCACGAGGCTCTGGCCTACTACGAAACGCATCGTGAACTGATTGAAAGCGAGTTAGAAGAAGAAAAATGCTATCTGCAGGAACAAGGAGTTCCCCTTGAGCCTGAAGTTGTACCTTGACGACTGCGCGTTTTCCTATCGGCTGCACAGCTTACTGATCGAGGCCGGACATGATGTCGAGATACCGGCGGATACATTATGAGACCCCGCCTATCCTCTACCTCAATACCTCCGCAGCACCACCGGCATATACACGTTATACAGCCGCTCCACCACGCGGACACTCACCGGCAGCACGAACGGACTCTGCGGGACTTGCGTCGTCGATGCCGTCACAGTGAGCGTGCCGGTATACAATCCCGCCGGTAATCCGCGCGGATCGACGAAGACCTGGAACGCGCCGGGGATGAAGGTCGTGCCTGTCTGCGAGGAGCCGGTGGGGATGACGGTCATCGTCAAGGTTTCGCTTGCATGCGTCACCGCCCAATCGAACTCGAAATCGCCGGTATTCTCCACCACCACGGTCGCCGAGACCGGGCGTGTCTCCGAAACCACCATCATCCAGCTCAGGCTGGCGGGACGGACCTCCATCCCCCACGCGCTCCAGATCTCCAGCGTTAGCGGCACTGCGATCACCGGCGGCGTGACCAGCGCATCCGCCGCGGTGACGGTGAGGACACCGGTGTACGTCCCGGTCAGCAGGTCGCGCGCGTCCACAGCGACATGGAACGACTCGCCCGTCAAGCCGGTGGTGGGCGTGATTGTGAACGGCAATCCTAGCGTCGTGGTGACAGCGTTCCAGGCGAAAGGCACATCCGTGCTCGACACCGTGACCGTCTCGGTGAAGAGCGCCCGCTCGCGCAGGCGCACCGACCAGTCGAACGCCGCCGGCTCGACAACCATCCGCGACGCGACCCAGGAGCGCGGGCGCTTTTCCATCGTCTGTAAAGCGGTGTAAGACAGGCGGGGCGAATTATCCGGTCGCAGGACGGAGAACCAGTTCAGCGGGTCGCATGTGGGATACCATTTCGTCACACTGAAATCCAGGTTGGACACAAACATCACCCCCATCCACGGCCAGTTGGCGTCGGCGTAGGCGAATGCGCGTTGCAAGTAGTCGGCCTGCTGTTCAGCCGTGACCTTCTGCCAGTCAAAGCCGATGCTCTGCCAATAGCTTGCGCAATCCTGGCCCTCCTCGGCCGCATCCAACAACCAGCCGAACTCCGTGCTCCACACGGGCTTGTCGCCGTCACCGTGCGCGACCATCACGGCGTGGATATCCTCGGGGCGGCGGAAGTTGACGATACCTTCGCCCCAGTCCTTGTTTTCTGGCGTACCGCCGAAACCGTAGTTGTGGATGCTGATCACGTCGAAGTGACCGGACACTCCATTGTCGTACATCGCCTCGAGAAACTCCACATCGTTCATCGCCTGGCCGTCGGGCCAGCCACCTGTGGGCGCAAGGCTCCCGGCGACGATAGGAAGCGTGGGGTCGCCGGCCTTTGCGCCGCGGTAGGCGCGCTTGACCATCTCGGTATAGCGCACCGGATCGACATCCTCGTAATTCCATTGAAAATCGAGATTCGGCTCGTTCCAGATTTCCAGCGCCACACGGTAGGGCGCGGGACAGGCGGCGCGTTTCTGGGCGATGTGCGCCGCAAGCGCCTGGAAGAACGCCTGCCAGGCGGCCATCTCGTGATCCCGGATTGGCGTCCAGTCGCCGGGATCACGTTCGACGCGCAACAGCAGGTTCAGCCCATTGGCGCAGGCTTCATCCAACCGCCCATCGACAGTGACCCAGTTATAGTTCCCCGTATAGTTAGGATCGATGCTTTTCCAATGGATGAAGTACTTGTACCAATCGAAGCCCGCCGCTTTCACCTTTGGTACAGCGGTCGGCGGAAAGGCCACCATCATCCCGTAACCGATGTGCGGCGGAGGCAACGCCTCGCCAGCCCCGGCAGGCCGCGCCGGAACGCTCAACAACAATGCCGCTATCACCGCCAATTGCCAGCCCTTCCTTGCCATCCCGCACCTCCAAGAGACCACTAAAACGCTACATTCACCATTCGCCCATTCGTTCATTCATTAGACTTGTTCCTGAATAAGCCCCGGCACGATTTTGGACGCAGATTCGCGCAGATTTCCGCTGATTTTCTAAAATGATCTGCGTGAATCAGCGGAAATCCGCGTCCTAATCACACCTGACGTTATTGGGGAACAACTTTATTCATTCGCTCATTCGCCCATTCGTTCATTCGCCCGGCCGCGGGATCAGTATCGCCGACTGAAACTGATTGTTGTGCGTCTGGAGGATCATCTCCGCTTCCTCCGGCGTGCAGCCCAGGAGCAACTTGAGTTCGGTGTCGCGCTTCGCCATATCCACGTTGCAGATGATGCCCGTGACGCGCTTCTCCGGCAGGCTACCCATCCACACGTCCACGCCGCCGCCATCGATCGTTTGCGTGCCTTCGAGATAGCCGTAATCCAGGGGATAGATGAACTCGGGATAACGCGGATGCGTCGTCCCGTGGGGCCGATCGATCACCACCCGGCTGCTTGCCGCCAGATCATCCAACCGTTCCCAAAATCCGTAAGCCACCGCCGCCTCCGTGGAATATAGCCTTACTTTGTAACTGTTCAGGCCGGCCAGTTTTTTGACAGGATTCACAGGATTAACAAGATTTTCAGCCTGTTTTGTTACCAAATCCTGAAAATCCTGTTAATCCTGTCTAAATTCGCGTTCAGGCTGAATAGTTACCTTACTTCAATGCTTAAGGCGGATCACAATCCGCCGTTCCCACAGCACCGGATATGATCCGGCGCAAGCATTTTCGTGCTTGCATGGAGTGCATCAGCACCGGCGTCTCCTCAGCATCGTGCAGGCATTATACTTTCGGGTTCGATAAAATCCAAGTTTGGGGTATCATGGCGTTGCAACGGTCAAAAATCTAACGAACTCTGCTTACCAGGAGCATAACAATGGCACTCACAGGCGTCGAACGTATCGGCAACATCCTGCAACGCAAACCGGTGGATCGCATCGGCCTGTTCGAACATTTCTGGTCGGACACACAGAAGGCGTGGACAGAACAGGGGCACATCCAACCGGACGAGAATCTGGCGGACCATTTTGGCTTCGACATCGAGCTGTGCTGGGCCTTCAACGTCGTCGCCGATCTGGATTTCGTGCCGGTAATCATCGAAGAAACCGAAGAAACGGTGCTAACGAAGGACGGCAACGGCGCATTGCTGCGGCGGCACAAGTTGCACGACGCTACGCCGGAGCACGTGGATTTCACGATCAAGGATCGCGGCGGATGGGAAGAGCACATCAAGCCTAAACTGACGCCAGACCGGCGGCGCATCAATTTCACGGCATACCGCGAAGTCAAGGAACGCGCGCGCAAGGCGGGACGGTTCTTTATGTGGTCGGGGGTTAACGTCTTCGAGATAATGAAAGACGTGGTGGGACACGTCTACATGTTGGAAGGCATGGCGCTCGATCCCGACTGGGTGCGGGATATGGCGCTGACCTACGCGCAGCTCACCGTGGACTTGCAAGGAATCCTCTTCGCCGAGGAAGGCTGGCCCGACGGTATCTGGTACTACGAGGATATGGGCTTCAAGCAGCACCCGTTCATGTCGCCGCGCATGTACCGGCAGATCGTGCAGCCCGCCCACGCGCTAAGTTTCAGCTATGCCAAAGCGCATGGCAGACCGGTGGTGGTGCACTCCTGCGGTTACGTCGAGCCGCTGGTGCCGGGGCTGATCGAAGCGGGCATGGACTGCCTGCAAGTCATCGAAGTGAAAGCGGGGATGGACCTGCTCAAGCTGTACAAGGACTTCGGCGATCGCATCTCGTTTATGGGCGGCATTGACGTGCGCACGCTCTACACCAACGATCGCGCCATCATTGACGCCGAGCTAGAGGCGAAAATCCCCACCGTCATGCAGAACTATGGCTACGTTCTGCACAGCGATCACTCGATTCCCAAAACGGTGGACTACGACACGTACCGGTATTTCATCGAGAAGGGGTTGGCATTAGGTAGGTATCAGGATGGCCATGGATTCTGATCGGCAGGAACGCATCACTCGCCTGTTGCTGGTGGGACTGTTTACCTTCTACATCATCGCGGGTGTTACATTCAACATCAGTGTGCCGCTCGGTGAGGCGCCCGATGAAAACGCACACTTTGCCTACGTTCAGTATGTTGCCCGGCACAACGCGCTGCCGGTGATGCAGCTCCATGTCAAAGATGCCGTGAACGCTGAAGCATTTCAGGCGCCGGCTTATTATGTGGCTGCGGCGCTCCTCACCCGTTTTGCGCTGCAAGGCGATGCCATACGGCTTTATCAAAACCCGGCCTTCGAATTCGGCAAAGAGGCAGTCCGCTTTCCGCATCTGCCGGAACATGCATTCCCCTGGCACGGTGCGGCTTTGGCATGGCATATAGCGCGCTTCTTTTCACTCGCTCTGGGCGCAATAACTCTATGGGCGACTTATCGGGCTGCTTGCTTGCTCTTCGATAGTCGCTGGCTGGCGTTGGCTACCGTTGCTTTCGTCGGCCTTAATCCGCAATTCATTTACTTGCAAAGCATGGTGACCAACGACGTGCTGGCGACAACTGTGGGCAGTTTATTGATATTGACCGCGTTGTATCTCGTGAAGGAAGCCAGGTTGAAATACTTCCTATTTGTGGCGTTGTTGACCACTCTCGGCATTTTAACCAAACCAAGTGCGCTCACCCTCTATCCCGGCATCGTCCTCGCGATGCTGATCGCATGGCTGCATTTGCCGCATGGGCGACTGCGCTGGCTGTCGCTTGGGCTGTGCATTTTTATTCCACTGGGAGGCAGTGGTTGGTGGGTGCTCCGCAATTTTCGGCTGTATGGCGATCCATTGGGTTTGGAGTTTGCCAAACAGGTACTGGCAATAAACTACTACCCCGCCCCCCTCACTTTTCGCGTATTTCGTAGCCTACTGCCTGCAATTTTCTGGCAGACCTTCCAGAGCAGTTGGGGATATTTCGGTTGGTTATCTTTTCCCCTGGCGACCTCTGTTTTCTATCTTATTGCCGGCCTGCATTTGCCCGCCCTGACGGGACTGCTGCTGAAGTGCGGAACTGCGGCGTTGAAGCGCTGGCAAACTTGGGTATTGGCTGCGGGTTGGCTAGGGTTGTTGCTGGCGTTTCTCTACTACAACCGCGAAACGAACAGCTCCGGGTGGCATGGGCGATTTTTCTATCCCGGCATATCCATTATGGCAATGAGCTTTGTGGCAGGATGGCAGTATTGGCTCAGACGACGTGAACGGTTATTTGCGGGTTGGCTGGTTGGAGCTGGGGTCGCGCTAACACTGTATGCTATAGCCGGCGTCGTCTTGCCGGCCTACCGGCTGCCTCGATTCTTGCCCGCTGAAACATCAACGTCCGGCCCGTGCGCGGCCTCGTTTCCCGATGGACTGGAACTTGTGGGATGCGAAATAAAACCGGAAAGAACGCGCGCCGGCTCGCATATCTCTTTGACCTTGTATTGGAAGAGCACCCAGGAACCGTCGAAGATCCCTTACGCTTTTGTGGTGGATAGTTACACCCTGTACGGGGATATGGTGATCTTGAGGACCGAATCACACCTGGCGCGCCGTTTCCCTACGACGATGTGGCCTGTCAACAGCGTCGTCGCGGATCGCTATACGCTGGACATTGTCCAGGGACATCGACAGGTGGCGACGGAACTTGGTCTGCAAGTCCTGGTAAGGGACAAGACTGCGCCTGACGGGTGGCGTCCAGCGGCCGGAAGGGTTGGAGTTGGACGGGTGATTATCGGGGGTGGCGCAATGTTCGCCGTACCACAGCGCATCCAGGCGCGCTTCGGTGACGATATCATTGCATTGACGGGAAACACCATCTTACCCAGGTCAATCTACGCCGGTGAAACACTCACCGTAACGCTACAGTGGCGCGCCCTGAAACACCCCTCAGCCGATTACCAGGTCTTTGTTCACCTGCTGGACAATGCGGGACAGCTCATCGCGCAGCATGATGGCCCGCCGCGGTTGGGACTTTATCCAACTTCGGCGTGGGCGGCAGGCGAAAAGGTGGTGGACGCCCATTCTGTTCAACTTCCCGATACCTATCAGGGAATTATACAACCGTGTGTAGGATTGTACCTGCTTGAATCGATGGAGCGGCTGCCGGTGCATAACATAACCGAGGGAATTTGCCCCGAACGCTCGGTTCCGCTGCCTCCTATCGACGTGCTCGCGCCTTAGTTCACGTTCCATTTTCTGTCGCACCCCCTTCAACCCTGGCATGTCCTCATTTGTCTGTCCAGCGGTTACGCCGCGGCACCAATGACGATATTTATCTTCGTCGCTCTCGGAAACCCAAGGATTGACGTCTTGATGATGGCAGGTTTCATCTGGTCCATATTTCTATTCAAAATATATACAAAATGACCAATTTCCAAAATTGGTGTCGAAAAAGTATTGACAAAATATAAACATACTGTATAATATAGACAATTAACTGAACAATTCGTTCAAATATCAAAAATTCACAATATATTATGGAGGGTTACAATGAAACGGTTAATGTTGGTCAATGCAGTTCTGGTTCTTGCTTTGTTGTTGGCTGTTCCGGCTTTCGCCCAGAGTGGGCCGCGCGTGAGAGTCATTCACGCTTCGCCGGATGCGCCCGCGGTGGATATTTGGGCCGATGGGCAAGTCGCTTTCCGCAATGCGCCGTTCAAAGGCATCACGCCTTACGCCACCCTGACGCAGGGGATGCACAATTTCAAGGTCGTGCCCGCCGGTGCTACCGAGCCGGTCGTGATTGAAGCCAATCTTGATCTACAGAATAACGTCGACTACAGCATCGTCGCGGTCAACACCCTGAATTCGATCGAACCGCTGGTGCTCGTGGACAACAATGCACAGCCCGCTGCCGGCAAAGCGCACGTGCGCTTCGTGCACGCTTCACCGGATGCCCCCGCCGTTGACATCGCGGTGGCTGGCGGCGGCCCGGTTCTCTTCGCCGGCATCCCCTTCAAGGGCGTGGGCGATTACTTGCCCGTCGATGCCGGAACCTACAACCTCGAAGTTCGGGTTGCCGGTACCACCACAGTCGCACTGAGCGTCCCCGGCGTGAAGTTGGAAGATGGCGTGGTCTACACGATCTTCGCAATGGGCCTCGCCGGTGGGGAACCTGCCCTGACCGCAGTGCCCAGCGTTGATGCCCGGCCCACGTATGCCCTTCTGCCCCAAACCGGCGGCGTCAACTACAACGCATACTTCGGCGGCGTTCTGGCCAGCCTGGGTCTGCTGATGCTCGGCTTCGGTTTCATCTACAAGCGCCTGGCCCGGCAGACGATTAAACGCTAAAGACTCAAAACCCCGTTCGGATTCACCAAGTCAGAGGCGGTGCGCAGTGCGCACCGCCTCTGAATGTTGTACCACACCGATGATCGAGAACAGCACATTGGGGTCTTATCATTCTTGCTCCGAGGGGAACGCCAGTTCCCCGTTTTAAGCTGAGATCAGTCACAAAACGCGGATCTGACGATCCGCTTGAAGCGAAATAAGGGAACGGCGACAAGAATGACAAAGTCCCAACAGCACACCACCTGGACGTGCAGAGTACCTGAATGTGTGCTACAATAAGGATGACCTTAGCTCCCCTATTTCTGGTACCACGATTGCACAACGCGCGCCTATGCCCCATCAGGTATGCGTGGAAACACAGTAAAGTCATTCAATTACAGTGATCAACAGGAGGTAGTCATGAACCACAAAATGCGCTTCATTTGGGTCTTCATAAGCCTGGCGACCGCGGTACTCCTCATCGGCCTGGGGGCTGCTACCCTGCAAACCGCGTCGTTCGCCGTGGCGCAGAACAGTACCACACAGCACGAGATGAGGCCATCCGACAAACAAGAGGCAAGTTTGGCCGCCCCTGCCGCCATTGCCGTAGGGTTGGTGACAGACGGTCCCGAAGTCTATGACAAGAGCTTCAATGAATTGAGCTTCATGGGCGTTCTCCGCAGCGCCAGTGAGCTGAGCGCCACCTACCAGGTGTACACGTCAACTTCGGAAGCGGACTATATGCCCAACTTACAGCAATGCGTCCTGGACGGCAACGCGCTGTGTATTGGCGTCGGCTTTCTGATGGCCGATGCGATCTCGCAGACGGCGGCGCTGTATCCCGGAACGACGTTCGCCATTGTTGATTATATCTGGGAAACGACACCCCCCAACCTGCGGGCGCTCACGTTTGCCGAAGATGAAGTCGGCTACCTTGCCGGGACGCTTGCTGCTCTGATGTCCGACAGTCACATCGTCGGCGCGGTCGGTGGCCTTCCTTTCCCGCCGGTCGTACGTTTTATCGATGGCTACCACAACGGCGCGCGATGTGCTGCCCCGGCCACAACCATCCTGGTAACCTACACCAACACGTTTGATAACCCCGAAATCGGCGCACAGGCAGCGCAGGAGTTGTTGAGGCAGGGTGCGGACGTGATCTTTGGCGTCGCCGGGCTGACCGGCAACGGCGCGATTCTCACCGCGACGCAATCCGGCGCGTGGGCCATCGGCGTGGACACCGACCAGTACAACACGGTGTTTGAAAGCGGAGCCGTTCCCGGATCCGACCGCCTCCTCAGCAGTGCGATGAAGCGCATGGACAACGCCGTGTTCGACACGATTAGCGACGTGATTTCCGGCACATTCACGGCGGGAACGGTGCTCTATACGCTGGCTAACGACGGCGTGGGCCTCGCCCCCTTCCACGAGACCGATCCGCTGATTCCTTTGAGCGTGCGCAGCCGGCTCTCCGGCGTGGAACAGGGCCTCCGCGAGGGCTGGCTGGACGTCTACGGTCCGTGCGTGGCGACGATTGGCGTCGCCGTCGACTTGAGCGGGCCGGCCAGCCAATATGGTTGGCCGCAGGTCAATGCTGTGCAACTGGCAATCAGCCAGACCAATGCGGCCGGTGGCTTGAATCTCGGTGGCATACAATACACACTGCACATGGCCGTTGGCGACGACGGATGTAATGAGACCCAGGCTATCACCGTCGCCCAGACCCTGCTCGACGCGGGTGCGTTAGCTGTCATCGGACATACATGCAGCCGTGCCAGCATCCCGGCGCAGGCCGTCTACGCGGCGGCGGGCGTGCCGATGCTCTCGCCTTCATCCACCAATCCCAACCTGACGCAGCAGGGCTACACGACGACCTTCCGCACCGTTTCGCACGATGCTTCGGCGACGCGATTCCTGGCGACGTATTTCCGACAGGCGATGGGCTATGCGCGGAGCGTGATCGTCACCGAACCCGGCGCCGAATGGTTGCGGGATCTTTACGCGGATACGTTTACGGCGCTGGGTGGTGTGGTGACAAGTGACTGGGTCTTGACCGAGACTTTTGACTTCACCGCCACGCTGCTTGCCATTCAGCCCCAGAACCCCGACGTCATCTTTGTCGCCGGATACGCAGCCGCGGAACCGGGGCAGCTCAGCCGGACGGCCTACAACCTGGGCATGGGGAACATTCCCATTGCCTGGGATTCCCTCAGCGAAGCGCCGATGTGGCTATATGCCTATTTGGGTTGGGCCGGCGACGCTGCCGCCGAGGGTGATTTCATTGCGATGCACCAGCGGCCTTTCTGGGCGATGCCGGGATGGGCAACGTTTGTGAGCGATTACGAGGCCGCGCATTTCGAACATGCGCCAACTGCTCCGGGGCCTTATGTCCCGTTTGCCTACGACGCGGCGAATATGCTCTTCGATGCGCTCACCCGCGCCAATGTCCCCGCGCCGTCTGCCATCCGTGACGCGCTGGCGGCAACCTCCAACTTCGCGGGTGTGGTAGGGAGATATCAGGGCTTCGATGCCTACGGCGATGTCATCCCGCAGTGGAGCTGGATCCAACGTTTCCGCAACGGAGAATGGACGTCGGCGTTTGCCGTATCAGAGTTCGGCGCAGAGTTGCGTGTCTGCGACGACGGCTGCGACTTCACCACGATCCAGGCTGCCGTCGACGCCGCCAATGCCGGCGACATCATCAAAGTGGCCGCCGGGATATACAGCGATTTGCACGCGCTTCCCGCGCCGGAAGGCTATCTGGGGCCAAATGTCATCACCCAGGTGGTCTACCTCAATAAGGACATCACCTTGCGCGGCGGTTACGCGATCGCCAATTGGGACATCCCCGCCCCTCTGGTCAACGTGACGACGATTGACGCCGGTGGCGGCGGACGGGCCATTGTCATCGCCGGCAACGGCATCGCGCCGGTCGTCGAAGGTTTCCACATCACCGGCGGGGATGCCGAGGGGCTGGGTGGGGTGGATTTCTTCCCTGAAGGCTCGCCGGCCGGCGGCGGCATCTACGTGGTGGGGGCGGCGCCGCGGCTCTCACGCAACTGGATCTATGGCAACTACGCACGGGATTTCGGCGGCGGCATCTATCTCGATTACAGCCCGGTCGGCGCGATCCTGAGCGACAATGAGATTACCGGCAATACTGCCTCCTGGGGCGGTGGCCTCTCGGTGTTGCGCTACCATCCGGCCACCATCGTCAACAATCTGTTCGCCGAAAACCATGCCGAAGGTTGGCCTCCCGAACGCGGCGGTGCGGTGGATATTCGCCAGGAGCAAGAATCTTATGCGATCACCTTCAGCAACAACATGGTGATCTCCAACACGGCCGGCGACTATGGCGGCGGCATTGCGATTTTCAGAGGGCAGCACGTTCTCACGCAGAACGAGATCCGCAGTAACAGCGCCATCACCGGCGCCGGGCTGTACCTGGATGAAAGCCAGGCGAGCATTGTTGAGAACCGCATTACCGATAATATCGCAACGCAGTGCGGTGCCGGCATGGCGTTGTTGGAAAGCCAACCCTGGATTTTCTCGAATGACATTTTTTCCAACACGGCGCAAGAGTGCGGCGGCGGCATCTATGCCCATGGCCCCGGCTGGGGAGGCAGGGAAGATGGTGGACCTGCCATATTCGGCAATCGTTTCATAGCGAATACGGCCAACAATAACGGCGGGGGCATGCTGCTCGACTTCAGCGCCGCCGCTGTCGTCGGCAACATCTTTGAAGACAACCACGGGCGTGCAGGCGGCGGCATCTATCATCTGTTGAGCGACGCCAATGTTGATCGGAACGAATTCAAACGCAATACCGCGGAACGCGGCGGCGCGTTGAGCTTCCAGGGCGGCAACGCCAGCGTCTACAACAACCTCATCTTCGACAATCAGGCTACCGCCCACGGCAGTGCTGCCTACATATTCGGCGCTTCGCCCACCTTTGCGCACGATACCATCGTCCACAATACCGGCGGCGATGGCAGCGCCATCTACGCCACCTACTGGGAGCCTTTCGATCAGACCTGGGATATGCTGAACACCATCATCGCCGATCACGCGATCGGTATCGGCGCCAACGGCGCGATCACGGTCAACCTGGACCACGTGTTATGGCACAACACGCCTCTCACCGCCACAACGGATGGAACGGCGGTCATCCTGGCGCAGAACCAACTCAGTGGCGATCCGCTCTTTGGGAATGTCGGCGCGAATGATTACCACATCCAGGCGACTTCCCCGGCCCGCGATGCGGGGATGGAGATGCCGGACGTGTTGCAGGATATGGATTGGGAGACGCGCCCGATGGGGCTAGGCTACGACATCGGCGCGGACGAGTATCCAGGGGCGCACCTCGTACTGCGCGCCGAAACGCCCGCCGGGGTACTGCTGCCGGGGCAAACTTTCACGTATAGCGTCACCCTCACCAACGACGGCGCGCTCACGGCGACGGGGACAACGCTCACCTTCGCGCTGGATCCGCAGCAGCGCGCAGTCGCCGTGACGCCGTCCGGTGGGTGTACGGTCAACGGCGATTGGGGCGGCAATATCACTTGCCTGCTCGGCACGCTGCCGCCGGGCGCGGAAGTGGCTTTCGTGGTCACGGCGCAGGTCGCGCCGACCGTCCCGAAGGCGCAGGTGATGTGGAACGCCGTGCAGGCGACGGCGGATGGCACATCAAGCAGCACCGGCGGCGTCAAGACCGTATCGCGCGCGCAGTTGGTCTACCCGCTGAGTTCCGATCTGGACAGCCTGGATGTAAACCGTGAGGCCGGTAACTTAGGCTCGTTAACCGTTCTCGATCAGTTGATGGAAACGCTCTACCGTTATGGGCCGGATGGCAGCCTTGTCCCGGCAGGCGCAACCGGCTACACGGTCTCACCGGATGGCCTGGTCTATACCGTGACGCTGCGCAGCGACGCATTCTGGTCGGACGCCATACCGGTCATCGCCCAGCACTACGCCGACAGCGTGATCCGCATGCTCGACCCGGCGACGGGCGCAGGTTACGCTTTCGTGTTGTATCCAATTCAGGGCGCCTGGGAGTTCAATAACGGGGTGACGACCGATCCGGCGACGGTGGGGGTGGCAGCACTGGACGCCTACACGTTACGCTTCACATTGCACAGCCCGGCGGCCTACTTCCCCGGCGTCCTGGCAACCTCGGCAGTGTATCCGGTGCGGCTGGATGCGCTGAACCGGCTGCCGTTCGTCGGGAACGGGCCGTATCGTTTGCTGGAATGGGAAGCGGGGCGTTGGTTCCTGCTGGACAAGAACCCGTTCTACCACAGCGCGGCGGATATCGTCATCCCGCGCATCGTGCTGCCTATCATCCCGCCGGAAGCGCAGGTAGCGGCCTACGAAGCCGGACTGCTCGACGTGAGCGAGATCCCCGGCGCGGCGATGGAAGACGTGCTTAACAACCCCACGTTGAGCAACGAATTGCGCAGCGTGCCCTGGCCCGGCATTGCCTACGTGGGGCTGAACACCGTGTTGACGCCGACCAACGCGCTGGCGGTGCGGCAGGCGCTGGCCTCGGCGGTGGATCGGGCGGCGCTGTTGACGGTGCTCAACATGCCATGGCGGGATACGGCCACCAGCGTCATCCCCCCGGGCATCGCTGGCTACCAGGACGGCGCGGTGGGATACCCCTACAATCCCACGCAAGCGCGAGCCTATCTCACTGCGGCCGGCTATCCCGGCGGCGTGGGCTTCCCCGGCGTCGAACTGTGGACGACAGAGAGCGGTCGAACGTTGGCTGAAGCGATCGCCGCTGACTGGCGCAGCGTGTTGGGCATCAGTGTAACGGTGATCTATCAACCCAACTATGGACCACTGCGCGCGTGCCAGGCTGCGCCGGGAGAGTGTTCTTATCATGCTTACCGCTGGGGCTGGCTGGTGGACTATGCTGACGCGAACAACATTCTCAACGACTTGTTCCACCCGGATTCGACATACCAGTACACCGGTTGGGATAGCGCGCGCTACCGCGAATTGATGACGCTGCAAATGAGTGAGCATGACCCGGCGCAACGCACGGCCTATCTCCAGGAAGCGGACCGCATTTTGGTGCAAGATGCTGCGGTTGTGATCCCACTCTACTACTATGATCGCGTCTTCCTGATCAAGCCTAATGTCATCTACGAATACTATTCCATCGGCGGGCCGCGTTTGATGACCTGGCGCACCGCCGGGACGGCGGCCCCGTGCTACGTGCGCGTTTCGAGCCTGCCGGGCATCACGTACAACGATCTGCAAACCGCCATTGACGCGGCGCAACCCGGCGACACGCTCAAGGTGGCGGGGACCTGTACCGGCGTTCACACCCGTCCGCGCCGTGACCTGATAACAACGGGAGACGTGACGCAGGTGGCCTATATTGACAAGTCCCTCACCCTGCAAGGCGGTTACACGACGACAAACTGGTTGAATCCCAACCCGACCGCCAACCCCACCACGTTGGACGCGCTCGGCCAGGGACGGGTGTTCTACGTCACCGGCGGCGTCAATGTGACGCTGGATGGCTTCCGCATCACCGGTGGAAATGCGGCGGGGCAGGGCGGCGCGTTCGATGCGGTGGATGCGGGCGGCGGCGTCTACGCCATCACGGCGACGGTGGCGTTCCGCAACAACACCGTGTTTGGCAACATCGCCGCGGGCGCGGGCGGTGGGGCGTATTTCCAGCGCAGTGCAGCCACGCTGCAAGCCAACAGCTTCACCCTGAACCGGGGCGGTTGGGGCGGCGGCGCGTATCTGTACGAAAGCACGGGGCTGGCAGCGCAGAACACCTTCGACAACAACCAGGCAGCGGATTCCGGCGGCGGTTTGTACGTCTACGGCGGCGCTGTGACGGTGGATAAAAACGTCCTGCAGCACAACAGTGCGGTGGCCTACGGCGGCGGTCTGAGTGTCTTCCAGGGTGCTGCGCCTGTCAGCCGCAATATTGTGCGCTTCAACAACGCCGCGTATGGCGGCGGCGCGGAACTCAACCGCACGGGCGGGCACTGGCGGAACAACGTCATCGCCGACAACCAGGCCGGCGCCGACGGCAGCGGCCTTTACGCACGCGGTGCGACGGCGCACCTGCTGCACAATACTATCGCGCGGAACGGCGGCGGAAGCGCCGTCGGGGTCTACGTGACCGACGCCAGCGGCATAATCAGTGCACTGGTGATGACCAACACGATTCTCGTGGATCATACAGTAGGGATCAGTATCACAGCGGGCAATGCGCTGACGGCGGATACGGTGTTGTGGTACAACACGCCCCTTCCGGTATCGCAGTCGCCCACGGCGGTGGTGACGGTGTTGAACGACTGGAACGCTGATCCACGTTTCGACGCCGACGGCTACCACCTGCGCATTGGCTCGCCGGCGCTGGATGCGGGCATACCGACGGCGCTGGCGCGCGACATAGACGGCGACCCCCGACCCTACGGCAACGGCTTCGACGTGGGCGCCGACGAAGCGCCCTACGTATCCGTTCCACCGGAAAGTGGGGGCACATTGGTATACACCACAACCGAAGGTAGCCAGACGACACTCGTTATCCCCCCCGCCGCCGTGACAACGACAACGACGATTGTGCTGACGCAGATCGCACCCGAAACATTGGAAACGCCGCCAGAGCTGGTCGCCGGCGGAATCGCCCTGGAGTTGGACGCGTATCTGGGTGACGAACGGGTGACAGACTTCACTTTCAGTGCGCCGATCACCCTGACGCTTGAATACACCGATGAGGACGTGGCCGGGACAGACGAATCCGCGCTCAAACTCTACCGCTACGTGTGCAGCGGGCCGGAAACGTTGCTGTTGTGCATCTGGGAAGAAATCGGGACCCGGCCTGGCGAAGGGCAAACACTGGATACGGCGAACAACATCCTGACAGCCTGGCTGGTCGGATTCAGCAAATTCCGCACGCTCAGTGTGGCGCTTCAACCGGCGTTCGAGGTGGGTAAGACCTATACCGGCAATCGGGTCGCGGGCACTCCGGTCACATACACGCTTACCGTTACCAATACCGGCGGCGCAGATGCCACCGCCGTCAACCTTGAGGACGGCGTGCCACAGTACCTCAACTGGTCAAGCGGCGGTACCCTGGAAATCAATCGGGTGCGCTGGTATTTCGAGGCCATCACCGCCAGCGGCGGAACCGCCGTAGGGCAGTTTACCGCGATCCTGCCCTGCACGGCCTCGCTGGAAATCGTCAATGACGATTACCGCGTGGTCAGTAGCGCACAGGGGGTGACAAGCACCGTCGGAGCACCGGTCAGCTTCAGCGTCATCCCACCCACCATAGCGGTGGGAATCCACTACACGCCGTCCGCGCCGGTTGCCGGAGACACCGTCACCTTCACGGCAATGGCGACAACGAATGGCACACCGTTGAACTACGCCTGGAGCTTTGGCGGGACGGGACAGTCCGCTACCCATACTTTCCTTGAAGCCGGGACGTATACCATTGCCGTCACGGCGACGGATACGTGCGGCTATGCGCGTGTTGCCGAGGTTGCGTTCGAGGTGAAACCGGCGGGATACGTGGTGTATCTGCCGTTGGTGATGCGGCAATAAAACGTAAAGCGTAAAACGTAAAACGTAAGGCGTAAGGCGTAAGGCGTCATAGGCTGCCGGCTTGCGTAGGGGCGCAGGCTGGCAGCTTATTTTATGCAGGTGGAATCTCGCTCAAGGCTGCGCGCACCCGTTCCTGTTCCTGCGATAGCTCCAAACGCTCGAAAATCGCAAGGGCTTCGGTGAACGCTGTGCGAGCCTCGTCGATGCGGTCGGCGGTTTTGAGGACAAGGGCGTAATCATAAATCGCCGCCCCCAAATCAAAATCCTGATTGAGTTCGCGCAAGATGGCTATACTCTGCTCAAAATGGGCGAGTGCTGAAGTCAAATCGTTGATTCTGGAATAAATGTTACCCATAACGCGCAGGAGACTTCCTTCTGCTCGGCGATCTCCGCTAGCTCTTATATGAAGAAGGGCCTCGCGGCAGGTTTGCAGCGCGCGTTCAAAGTCGCCGACCTCCAGATAACATTCCGCCAACTGGCGATGACATTCAATCTCGGTCTCCCTTGCGCCGATTTCTTGGGCCACCATCAAGCTCTTCTCTAAATGCACAATGGCGCGGACAAAATCCCCCTGTGCGCGATAGGCTTCTCCCAAATTGACGTGACAATCGGCAATCCCCGGTTTATCGCCCAATCGCTCGGTCATTTGCAGGCTATGCTCATAGTAATCAATTGCCTGCGCATAGTCGCCCCGGGCATACTGGACAATCCCCAAATTCATATAGGCGGCGGCCTCTCCCCAGATGTCGCCAAACCGTTGCAAGGTCTTCAAGGCGCGGTTGAAGTAGTCGGCCGAACGGCTCAGATCCGTCTGATAATGAAGGATCGCCAGATTGTTGTAGATTCTGGCCGCTTCGTACTCATTGCCAATGCGTTCAAAGATGCTCAAGGATTGTTCCAGGTGCGCAATAGCCTTATCCGGTTGACGGCTGCGATAGCTTAGCCCTACCACATTATGGGCTTGAGCGATTTCGCGATAATGCGTGGTGTGTTCCAAAATGACGAGGCTGGCCTCACTATCGACCAGCGCGGCCTCACTTTGCCCTTGCTGTTCATAAATACGTGACCGGGCGATCAATAAGCGCGCCCTCTCGACCGATTTTTCATCTTCAGAAGCGAGCAAACTCAACCCTTGCTCACAAGCAGCCAACGCCTTCTCGTATGCTCCCAGATTCTGATAGACGATAGCCATCCGGCGATACAGGTCTGCGCGGTGTTTCGGATCGCGGCGCCCGGCCATTGCCCGTTCATAGCACGCCAGCGCTTCCTCCGATTCACCCACGTGAAACAACACGTCGCCTAAGCCCTCGGCGATGCTAACCACGGCTTCGGTCTGCTGAAGGTGCTCGGCGAGCTGCAGCGCCTGCCGATAAAACGCAATCGCCTCCGGGTTGGCATAGGCCAGTCGGGCCTTGTCGCCGGATTTCATGAGATACTCAAGCGCCTTCGCGTGATCGTCGGAAAGGCTGTAGTGATGCGCCAGCAGCTCGTAGACCTCCTCCCGCTTTTGTCCGGTGTAGATTTCTTCCAGATGCCGCCCGATAAGGCCGTGATAGGTGCGGCGGTCGCGCAGGAGCAGGCTCTCGTAGGCCACGTCGCGCACCATCACGTGCTTGAAGATGTATTCCAGTTCCGGCTGCCGGGCGCGCTCGCGGATCAGCTCGGTACGTTGCAAAGTTGCCAGATTGACGTCCAGATGCGCCATCAACGCCGCCGCCGAAGAGAGCCAGGCCAACAACTCGTGGGTGAAGGTGCGCCCGACGACGGCGGCGAGTTGCAGCGTGCGCCGCGCTTCCTCCATCAATTGGTCAATGCGAGCCATGATAAGGCCCTGTAGCGAATCGGGCACCGTGCGCAGGTCGATCTCCCGTCCTAGCCGCCAGCCGCCATCCTGGGGGACGACGATCCCTTGATCGATGAGCGAGCGGATGATTTCCTCGATGTAGAACGGATTGCCCTCGGCGCGGGAAATCAGGTGCGCCAGCGCCGGCGGCAATTGATCTAGCGCGAGCAAGTTGCAGACCAGTTCTTGATCCTCGCCGGCCTGAAAGTCCAACGGTTTGAGCTGGATTTCGACGTAGCGATGCGGATAATGGCGGGCCGCAAATTGTCCCAGATCATAGCAACCGTGGTCGCGGACGGGCCGGTAGAGCATCGCAATGAGCAAAGGCACGCGGTCGGTGAGCGTGAGGCAGCGTTCCAACAGCAACAAAGAGGCCGAATCCGCCCAGTGCAAGTCATCGAAGACGATCACCAGCGGCTGCCCCAACGCAATCCGCTCGATCAGCGCCGTAATCGCCCGCAGCATTTGCCGTTGCAACGCCTCGCCCGAAAGATAGGTCACGCGCTCGGCTTCGGGTTCGCTCAACGGCAGATTGAGGAAGTGCGCCAGATAGGGTTGTATGTCACTCTCGCCCTCCGGGAACAGCTCCGCCATGCAACGCCGCAGTTTTTCGCGGATGTCGAACTCGTTGTCGGTATCCACAATGCGCAGAAAAGCGTGGATCACGTCGGTGAAGGCCGAGTAGCTGACGTGTTGCGTGTAGGAGAGGCAACGTCCCTCCACCCAGGTAAGGGCGATCTCCTCCGCGAGACCGGCGTGCATTTCGGCGATCATACGGCTCTTGCCTAGCCCGGCTTCGCCGATGAGCGAGAGGATGCCGCCGCGCCCGGTAAACAGGTCGGCAATCAAGCGGCGCACGGCAGCTTGCTCCTCGGCGCGCCCCACCAACACAGACCGCAGCCCGCGAATCCCGCGCACCGGCTCCGGCTGCGCCCGCCTCCCGACGATGGTGAAGGTGGGCACCGGCTTGCTCTTGCCCTTCAACCGCACCTCGCCGCGGTCGGCCACCTCGAAGAAGGCGCGCACTTTGCGCTGCACGTATCCGGCGAGCAGGACCTCTCCCTCTTGCGCCGCGCTCATCAGCCGCGCCGCCAGGTTCACCTCGTCACCCATCACGGTGTACTCGCGCCGCGTTGCCCCGCCGACGTGCCCGGCGAAGACCATCCCCGTACTCACGCCGATGCGCTGTCGAACCCAGGCGCACCTTTCTTCCAGCGCGCGTTGCATGTCGAGAGCGGTGCGGACGGCGCGCTCGGCGTCATCCTCGTGCGCCACCGGCGCGCCGAAGAGTGCCATCAGCTTGTCGCCGTGATCGTACAGGTCGATCTTGTTCACCACGCCGCCATACCGCTCGACGATCTCATCCATCGCCACGAAATAGTCGTTCAGGGCGCGCGCAATCTCATCTGCGTGGTTCGGTCCGAGTCGTTCGATCAGTTCACTCGCGCCGACGAAGTTGGCGAAGAGGACCGCCACCAGACGATGCTCGCCGCCATTTCCATAGTTGGAATCGCCAACGTCCTGCCCGCTTTCTGTAGGTAGCAAACGCGTGAGCAACCCCGGCGGCAGGTAGGGCGTGAGGCGTTCGAGGGTGGTCACGGTCTGGTGGAGGGAGGCGGAAGAGAGAAGGGGAGTGGGTGAGGGAGGGAGAGAATGGAGGTGGGAGGGAGTGAGGGCATCGAGGAGGTAGTAGCCGGGCGGGCCGGGGGTGAAGGTGAAGCCAGGCTGCATCTGTGCTTGCGCATAGACGGCGTCGCTGGCGAGGATTTGCCCGGCGACGGCGGCGCTTTCGGCCATCGCCGTGGCGTTGACGGTGCGCCCGGTGACGACGAACTCGCGCTTTTTCGGTGTGCCCACCCGTGCGGCGAAGAACGGCCCGGCGTGCAGGCCGATCTTCATCTGCAAGGGGAACGTCCCCAGGCTGGTTTCAACCTCGCGGAAGGCCGCCATCGCCTGCTGCATCGCCCACGCTGCGTGCAGGGCGTTGATGCTGCCAGGCGTTTCCGGGCCGTCGGGGAAAAAGGCCAACAGCGCGTCGCCGCCGAACTTGAACAGGTCGCCACCGTAGGCGAACAGCACGTCCAGCATCGCGCTGAAGTAGCGGTTGACGAGCGCGACGATCTGCTCCGCGCCGTCTTTACCGAGCGTGCTCAGGTGCTCCGACATCGCGGTGAAGCCGCTGATGTCGGAAAAGAGCAACGTCCCGTGCAGAAATTCGCCGCCCGCACCCGCCTCCGGCGCGGCCAATTCGGCCTGCACGAGGTAGCGCGGCAGGTAGGTGACAACGCTTTCGAGCAAGTGGGTCAACAGCTCCTGAACGCGCGTAACGTCGGTGGGTTGCCAGAGGGCGGCAGGCGGCAGGTTGTCGAGGAAGTCGGGCGGGAGATACGGCGCCAGACGCGCCAGCTCTGCTTCGGTGATGAGGCCGGCAGGTGCCGGGGGCGCCAGGCGCGTCCCGCAGCGCCCGCAGAACGCAAAGCCCGGCGGAATTTCTGCGCCACACTGAGGACACACGACGGTCAACTTCGCGCCGCACTTCCCGCAGAACGCGAAGCCGTCGGGGTTCTCAAAGTGACATGCTGGACATTGGACGGTCATAATTTGCTCTGATGCTTTTTTATCAGCAGATCAAGCAGATTGAGCAGATTTTTCGTTAGCTACCGGGCGATACTCCGGCGTGTGTGCGTTTGCCAGGGCAATGAACATTTGTTGTGGGCTGAGGTTACGGATGGTAATGACTTCTCCTTACTAGAGCCATTGTAAAAGTTCAAGATTGCCTGGAATCTACAAATTGTGGATGAGGGGATATAAGCCAAGTTCGATGAGCGCAGCGCGTTCTGCCAGCCGCGAAGTAGTGTTCAGTTGTAAGAGGCTCACAGTCACCCGGCCTTCAGGGGTTAATGGCCGGATGTATGCATCTTCCAGAACAAAGTGTTCGTGCCATATCTGCGTGCGCGGATTAAACAGAGGCACTAAACGCCCGGTCTCAGGATCAATTGAGCCTAAGTTCGGGCCTTTGTAGCGATTGCAGCGCATACATGCCAACGCCAGGTTGTCCAGTTCAGTTTTTCCGCCATGTTGTCGGGGAATAATGTGATCTGGTTCATGGGGATGCGCTACTGCTGTCTGTGGCAACAGACAGTATTCGCAACACTGTGCGGCGCGTATGGCGACCTGTCGGCGCAACAGGGCGGTAATTTCGTCGGTCATCCTGTTTCTGTCAATCGTTTGTGGGCTTGGGCTTTGAGCATAATCAGCAGATGCTCAAGTTGTTCTAACTCGTCTAATTCATCCCGTTCTTCCACAGAGAGCAATCCAGCCTGATTGAGGGCAAGTAAGCGCCGCATACGTTGTTGCGCTCTTGGGGACACAGTAAAGGTTGCTACTTGCTCTAGAGAAGGACCGGTTGATAGGAAAGCAATCACTTCGGAGACTGTTTGTACAGCAGGAGTTTTGAATCCGGCCAGGCTCAATTCCAAAACGGTCGGCAGCCAGGTTAACATTGGACGCAGCCGTCGCCCTAGTGTGTCTGGGACTTGCATTGTCATCTCCAACATAGTGACCTCCTTGCCACAACGCGGTATATCCTGCAAGCCAAAGGCTTACGTTAAATTTTCGTTGTGCATGATTGAGTATAGTCTCATTGTCCTTGTAGGCAAGTCTAAAAACGGCCTCAGGCCGATAAAAGTGTTCCGGGCCATGTCAACCAGGGCGGCGACTGCTTGCAGCCGAAGCTTTGACAGCAGCATAGTTCGCGTTCAGTTCCGGTTCCAGCAACACGATGGCGGCGATGCGGCGGGCTATGTGCTGCACTTCGCGGGCTTCGTCGTGGGTGAGCGGGCGACCGAGCAATTTCTGCTCGCGGTAGCTGAGCCATTTCTTGATGACCTGATACCCGCCGATGGTGTAATCCCACACGCGGGCGGGAACGTTGCGCCAATACGTGTCGTCATTGAGATAGACGTCGTGGGTCGTATCGCCCAGGCCGGTCACATGCTCTTGGGGCGTGGGGGCGCGCTCCACGCGCTTGCCCTTGCCCGGCATGGTGACGCCGCCCTTGCCCGCGCTGCCCCATCCGGCGGTGACGGCCAGATTGAGCGGCGTTGCGCCTTCGACGACGGCGATCTGGCGCAGCTCCGGGCGGATTGCGCCGGCCGTGACGCCGGGCACGGGCGTTTCGGTATCGAGCAACGCCGCGACGCGCTTGCCCAACGCGGCGGAGGCGATGAGCGCATCTTTGTTGTCGGGCAGGGGGATGCGGGGCCAGTCCTGGCGGATACCGTCGGCGTTTTCGCGCAAGTAGGCGGGTGAATAACCAATGGCAAGGGCGTGCATCCAGATCAGTTCGTATGGTTCCAAACCTGACAGGTCGTGCAAACCTCCGGTTTGCCCAAGACCTGTCAGGTCTGGATCGGGCAGCCCCAACGCGGTGAGGTAGGCGCGAGCGGCGGGGGAGAGATTGGCGGTAATGCCGTCAGTCTTTGTGAAGAAACTGGTTTGTCCGGTCATTTCGGAACGCAAACGCAAAGGCAAGTAGTATGCATGACCACGTAAAAAGTCGTTATCACCCAAGAGCCGGGTAAAGTAGAACGGGACGCCCTCCGGACTTGCGACGCCTGCCGGACGGGTCATCAAAAATGAATTCCCTTCCCACATTTGCGCCCATAGCGTTGGACGCGGCTCATTCCACAGAGGCCGAGTTGGGCTATAAAAGCACCACCGGGTATCAAAAGGACGAAGAGCATAACGCATCAGTCTGTATAGCTCAAATTTCTCTGCCGCCAACACTTTTGCGCGCGCTTTCTGAGCGTCGAAACGAGCTGCATCCTGCGTCAGGCCGGTTTTCAACGCCTTGACGCTTTCCCAACTGACTGAAACATCGTAGTACAATCTCATCCGCTGCTCTAGCGCATCGCGGTCAATGTCTATGAGCGCACTGCCGCGTTTTTCCATCAATCCATTGCTCGGCGCTTCGGCGCATAGCTCAGTGAGCTTCGGCCAACTCAAATACTCGGAAGTCGCCTCGCTGGGCCGGAACGAATAGCGGTTGCTCTTTTCGGGCGTCGCCGCTTCGTAGTGTGTGTCAAAATCGGGGTCGGTGAGGCTGGCAAGCAAATCCGCGCGGCGTTCAACTGCCCGCGCTGCGGTCAGGTCATCGCGGAAAAGCACCTGCCGGTCTTTAACCCGCCGGCCGCTTTTTACCCACAACGAAATAGCTACGCCTTGCTGGATACCCGCCGAAAAGCCGGGAATAGCAAAAATGGTTTCGCTGGTTCTCCCATCAGGCGCGTACTCCGAAATCTTGCGATTGCCGTGCATGTTTTCAATCCAGAAGCGATCAAACGATCCCAAGAGATGTTGGCGCATCACCACAAAGGACGGCTCGCTTACCCAAGAATGATTGGAGATAAAGCACACCACCCCGCGCCCGGTTTGTTCGGCGATACGTCGCTCGGCCAGACGGAAAAAGCGCACGTACAGGTCATCGAGATTGAATTTTTTGATGCCCCACTCGGCAATCAAGCCGGCTTTGTAGGGTTCTACCAGCCCTTGCTCTTCCTTCGGGCTGACGCCGGCAAAGGCATTGTACGGCGGATTCCCGATAATGACCAAAATCTGCGCCTCGCGCTTGACTTTCTCCGCCGCGTCGCGCTCCTGGGCCAGCTCGTAGAACAGGGGCAACTGCGTCTTGGGTTCTTGCGGCGGTTCCCAACCGGTGAGGGCGTTGGTGAGGTACATCCCCACGCGCTCGCCCTCGGCCAGCGGCGCGCCCAGGGTTTGCAGGAGCAGGCCGAGTTGCAGGTGCGCCACCACGTAGGGCGCGGGCAAAAGCTCGAAGCCCAAAATGCGCTCCCGCGCCGCGCGCTTGACCTCGCCGCCGAGCAAAGCCCCTGCGCCGTTCTCGCGCAGCGTGACGGCGATGCGGTTGAGCACTTCCACCAGATACGCGCCGGTCCCCGCGCACGGGTCGAGCACCACCACGCGGGGGTCGGCCAGGCCATCGGCGATGTTCAATTCTTCTCGCAGCACGGTATCCACGCGGGCGACCATGTAGCGCACGATTTCGGGCGGGGTGTACCACACGCCCATATCCTTGCGCAGTTGGGGATCGAAGGCTTGCAGGAACGGCTCGTAGAAGTATTGCACGGCCTGGCCTTGCTCGAACGCGGCGAAAAAGGCCTCTCGATCCACGCGGTTGAGCGTCGCGCCGGCCCGTTCCAGCACGTCCATCAGGCGCAACGCGCGCAGCTTGCTCGGATCGGCCACCTGCTCGAACAATGCCTGGATCACGCGCACGTGCAGGTAGTAGGCAGAAGTGCGCCAGTCGAAGGTGTCTTGCCGCGCCGGGTTTTCGCCGTGCCACAGCACCCAGGCGGAGAAAATGCCGTAGAAGAGCGTCTGCACCAGCGTCGAACGGAAAAAGTGCTCGCCCTTGTCGCCCTCGAAGGTCAGGCCGAGCGTTTCTTCCAACGCCTGACGGATTGCGGCCAGGCCCTCACCCCCAGCCCCTCTCCCGGCGGGAGAGGGGAGTTCCAGCCGGGCGCGCGCGTCGCGGGCATAGGAAGCCAGGAACCAGGCCACATCCTCCGGCGTGGTAAGTGGGGCATCGGCGAGCATGACGCGGCGCAAGTAATCGGTGAACAATTCGCCGTGCGTTTGCACAGCCTTGCGGGGATGCGCGGCCAGCACCCAGAAGTCTTTCTCAGTTTCGGCGAGGGTATACGCTTCCAGCTTGAGCGGTTTGCCCTGTGGGCCGGCCCGCAGCAATTGGAAAGCGCGATAGTTTGTCACCAACACCAACCCGTACTTCCCGAGGTATTTGGCGACCTGCTCGCTCGCGCACAATGCGTCCAGGTCGGCGCTTATGCCTTTGGCTTCCAGCACAGCTCGCGCCGGAAGCTGACCGGCTAACGGGTCCGCATCCTCGTCCAGTCCGCGGAGTTGGTCTACCGTAAACAACCCGCCATCGGGGATGCCCGCGCCCTGGCTGCGCAGGTGGATGATACAGCGAACTTTAGGCTTGAGCGACTTGCCCACATCGTTGAGCAACGTCGCCAGGGCGGGGTAATAGGACGTCTCCTTGACACCCGCGCCGGAGAGATGAATTTCGCTTAATGTGTGTAGATAGGATTCAAGTGGATGCATGGTTAGCCTAACCCTCTCATCGTGAGGCTCAAACCGAGCCGCTATGAGATGATTATAGGCTGTCCCGACCCTTAGTCAATTCCACCTCACGCATCTACCGTGATTCCCTGCATCTTGAGCGCCTGCATCCGGTACAGCAGCGCCGCGCCCTCCATGATGCGCCGTCCGATGTCGGCGACGTGGCGATTCTCCGGCTGCTCCAGCTCCGTGCCGCGCACCCAATCGTTGAACGCGCCCATCGCCGGACCGCACCAAATCTGATAGTCCACCTCACGCCCCGGTTCGCCAACAATCCCCCAGCGCGTCGCCAACCCCAGATACCAGCGGAAGATCAGCGCCATTTTGCGCTTGGGGTTCTGCTGCGCTTTCTCGATCTGCGCCGGGTCGCGCCGACTGAAAAAGGCAATACAGTCCGTCCAGACCTGATCGAGGGGGCGTTTAAAGATTTGCTGCTCCAATTTTTGCCGTTCCGCCGCCGGGATCGCTTCGATGCTGTCATACGCCTGGTACAACTCGTACAGCTTGCGCGCGCGCATGGGGAACATTGTCCCGCGTTTGAGCACTTGCAGGTTGACGCCCATCTCGAACATGTCGGCGGCGGGGGCCATCATCACGTCGGCCATCCCCGCCTGCGCCAGCAGCCGTTTGACGTGCGGCGACGTCCCCGCCTCCACGCAGCTATGGTTGACCGAGCCGGTGAGCACGTAGGCCGCGCCCATCATGAACGCGCCGAGCGCTGCCGCCGACGTCCCGATCCCGCCCGCCGCGCCGATACGCACCGGCGTCGGATAACGGTACTGCGCCTGGAGTTCATCCCGCAGCGCGAGCAGCGACGGCATCAGGCACACCAGCGGGCGATTGTCGGTGTGCCCGCCGGAGTCGGCCTCCACCGTCACGTCGTCGGCCATCGGGACGCGCTCGGCCAGCCGCGCCTGCGTCTCGGTGATGAGGCCCTGCTCGCGCAACTGCGCCAACAGTTTGGCGGGCGCGGGCTGCATGAACTGCGTCGCCACCTCGCGGCGCGAAAGCTTGGCGATGATGCGGTTGCGGATGACCACGTCGCCGTCCGGCCCGGTTTCCAATCCCGCCGCGCGATACTGCACGACGTAGGGCGTGAGGGTGAGATACGCCGACGCCTCGATCACCCGCACGCCGTGCCGCAGATACAATTCCACCGCGCCGCGTTCGAGCGCGGGTTCGTGCGGGTTGTGGATGAGGTTGAAGGCATACGGCCCGCCGGGCAACGCCGCCTGGATCTGCCGGATCGCCGCTTCGAGCCGCTCCGGCAGCAGCCCGCCCGCGCCGAACGCGCCGAGCATCCCCGCCTTGCCGAGCGCGATCACCATCGCCTCGCTGGAAATCGCGTTCGCCATCGAACCGCCCACGTAGGCGTACTGCAAGCCGTAAGCCGCGCGGAAGCCGGAATCGCCCAACTGCTGCGCGGGCAGCGGTGGAACCATCGCCAGCACCGCTGCGCCGTCGCCGCCGAGTTGCAGGCCGCCTTCGTTCGTCAGACCGACACCGCGCCCGTTGCGCACGGCATAGCACGGTGCATCCAGAGCGCGCACCCGCGCCGCCATCCCTTCCGCATCATAAGCCACGGACGCTGCCGGGCCAATCCAGGTATAGTTTTGCATCATCGTTCTCCAAATAGAGTGGTTGGGTAATGAGTAATGAGTAATGAGTAATGAGTAATGAGTAATGGGTAATGAGTAATGGGTAATGAGTAACAAGGCTCCACCTCTTTACCCCTTACTCTTTACTCTTTACCCCTTACTCTTTACTCTTTACTCTTTACTCTTTACCCCTTACTCTTTACTCTTTACCCCTTACTCTTTACTCTTTACTCTTTACTCCTTACTCTTTACTCCTTACTCTTTACTCCTATCCCCCGCACCTCATAAATTCGCACATCGCCCCGCCACAGGCTGCCGTCGCCGGTCAGGGTCACGCCTTCTGGAGTGCGTTGGCTGTCCTTGATGTGGACTTCCAGCCGCAAACGTTGTGGTTCGGGTGGGACTTGCCCGCGATATTTCCACGTCATGCGGCCCGGCGTCTGGATACGCGCGCCTTCCCCACGCCCCTGCGATTGCGCGTAGACTTGCAGCGCCTGCGCCATCGCCTCCACGCCGAGCGAACCGGGCATCACCGGGTCTTGATAGAAATGACAGCCAAAGAACCAATCGTCCGGCGAAATCGGAATTTCGGCGTAGACGTACCCACACCCGTAGTCACCGCCGGCGGGAACCCACCAGGCCCTATCCACGAGGTCTAGTTGACCCGCTTTCTTTATGTCAACGGTTTGAACGGATTTTAACGGATAAAAATCCGTTTCATCCGTTAAATCCGTTGATATAAGCCATGGATGCCGCGCCGCGCCGTTATCCAGCCCGGTTTGCCGCTGCAACGCCTCGCGCGTGAAGTAGCCGAAGGCCGCCGCGCCGCGATAGAACACTTGCCCGGCGCAGGCCAACTCGAAGCTAAATTTTTGCAGGATGATGCCCGGCAGCGCCGTCGAACTGAGCAGGATCACCCGGTTGGCAATCGTCCGCCCGCGCGCGTCCACGACACGCAGCAGATCGCCTTCGCCATCGAGGTTGCGAAAGTAGAAGTCGCCCTCCGGGTAGGGCAGCATCGAGCCGAGGTAGGTGGACAGGACACCGCACGGTTGTAGCGCCGTCTCCATCAGGATCGAGAGCGGCAGCGTGGCGTGATCGCGGTAAAACCAGCCGTTGAAAGGGACGTCGAACTCGCTCACCAGCGTTGCGCCCGGCGTGACTTTGCCGGGCGTACCGTCAATCGCCAGCACACGGCTCACGCAGAGCAAATCGCCGTTGGGCAGACGCGGCACACGCCGCCCCCGATAGCGCGCGTAAGCCGGCCCGAATGCTTCGACTACATCGCCCGTGGCGAAAGCGCGGAGGTGATCTTCGGTAAATAGCGCCGGAGTCGCAATTTTGGATTTTGGATTTTGGATTTTGGATTTGCTGACTTGCTGATTTGCTGATTCGCCGATTTGCTGATTCGCTGGCTCGCTGATTCGCCGACTCGCCGATTCTTGCTCCCTGCCTCCTGCCTCCTGCATCATTTGCCCCACCGCCGCGATCTGCATCGCCATCAACTCGGCGGTTTGCTGCATGGCGACTTGCCGCGCCTGCAAAAAGGCGATGTGGCCTTCGGTGGCGTAATCCGTAACCGGTAATGAGTAATGAGTAATGGGTAATGGGTAATGAGGAATGGGTAATGAGGGATTGGGGATTGGGAGATTTGTTGATTTATTGATTTGCTGATTTGCTGATTTGCCAATTTGCTGATTCCTGCCTCTTGCCTCTTGCCTCATTCCCACCCGCTGCGTGACCAGCATCGCCAGCACCGGCAGCAGGCTGTCGTAGTCGGATTTGCCGCTTTTGTTGATGGGGATGGCGGCGTGCGGTTGGTCGCGCAGGATACGATCGATCCAGCGGGAGCAGGCGCCGAGCGGGCCGAGTTCCACGAAGATGCGCGCGCCCGCGTCGTAGGCAGCGCGCACAAGGCGCGGAAAGTCTACCGGCGCGCACGTCATCTGCGCCAGCGCGTGGGCCAGCGCGTCGCGTTCCAACGTCAGCGGCGCGTATTCCGCCGCCGAGTAAAAAGCAATGCCGGGAACGGCGCACGTGGGCAGGGTGTACAAGTCCACAAACGCCGCGTACTCGGAACGCACGGGCGGGGCGTGGAGGGCGGCATCGAAGGACAGACGCAGCGCGTGACAATCGAGCGCCGCAATGACGCGCGCGCAAGCGTCGGGGTGTCCGGCGATGACCGCCTCTTTTTCCTCGTTGATCATCGTCAAATACGCGAGCGGTTCGCTTTCCAGCGCCCGGCGCACCCGTTCCACCGGCGCTTTGACAATGTGGCTGCACCACGGCGCTTCGTCCGCGTCGGTGGCCCAGTACTCACGCACGGCATCCCGTGGACCACACAGCCGCGTCTTGAACAGCGGCGACCTGTTCCAGGCATCGCTGCCGGCGTCACCGTCGGGCCAGACGCCGAGCGCCCACAGCATACTCACTTCGCCCAGGCTGTAGCCGAGCGCGGCGGAGGGCATCACGCCGAACACCTCGCGCAGGATGGCGGTGTAGAGGACGGCAAAACTCGCGCCGGATTCGATCATCGCGGTGGGGTTGGCGCGCAGGCGGGCTTCGTCGGCCTGCGCATCTGTGTCGGTCGGCGGGTACAGACGGCGCGGATAGAGCAACTTTTCGGCGGTGACGCGGCTGGCGTAGCGCGTCACCTCGCCCAGGCGTGCGTGGAGGTGCGGGAACAGTTGGAACAGGTCGCGCCCCATCCCCACATAGGAACTGAACGCGCCGGGGTAGACGAAGGCCACGCCGCCGGTTGGCCCTAACGGTCGCGCCGTAAAGCTGCTGCCGAGCGGCGAGGTCCAATCCTTGCCCTCCGCAAAGGCTTTCGCTACGCCTTTGACGGCGAACTCTGCCTCGCGGAGCAATTCCTCACGGTCGTGCGCGAGCAGCGCCAGCGCATAACGCGCGTCGGACCGTGCCTGATACACGCTCTGCGCGTCCTCGGCCAGCGTCTTCAAATCCGCACCGCGCTCTGCCTGGCGGCGCAAATCGTCCGTCATCGCCAATATCTCATCCCGTTCATCCGCCGCCAGCGGGAACATAAAGAATGGTCGAGCCGCCAAATGTGCCTGAAGCACAGGGACGATGGAACTCGCAGGAGATTCAGAAAACAGCAATCTGTGCTTCTTGCCTCTTGTTTCTTGCTTCTTGCTTTGCAACTCGCAACTCGCCACTCGCTCACCCTCAGTCAACCAGGGCTGTGGCGCGAGCGCGACGTAGAACGGCGAATCGCTTTGCGGATCACGCGGGCCGCGCCAGTCGGGCGTCGCGGGGATGACGCGATGGTAGAGGCACAGGGCCGTCCGCGCCAGGGCTGCCAGCACGGGCGCGTCATCGCCCAGATTCGTGTGAACGCTGCCCAGAGCACACATCGGTTCGTGCGCGGGATCCGCCGCGGGCAGGCCACCATCTGCCAAATCCGGCCATTCCCAATAGCCGGGAAAGTGAGCAATTCCGTAATCCATGCCGGATGCTGCTAAGTTGTCAACGGATTGAACGGATTTTAACGGATTTTCAAGGCGCGCGTAGACGTGGTTGCCGGATGCTGCTAAGTTGTCAACGGATTGAACGGATTTTAACGGATTTTCAAGGCGCGCGTAGACGTGGTTGCCGGATGCTGCTAAGTTGTCAACGGATTGAACGGATTTTAACGGACTTTCAAGGCGCGCGTAGACGTGGTCGCCCACCGCTTCGGCGCAGGCCAGCACGAGGGCAACGCCGCCCGCCGCGTTCGTCTCTCCGATGAGTGCCGCATCTACCGCGCCGCCGATCAACAACCGTTGCGCCTCAGACAATGCCGCAACGCTATCCGATACATCCATCGCCGGCCCCCGAAATCCCCACAAGGTCGCAATCTCGGCCGCCACCGCCGTCTCTCCGGCCCACAACACCGCCGCGCGCGCGCCCCGCGTGACGTTCGCATCAAATAGCGCGTTATTCGCCACACGCAGCGCCAGCTCTGCGCCGCGCAGCGCATCCGGCGCGGGCGCGCATCGCAGCCCGTGCGCCACCGCCCGCGCAAATGCCTTCCTATCACGGCACACGCCAAAGTAAGTGTCGAGTCCGATGATTGCAATAAAGTTCATTCGCAGTCCTTTTGGATGATGGGAAATGAGTAATGAGTAATGAGTAATGAGAAATGAGTAATGAGAAATGAGTAATGAGTAATGAGTTGTGAGCGACATTACTCTTCACTCTTCACTCTTTACTCTTTACTCTTTACTCTTTACTCTTTACTCTTCACTCCTAACTCATTCTGCTCAAACAGCCCCAACAGTCGTTTACTCAACGTGATTTCCGCGCCGGTGACGTGACTGCACAACGCACCTGCCGCATCGTGGACGACGACATCGGCGATAAGGCTGTGATCCGTAACCGATTGTACGGTCAGGGTGGCGTAGGTCACTTCCCCAAACTGGACCTGCCGGAATTGCTCACCCTTCTGGATGCGCAACGGCAAGCCGACGACGCCGCGCATCTTCTTCGCCCAAATCAACAGGCTTTGCAATTGCACGTCGGTCAAGTACGGATTGAAGCTCTGCACGGGAAACTGCCCCTGCACCTCCGGCGACACCTCTGGCAAACAGCAGCGCAGCGTCAGCCCCTCTTCCGAAATCGCCAGCACTTCCTCCACCCCGCGAAAACTCGGCCCATGAAAGAGCGTGTGATCGGCGTAGAGCGTTTCGCCCGTTAGATTTTGGATTTTGGATTTTGGATTTTGGATTTTAGATTTTGGATTTTGGAGTCCGATTCGTGATTCGTGATTCGCCGATTCTTGCATCCTGCTTCCTGCATCTTGCATCCTGCCCCCTGCCTCTTGCCCCTTGCTTCTCCGTAGCGTAATCTGCGCCTTGTAGTGATAGCGCGGCTTGCCGTTGGCTTCGCTCGAAATCAGGGCGTCGAAGTGCAGGGCTTCGGCGGATGTGGCTGTCTCACGCAGGTCGAGAATGTAGTCCTCCGCCAGGGTCTCGTCGAAGACGATGCCTTTGAGGGCGCGGTAGTCGTCCACGCGGGCAAAGGTGTAGCCGGGATAGAGATTTTCGCAGGCGTTGACCATCCAGCCGACGGCGCAGACGGTGGGGAGCACGGCGTTCCCGCCGATGACGTGGTCGCGCAAGAAGGGGTTGGCCTCCAGGGTAAGCGCGCGGTGGATGCGGTAGCTGCGCAGGTCGGCGGACGGCTCACGGGCGGCGGGGAGCAGCGCGCCGCCGATCACAATTTGCGCGGCGGGCGTCTCCCGCGCCAGCTCGTCGGCCAGCATAGCGGTGCCCACATCCACCGGAATCACGGCGACGTGACGTTCGGCGAACATCTGTTTGAGTTCCGGCGTGACCATACCGCCGTCCCATGGCCCCCAATCCACCGCGACGACGTGACAGGCGGGGTACTCGCGCTGCAGGCGGTGCGCCAGCTTGTTGAGCGCCTCGTTCGCCAGCGCGTAATCCGCCTGCCCGGCATTGCCGTAGAACCCGGCGACGGACGAAAACAGCACCAGATGCCGCAATTGTTCCGGCGGGATGCAGTCCAGCACAGCTTGCAGGCCGCGCACTTTCGTCCCGTAGACCCGCTCGAAGTCCGCCGCCGTCTTCTGCTCGATGCGTTTATCGGCCAGGACGCCCGCGCCGTGCAGGATGCCCGTCACGCGGTCGCGCACCGGGGCAAGCGCAGTGCGCAGCGCATCGGCGTCGGTCACGTCGGCGCTGAGATAGGTTGCCGCACCGCTGGCCGCTTCGATGGCGCGCAACGTCCCGGCAATCTCGCGCTGCGCCAGGACGCGCTCCACAGCGCGCTGCACTTCCGCCGGTTTGGGGCGCGCGCCTTCGTCCCGCAGGGCGGTGATCGCGCGTGACTTGAGCGCGGCCTCGTCGGCGCAACCGGCGGCCCAGGCCGGTTCCGCGGCTTCCAGCGGCGAGCGCCCCATCAGGATGTACGTTCCGCCGTACTGTTCCGCCAGCCGGATCGCGCATTGCGCCGTAATCCCCCGTCCCCCGCCGGTGACGAGGAACACATCGTTTTTGTCAGGGTAAATTGATTCCATAGTTTTCACTTAAGCATAATTTTCATCACAGAGGTCGCCGAGAACGCTGAGTAATCAAAAAACTCCGCGCGCTCTGCATACTCTGCGGTAAATTTCCGTTTCATGCCTCAATCGTGACCCGCCCCGCCGCGCTCCAGCCTACCTCGATGAGCCGCCGGTTGGGATCGTGGAGTTCGGCGAGGATGCAGGCGACGGCGCGCTCCACGGGTAGGTCGAGCGCGAGGTCCACGGCGCGGCAATGCACGTCGGGCCATTCCAGCGCGAGCGTCTTCGTCAGGCCGAAGAAGCCACCGGCCACCGGGCTGCCGCCGCCACGCAGGCCCAACGCGCCGTCGAGCCGCGTCACGGTCATCCACGCGGCCCAGCCGCGTCGCGCGGAGTCGGTCAACGTGGGTTTGAGACGACCTGCCAGCAAGAAAACGTCCTTGAGGCGCGCCTCGTCAGCAGCGGAAAACAGCGCATTATCGCCGGGTGGATTCAAATGAATGAAGGCGGCTATCGGCCCGTGCGCTTCGAGGATGGACGCTACCTGCGCCGCATCGGACGCATGCGGCCACACCACCACGCGCCAGCCACGCGCGGTCAAGGCATCCGTCAACGCGGCGGTCAGCGGCGTCCCGTCATCGGTTATCAGGCAGATGTGACCTTCAGGCAGCGTCACTTGCAGCAAATCGGGAGCGGGAAGCGCACGCAGGCGCGCCTCACGACGCGCAATCCCGTGCGCCGCCCGCGTTACGCTTTTTTTGAGTCGCGAGTTGCGAGTTGCGAGTTGCGAGTTGCGGGTTATGGGTTCAGAATCTGCCGATTCGCCGATTCGCTGATTCGCTGATTCATGATTCATGATTCCTGGTGCTTGCCCCTTGCCCCCTGCCTCCTGCATCCTCTCCACAATCTGCCGCAGCGTGCGTAGCTCGGCCAACACGTCGGTGGCAACTTCGGGCAGGTCGGGATGCGCATCTTGCAACGCCCCCAGAATTTCGACGCGCTTGATGGAGTCAATGCCCAGGTCGGCCTCCATATCCATGTCGAGTTCGAGCATGTCGGCGGGATAGCCGGTCTTCTCGCTGACAATGGCGAGGAGGGAGGGGATAAGGGATTGGGCGATTGAGGGATTGGGAGATTCAGGGATTGGAGGATTGGAAGATTGGAGATTGAGGGATTGGAGAATCGGGGAATCCGCCGGTTCTCGCCTCGTGCTTCCTGCATCCTGCCTTATGCTTCCTGCATCTTGCCCCCTGCTTTCTGCCTCCTGTGGATGATGGCCGTTGCCATTACCGTTGCCGTTACCATTTCCACGTTTGACCGTCTCGACGACTCGCTGATTCGTTGATTCGTTGATTCGTTGATTCGCTGATTCGCTGATTCGTTGCCCCGCTAACAACTGCATCGTCGCGCGGGCGTACTCGGATTGTTGCGCCAGGAATTGCCGGTGCACGTCGAGCGTCTGCTCCTGCAGATCATGGAAGCGGGCCATGCTGCGCGCCAGCGTCTCTAAGACCGCCGCCGTCATCTCCGCTTGCTGCGGAATGGCCGCCGCCTGCGCGAAAATTGTCCCTTGCTGCTGCATCAACTGCCCGAACAACCGCGCGTACTCCCCCTGATTGTTGAGATACTGCTCGTGAACGCGCATCGTCAACATCTGGTGCTCATAGGATTGCGCCAGCGCGTGGTCGAGGGTTACGAGTTGCGAGTTAAGCGTTGCGAGTTGCGAGCTAGGAGTTAGGAGTTGCGAACTGTGGGTTACGGGCTGACTCGCTGATTCTCGATTCGCTGATTCTTGCCTCTTGCCTCTTGCCTCTTCCAACGCCTGCTCGAACGCCCCCCGCGTTCTATCGCTCACATAATTGCTGCCGTTCAAAGTCATAGTTAGCGCCATCATTTCCCCCCTCACAAATTACGTTTTACGTTTTACGTTTTACGAATTACGTTTTACGCTTGATACGGATCGATATCCCCCAGCGCCACCCCCGCTACCTGCAACTGCACCGCGGCCTCGCGCAGTTGACGGTCACTGCATTTCTGACGGCTGGGGTTGAGCGCGACGGTGACGTGGGGACGGTCGCCCAATATGTCGTCCACCAGCCCGGCGACGACGCGGCGCGGGCCGATTTCGACGAAAATGCGACCGCCGGCAGCGTAGAGGTTTTCGACCTGCGTCGTGAACAGGACGGGATGCAGGATGTGCTGCGCGAGCACCTCCTTCGCGGCCTGCGCGTCGGCGGGATAGGGCTGCCCGGTGGTATTCGAGTAAACCGGAATGCGCGCCGGGCGGAAGGTCGCCGCCGCCACCGCCGCCGCGAACGGGGCCGAGGCGTGGCCCACTAACGGCGTGTGGAATGCCGCCGCCACAGGCAGCAGCGTCACCGTGAAGCCGCGCGCCTGCAAATCGGCCTGTGCCGCCTTGACCGCCGCCGTCGGCCCGGCCAACACACTCTGCGTGGGCGCATTGAAGTTGGCGATGACCACCTCTGGGTGCGCCGCGAGCGCAGCCTGGATGTCGCCCACCGCCCCTTTGACCGCCGCCATGCCGCCCACATCACCGTGAGCGTTTCCGTTGTCGGGTGGCGTCATCGCCTGTCCACGCGCCTTGACCAGCGCGAAGAAATCCGCATCATCCAATACATCGGCGGCCCACAACGCAGAAAGTTCGCCGAAGCTGTGCCCGGCGGCGAAATCCGGCGCAAATCCGGCTTGTCGCAAAATAGTGAACAGCCCCGCGCTGAACACGCCGATGGCAGCCTGTGCGTAGGCGGTGCGGCGCAACGCGGCTTCCTGCGCCTTCGCTTGCGCTTCATCGAACGCGGGGATGGGGAAAACTACGTCCGAAAGCGGCGTCATGCCGGATTGCGCGAACAGCGCGTCCATTTGGCCGTAGGCCTGGCGCAGCGGCGGAAAGTTGAGCGCAATCTCACGTCCCATGTTGAGATATTGCGATCCCTGGCCGGGAAACAGCGCAACGATTTTCCCCTCGGCTACGGCCTGCCGCCGGTACGAGACGCCCTTTGGATGCTCCCAGGAAGCGGCGTCGGGCTGACGCTGCAACGTGACAAGGGCCGCCTGTAGCATCTCAACGGCTTCCGCAGGCGATTCGGCCACGAAGCCAAGCCGGGCCGCCTCCGCCGGAATCTGGGGGGCGCGGCTGCGCGCGGCGAGATGGCTGTAAGCGGCATTGGCGTCGTCCGCCAGGTCGTTCAGCGCCGACTCGACGGCGGCGCGCAACTGGGCGGGCGTCTCCGCGTGGAGCAGCACAGGCTGCGCCACACGGTGCAGGCGATACGCGCCGGTATGGTCGGCGGTGTATTCTTCCAGGACGACGTGAAAGTTCGTCCCGCCAAAGCCGAACGCGCTCACGCCTGCCCGGCGCGGCGTCCCATTGGCGCGAATCCACGGGCGGCTTTCGGTGTTGAGGTAGAAAGGCGTCGTCTCCAGGCCGAGCTGCGGATTGGGCCGCGTGACATTCAACGTGGGCGGGAGCGTTTTGTGATGCAGCGCCAGCGCGGCCTTGATCAGGCTGGCGGCCCCGGCGGCGGCCTTCGTGTGGCCGATCTGCGATTTCACACTGCCGAGGGCAATGGAGGGCAAACTGACAGTTTGCCCTACGTCGGGTGATGAGAAGACAGCACGCAACCCCTCGAATTCCGCCGGGTCGCCCGCGCGGGTGCCGGTGCCGTGCGCCTCGATCAGGCCGACGTCGGTGGGGGCGCAGCCGGCGTCGGCGTAGGCGCGGCGCAGCGCCACAGCCTGGCCCTCCGGGCGCGGCGCGTAGATGCTCTTGAATTTGCCGTCGCTCGACGAACCGATACCTTTAATAACAGCGTAAATTTTGTCGCCGTCGCGTTCGGCGTCCGCCAGCCGCTTGAGCAACACCATGCCGATCCCCTCGCCCACCAGCATCCCGTCGGCTTCGGCGTCGAAGGGGCGGCTCTCGCCACGGCGGGAAAGGGCGGGCGTCTTGCTGAAGCACAGGTACATAAACGGCGAATTGTCGGTATCCACGCCGCCGGTGATCATCATATCGGCGCGGCCCTCGGTCAGCTCGCTGAGCGCCATCTTGAGCGCGCTGAGGCTGCTGGCGCAGGCCGCGTCCACCGTGCAATTCGTCCCGCCCAGGTCGAACCGGTTCGCCACGCGCCCGGCGATGACGTTGCCGAGCAGGCCGGGGAACGAATTTTCATTCCAGGGGATGTAGGCCAGCTTGATTTTCTCGATGATGCGCTCGGCCTCGTCCTCCGGGATGCCGCTGCTCAGGAGGACTTTGCGCCACACGGGATATTGCAGGCGGCTTGCCAGCGGGGTGATGAGCTTCTGTCCGCCCGCCACGCCCAGGATCACACCCACGCGGGAGCGGTCGAAGGCGCGCCCGTTGGCGTACCCGGCGTCGGCCAGCAAATCGCGCGCCACCACCAGCGCCAACAATTGCGACACATCCGTCACCTCGAGGATGTTGGGCGGCAGGCCAAATTCCAGCGGATCGAAGGGGATGTCGGGGATAAAGCCACCGCGCTTGGCGTAAGTCTTGTCCGGCGCGTCGGGGTCGGGGTCGTAATAATCGTCCACGTTCCACCGCGACGGCGGCACATCCGTGATACAGTCGATTTTGCGCAAAATATTGTCCCAATATTCCTGCGCATTATGCGCCTGCGGGAAAATCCCGGCGATGCCGATAATGGCAATATCGTGTTCCACAGTCTCCCCTCCCGTTATTGGCTGTAAGGTCTAACACCGTTGTTCGTAGAAAGTTGCGGGGGTTTGTCGAAAAAGTGAAAATGGGTTATGATGAGAGAGAAATGGAACATCCACTATACGATGTTATTGCCTTTGAGCATATTGCTGATTACACGTTGCGCGTCGTCTTTGACGATGACACCGCACAAACGATCAATTTCGAGCCGGTACTGTACGGGGAATTGTTTGGACCATTACGCGCGCCAGAAGTTTTCAAGCAAGTACACCTGGATCCTGAAATCCATACGTTGGTCTGGTCTACTGGCGCGGATTTCGATCCCTGGACGTTGCACGATTGGCCCACTTTCGCGCCAGTGTTGTCCGCTCAAGCGCAAAAGTGGCGGGCACAATAGATGTTAGCCCGCATCAGTTGTAGCCATTACAGGAGAATCGTTTATGGAAATCACAAAATTCGACTTCGTGAATGTTGACGAAAGAGCGCGATCCCTAGGATGCAATATCCCAACAAACTTAGCACTTCTCCCGCGAAACTTCGAAGTAGCTGAGTTCAAGGAGAATCTACTGCATGAGAGTTCTGCAGCAACTATTCGAGTGCTCTTCAGAAACAATAACATCATTGAGACCCCACTAGAGTTAAAGGGTGAAAAATTCCCTCATATCTCTGAAAAGGCGTTTGTGGAGTGGATTGGTCCGACCATATTCGTGAGCTCTGCGCTACTCAGTCAAAACCCGCATATATTGTCATTAGCACTTGGGGTGATATCCAACTATCTCACAGACTTTTTCAAGGGCGTGCCTGGTGTCGGGAAAGTCAAACTGGACGTTGTAGTTGAGACAAAGAAAAAGACTTGCAAAAAGATTCACTACGAAGGTCCGGTATCAGGTTTGGAGAAACTTGCAGAAGTAGTTCAAGAGGTAGTAGCCGGTGATTGACACACATAAACTACAGGATCTCACAACCGAGTTTTGGGAAACGGCAACTCAATGTCAGCGTTTCTGTTTCGCAGCAAGGGCACGGGAATACCAAGTCGAAGCAATTGAACAACTGGAAAAACTGAAAATCAAGACAACCGACCTAAAAGCTAAGATGATTGCTGCTCAAGAAGAAGACAGTGCCAATCAGTTGTTGAGCATAGAGGAGATGATTAATGCTCTCGCCCATGAGTTGAAAATGTGGGTGGCATTCAAAGATGACGACCCTCACACTGCTTGGACGGAACTTGTAGAAGCCCAAAGCTCTGTACGCTGGGCTATGAAAGCCCACCAGATTGCTGATCACTTAGCACCATATGTTGAATATCTTTACGCTCTCGAAAAGCTCTTATTCCCACCTCAGATATTTATGAGTGCAGGTGCAATTGTCAAGCGAAGTACTTGCTCAATATGCGGAATGGAATACGGTGATTGTGAGCACGTTGCAGGAAGAGCTTATATGGGGCAGATATGTGCTAGAGTGATCGAGGAAGCTGATCTTCAAGAAACGTCAGTTGTTCCCGAACCAGCGAATAAACACTGTCGCATACTCGCTATTTCTGATGAAGGCGGAACACGTGATCTAATGACGTGGCGGCTCATACCAGAGAAGCTATCGGACCAGGGACCAGAGGATATAGTACGCCAGCATTTCCTCAAGCGTGATGTATAGGTGAAGGTTAACTCAGATGCACCCAGCCGCGCTATTGCGCGCACAAATCGGCGGCTGCACGCTCTTTCAGGCGATCTTGTGGCGAGAGTGGTTTTCCACACCCGCACGGCGGGTGATATCCAGCGTTAGCTGGTTAAAAAACATCGAGTAGTAGTTGGAAGAGATAATGAGTACTAGGGATGAATTGAAGGGATTAGTAAGCAAAATCGAAGGAATACAGGCCTTGATGATTGCCTATGTGACTAATGGGCGTACCGATACACAGCCTGCTGAATATCAGGAATTGTATTATCAGCTTGATGTAGATTTTGTGGAATTAGGATGCACAAACCCCAATCAACATAAATCATTAGAAGCTTTTTGGAGTTTCTGTAAACTTAAAGAGATGAATGACTATGCATCTCGCAGAACCTACGTAAGGGAACTATACGCTGATATTTTGTTGGACATTGAACGAGCTTTGCGACAGGCCAAAGGTTCTGGAAACCATTTACAAATCAAACTTGGGAGCAACGTAAACGAGAGTGTAAAACTTAGTTCTGTTGCCTATAAAGCTAATGGGGAAATTGTAGAAGCACCAGATAATATCGAAAAATTGCTTTCCATTCTAATCCTGGGCTTGCCACGCGCAATGTACCCATTGCGAAACCGTCGTAAGGATGCACCTTGTAGTATACAGTTTAATAACGAATATGACGTGCAGGATTTGCTACACACTCTATTGCAGCCCTGGATAAGGGATATTCGGCCAGAAGAATATACTCCAAGTTATGCTGGTTCTAGTACGAGAATCGATTTTGTCCTCGCCGAACATAACATCGTCGTCGAGGTAAAATACGTGCGAGATCAGACGCATGCCAAGAAAATTGGAGACGAACTAATAATTGACATCGCTAGATACAGAACACATCCTCAGTGTAAACAATTGTGGATTGTCGTTTATGACTCAAGTAGGCTTATCAAAAATCCTGACGGGTTAAAATTAGACCTAGAGAAACACTCAGAAAGCATCCGAGTACGTACTTATATCTTGCATTAGCAAAAAGCGCGGGCTAACATCCATTACTGTCAACGCTATTTTGCGGTCAGCAGGCGGCGTTGGTTACACGTTACGAGGTATCTTCTATTGAGGGTTATGCGTCGCACTCGTGGCACGGCTAAATGTGGCTGCTATCACGCTTCACTCACCTGCGCTAACACCGCCCCCTTCTCCACCTGCGCGCCGATCACAGCGGCAACCCGCGCCACACGCCCGGCGAACGGCGCTTTCAACTGCATCTGCATCTTCATGGATTCCAGCACCACCAGCACTTGGTCCTTTTCCACATAGTCCCCTACCCTTGCCAGCACGTTGACCACCACCCCCGGCATCGGCGCGACGACGGCGCCGGCTTGCACGGTGTCTTTGCGACGGGCGCGGCGACCCGCCAGGTCCACGCGGGCAAGGACGCGCCGCCCTTCCGCCAGCACCTCGTACATGCCCTGCGCCTGCGGGTTGAGATAGAACTCCCGGCTGCGGTTCCCCTGCCGGAAGACGTGCAACCCGTTTCCATTCAACGGCGCCAAATCCGCCTTGACCGGCTCCCCATCCACCAAGACGTGAGAATCCGTGATTTGTACGTTGTACTCTCGTTCACCGATAGAGACGCAGTAAATAGACATCGTTCCCCCCCTTATGATGCAGGATGCAAGATGCAGGATGCAAGATGCAGGATGCAGGATGCAGGATAGGATTTCCGTTCTTGCCTCTTGCCCCTTGCCTCTTGTTTCTTGCCTCTTTTACATCTGCTCCCGCCAGGCTGCGACGCGCCAGGCATTTTCCAGCACTGCTGCAGGCCTTGCGGCTTTCTTCCGGTGCGCCAGCAACGCGGCAGCGAGCGCCGCGTTGCGTTCCAGCGTGATTCTATCTTCCGCTTCGGGTGGACTGAACCTGTCGAGATAGGTGGTGTCGAAGTTCCCGGCCTGGAACGGCGGGCTGTCCACGATCTGAAACAGGAATTCGAGATCGGTGGCGACGCCGCCCACCTGGAATTCCCGCAGCGCGCGGCGCAAGCGCAGGATGGCAACGGCGCGATTTTCGCCCCAGGCGATCACCTTCGCCAGCAACGAGTCGTAATCCGCCGTGACCGCCATCCCCGGATAGAGCGCGCTATCCACGCGGATGCCCGGCCCGCCCGGCTCTTTGAGGTGCGCGACGATGCCGGTCGCCGGGAGGAAGCCCGCCGCCGGCTCCTCGGCCAGCACACGCGCTTCGATGGCTGCGCCGCGCAGTTCAATGGCGTCTTGTGTGTAGCGCAGCGGTTTGCCGGCGGCCAGTCGTAGTTGTTCCTTGACCAAATCCAGTCCCGTGACCATCTCCGTGACCGGGTGCTCCACCTGGATGCGCGGGTTGATCTCGATGAAGTGAAACGCGCCCCGGTCGTCGAGCAGAAATTCCACCGTGCCCAGACTGCGATAGCCGAGTGCGCGTCCCACCCGCGCGGCTGCATCGTAGAGGTAGGCGCGTTGTGCGTCGCGCAGACCGTGGGCAGGCGCTTCTTCAATGAGCTTCTGCCGCCGCCGCTGGATAGAGCACTCGCGTTCGCCCAGGCAAAGGATGCGCCCCGCGCCGTCGCCCAGGATTTGCACTTCAATGTGGCGCGCGCGCTGCACCAGCGGTTCCAGGTAGACCGTGTCGTCGCCAAAAGCCGCCTGCGCCTCCTTGCGCGCCGCCGTCACCATCGCGGCTAACTCGTCGGGATTGCGCGCCAGGCGGATGCCGCGCCCGCCGCCGCCCGCCGTCGCTTTGACAAGCACCGGATACTGTACCTGCGCGGCCACATCGGCGACGATGGCCTCCGTGAGCGGCGCATCGGGGCCGGGGAGCACGGGCAAGCCTGCATCGCGTGCGGCACGGCGGGCCGCCAGCTTGTCGCCGGTAAGCGCAATCGTCTCCGGGCGCGGGCCGATGAAGGTCAGGCCGGCCTCTTCGACGGCGCGGGCGAAGTCGGCGTTCTCCGAAAGGAAGCCATAGCCCGGATGGACCGCGCGCGCGCCGCTTTGTCGCGCTGCTGCAATCACCGCCGGGATGTTGAGGTAGCTCTGCGCCGCTGCCGTCGGCCCCAGGTGGACGGCTTCGTCGGCGTAGCGCGTGTGCAGCGCCTCGCGGTCGGCGTCGGAGTAGACGGCCACGCTCGGCAGCCCCAAATCGCGGCACGCCCGCAAGATGCGGATGGCGATTTCACCTCGGTTGGCGACGAGAACTTTCAATGCTACACTCCTACCATTCCGAATCATGAATCATGAATCATGAATCATGAATCATGAATCATGATTCGTGATTCATGATTCACAGTGGGATGTTCCCATGCTTCCGCTTCGGCGTCCGCTGGCGTTTGTCGCGGAGGAAGTCCAGGGCGGCGATGAGGCGGGCGCGGCTTTCGGCGGGATCGATCACGTCATCCAGGTAACCGCGCGACGCGGCGACAAACGGGTTCGCCAGCTCTTCACGATAGCGGCGGATTAGATCGGCGCGGCATGTGTCCGGGTCTGCGGCGGCGGTGAGGTCTTTGCGGAAGACGACGTTGACCGCGCTCTCCGGCCCCATCACGGCGATTTCGGCAGTGGGCCAGGCCAGGTTCACGTCGCCCGCCAGATGCTTGGACCCCATCACGATGTACGCGCCGCCGTAGGCTTTGCGCAGGATGAGCGTGACTTTGGGGACGGTCGCTTCGGCGTAGGCGAAAATCAGCTTGGCTCCGTGGCGGATGATGCCGTTGTGCTCCTGGTCCGTGCCGGGCAGGAAGCCGGGCGTATCCACCAGCGTCATCAGCGGGATGTGGAAGGCGTCGCAGAAGCGGATGAAGCGCGCGCCCTTGTCGCCCGCGTCAATGTCGAGCACGCCCGCGAGCGTCGCCGGTTGGTTGGCGACGATGCCCACCGGATGTCCGTCCAGCCGCGCAAAACCGACGACGAGATTCTGCGCGAAGGCGGGTTGGACTTCGAGAAATTCGCCATCGTCCACCAATGGCTCGATGACCGCGCGCACGTCGTAGGGCTGCTGCGGGTCGGCGGGGACGGCGTCGCGCAATTCTGGGGTGGCGCGGCGTGGATCATCCGAGGCGACGATACTTGGCGGCGGCGTGAGGTTGTTCGGCGGCAGGAAAGTCAACAGCCAGCGCACCTGAGCGAAGACGGCGTCCTCGTCGGGCGCGGTGAAGTGCGCGACGCCGCTGCGCGAGGCGTGGATGCCTGCACCACCGAGCGTCTCGAAGTCTACCTCCTCGCGGGTCACAGCGCGGATCACATCGGGGCCGGTGATGAACATGTGCGCCGTCTCTTCGGCCATGAACACGAAATCCGTGATCGCCGGAGAGTAGACCGCGCCGCCCGCGCACGGGCCGAGGATCACCGAAAGCTGCGGAATCACACCGGACGCCTGCACGTTGCGGTAAAAAATCTCGCCGTAGGCTGCCAGCGCGTCCACGCCCTCCTGAATGCGCGCGCCGCCGGAATCGTTCAGGCCGATGAGCGGGACGCCGGTTTGCAGTGCGATGTCCATCAGGCGAGCGATTTTGCGCCCGTGCGCCTCGCCCACCGAGCCGCCGAGCACGGTGAAATCCTGCGCGAAGACGCACACCGGGCGGCCTTCGATTTTGCCGGTCCCCGTCACCACGCCGTCGCCCGCCGGATGGTCGTTTTCCAGGCCAAAGCCGACGGCGCGATGGGTGACGAACATCCCCGTCTCGCTGAACGAGTCGGGGTCGAGCAGCGCGGCGATCCGCTCGCGGGCTGTGCGCTTGCCTTTGGCGTGCTGCGCGGCGATGCGCGCTTCGCCGCCGCCCAGACGTGCGGCCTCGCGGCGGGTGTGTAAAGTCTGTGATGTTTCCATCTGTGATGATCCTGTCAGCCCTGTTTGCTGAGACTCAGTAGATCTAATTTTGCTTGGTCTGGATCGCCAGATCCAGACCGAACGGGGATCGACGATCCCCTTGAAGCAAGCATTTTTGGATTACTGAGACTAATAACACTGTAAATCTCCGAAAGTTACGTTGACTTCTCGTAACGACTCAGGAAGGCGGTCTGATTGACCACAGAGGCACAGAGATCACAGGGCATTTTTCTTTGTACCCTTCGTGTCTCTGTGGTTCAAAATGTGCCCGGTTGAACAGAGTTATGGCTTTTCAAACGTAACTTTAGCGGTATGATGGGGTTGTGAATCTATGGAGGGGGCAATGGATAAGGGAGGCAGCGCGACGGTTGGCGTGGTCCGGCCGTTCGTGGAGGAGGACGCAGGCGATGGCCTCGTCTATTCAGCTTATGCGCGATTGACGGCATCAGACGGAGATAGTGAACAGGAGAACAGCCAGGCAATTCAAGAAGACGCGGCGCTATCAGAAGAACGGGCGCTGATCGAGGCCGCAAAACACGACGCGGAGGCTTTTGGCAAACTCTACCAAAAGTACGTCAAACGGATTTACAACTATCTCTATCGCCATACGGGAAACCAGCTCGAAGCCGAGGATTTGACATCGCGCACTTTTTTTCGCGCGTTACGCAGCCTGCACCAGTACAAGGATCGCGGCGGCGCGTTTCAGGCATGGCTGTTTCGCATCGCACACAACCTGGTAGTGAACTGGTATCGGGACCAAAGCCGGCATCCGGTCATCTCGCTGGAAGTGGCCGGCGATTATCCGGGAGAGGGAACGCCCCATGATGAACCGCATGCCCACATCGTCCACGTAGAACGCCAGGCGCTGGTGGCGCGGCTCATCGCGCAGTTGCCGGAAGAGCGGAAGACGCTGTTGATCCTGAAATTTGTCGAAAAGATGTCCAACGAGGATATTGGTAACGTGTTGGGCAAAACAGAGGGCGCCATCAAGTCGCTCTATCACCGCACCTTATTGGATTTACGGGAAACATTGCAACAAGAGGAATTTACCGATGGTCTCTTTTAGGAAGAAGTACATACAACTGGGACAAGGGATTCTCCCCCACGAGCAAACCCTGCTGGAACAGTCCATCCAGGCAGCATTGACGCCGATGTGGCCGACCGAGCGATTCGTCGCCGAACTGGAGCGTGATCTGCTTGAGGAAGCCAGGCGGCAGGAGCGGGCAGGGCAAGGATTACGGATCGCCGGCTGGATTGGCGGGGGATTGCTTTCCATTGCCGGTGGAATTTTATTGTGGGTATTGTGGCAGCGTCACCAAACCCAGCCGAACGACAGTAAGGCCAGGATGACTTCCAAACGCCGCCCCCTCTTTGGAACGCCGAAACTTGCCGGCGTCACTCCGGCGACATAAAGAGCATTTGTACACCTCGCCTGACCGCGACCTGCCCGGAAGCTCCAGCCCCCGCCTCCGGGCAGGTGACAAATTAAGGTTGTTCCCCAATAACGCCAGTTTCTGTTCTGTTGCAAAGCCAGCATTTAGCGATAGAATACCCGGCAGCAAAAGTATATCTCCCACAAACCAGAAGGATGAGGTGAAACGCATGGAAAGGTTGAAAGAGCGTATCCTGCGCGAGGGGAAAAACTTAGGTCGCGGCATTCTCAAGATCGACAGTGTGATCAATCATCAGGTAGACGCTACATTGATGTTGGAGGTGGGTGCGGAGTTTGCCCGCCGTTTTGCAAATGCGCATCCCACGCGCGTGCTCACCGCCGAAGTGTCGGGCATCGTCCCGGCAATGGCGGCGGCATACGCGATGGGCTTGCCCCTGGTCTACGCCCGCAAGCACAAGCCCGTGACAATGCAGGAGCCGGTGTTCGTGGAATTTGCGCCGTCGCACACCAAAGGCGGGCAGGTCTCGCTGATGGTATCCCCGGAATTTATCTCCCCCGGCGATCGCGTGCTCATTATCGACGATTTTCTCGCCACCGGGCAAACGATTGCGGCGATGGCGCGGATTGTCGCCGATGCCGGGGCCACGTTGGTCGGCATCGGCACGCTCGTCGAAAAATCCTTCGAGGGCGGGCGCGAATTGTTGACCCCCTTGGGCGTCCCCATCGAGTCCATGGTCATCATCACCGAAATGCACGACGACGGCCGCATTATCTTCGCCGACGAGAATTAACTTTCACCACGAATCTACACGAATTTTCACGAAATAAAAGGTAAATTAGTGGAAATTCGTGTAGATTCGTGGTTTGTTGAGGAGAAACCCCGTGACCACACAAGAAACCATCGTCATCCTGGATTACGGTTCGCAGTACACGCAACTGATCGCCCGGCGTGTCCGTGAACAGCACGTCTACGCCGAAATTTTGCCCTGGAACGCACCGGAAGCGCAAGTGCTGGCCCGCCGTCCGATGGGACTGATCCTTTCCGGCGGGCCGAACAGCGTCTACGAAGAAGGAGCGCCGACCCTGCCGGACTACGTCATCCACAGCGATGTGCCCGTGCTCGGCATCTGCTATGGGCTGCATCTGCTGGCGCATACACTCGGCGGACAAGTTGTTCCAGGTCTCGCGCGCGAGTACGGCCCTGCCGAGATCGACATCCTTGAAAAAGATACCCCGCTGTTCGCCGGCCTGGACGCCCGGCAGATGGTGTGGATGAGCCACGGTGACCGCATTGAGACGCTGCCGACGGGCTTCCGGGTGCTGGCACGCAGCAACAGCGGCATCCTCGCTGCCATCGGCGATGCCACGGGCCGGGTCTACGGCGTGCAGTTCCACCCGGAGGTGAAGCACACGCCCAACGGAGCCACAATGCTGCGGCACTTCCTTTACGACGTGTGCGGCTGCCACGGCACGTGGACGACAGAGGCGTTCATCGAAGCGAGCGTGGCCCGCGTGCGCGCACAGGTCGGCGACGGGCAGGTGGTGTGTGGGTTGAGCGGCGGCGTCGATAGCGCGGTCGTGGCGGCGCTGATCCACAAAGCCATCGGCGACCAGTTGACGTGCATCTTCGTGGACACGGGCCTGCTGCGGCGCGACGAAGCCGCGCAGGTCAAAGCCACGTTCCAGGAGGCGCTCGGCATCCATTTGGTGATGGTGGATGCGTCAGACCGCTTCTTGGGCGCGCTGGCGGGCGTCACCGACCCCGAACAGAAGCGGCGCATCATCGGCGAGCAGTTCATCCGCGTCTTCGAGACCGAAGCGCGGCGGCTCGGCGACGCCAGATTTCTGGCGCAGGGCACAATCTACCCCGATGTGATCGAAAGCGCGGGCAGCGCTGCCGCGCACAAGATCAAGTCCCACCACAACGTCGGCGGGCTGCCGGAGGATATGCATCTGGCGCTGGTCGAACCGCTGCGCGACCTCTTCAAGGACGAGGTGCGGCAGGTGGGGCTGGAACTGGGATTGCCGGAGAAGCTCGTCTGGCGACATCCGTTCCCCGGCCCCGGATTAGCGGTGCGCATCCTGGGCGAGATCACCCGCGAGCGGGTCGCCGTGCTGCAAGCCGCCGACGCGATCTTCCTGGAAGAGCTGTGGAACGCCGGCCTCTACCGGCAGACGGCGCAGGCCTTCGCGGTGCTGTTGCCCGTGCGCAGCGTCGGCGTGATGGGCGACGGGCGCACGTATGCGCACGTCATCGCTCTGCGCGCCGTCACCACCGACGACTTTATGACCGCCGACTGGACGCGGTTGCCCTACGAGCTGCTGGGGCGCGTCGCCAACCGCATCGTCAACGAGATTCCGGCGGTCAACCGTGTGGTCTACGATGTGAGCAGCAAGCCACCGGCGACGATTGAGTGGGAATAAACGATTTTGTAGCGCGAGTTGGCAACTCGCGCTACTTTTTCAATCAATCGTAGAAGCGCACGTCGCCCAGACGGCGGCGCAGCGCGCGGCGATAGGGGATCGCCGGGTAACCGAAGATGACCAAGAGGCCCTGCTGGCTCTTGTCGGCAAGGCCGTATTTGCGGCGCAGCTTCTTGCTGTATTTGAAGGCGTAGGGCGGCGTCCCGAGCATACAACTGCCCAGGCCCAGGGACTCCGCCGCCAGCATCGCGTACGTGGCGACGATGAACGGGTCTGCCAGGTCGGCGTAGGCGGAGGTGGAGAAGTACATCGCCAGCGGCGCGCCGTAGGTGAGCCAATCCACGCCTTCGTCCCGCTTTTGCAAAAACACGTCCAGCGCGGGCGCGATGAACGTATCAAAGACGGCGCTGCTTTCCTTGCCGATGAAAGGCCGCATCAACGCGCGCATCGTTGGCGAGAACAGCCAGCGGATGCCGCGCATAAAGTCGAACACGTCGTCTGAGAGTGCGGCGACCTTGTCCTTCCCATCGAAGACCAAAATCTGCACGTCGCTCGGTGGCAACCCCATCGGCGCGGTGGACGCTGCCTTAACAATCTGCTCGATCAGCGCCCGCTCGACCGGTTTGTCCTTGAAATCGCGCACACTGCGACGCCCGAGCAGCAGCGCGTGGAATTGCTTGTATGTCGCCCGTTCGGCGCGCGGCGGCAGCGGCAGCACGTCGGCGGGCGAAAAATCGCGCCCTTCCACGGTGATGCAGTTTTGCGGGCACACCGCGACACACTGCCCACAGGCAATGCAGCCAAACAGGCGCGCTTGATCGACATGCACCTGCCCATCCACCATCGTGAGCGGCGCGCCTTTGCACACCCGCACGCACAGCCCACACGTGATGCAGGCTGCGTGATCGATCGTGACGGTCGCCGTCCCTTCGGCGCGTGCGGTTTTGATGCTCATAACTTATCGATAATCATTGGGGTTTTCGACTGGCAGCCCTTCAGCTTTCGCGCTTTCTGACAAACGCTTATCAGCACAAATAAAAGTCAACGGTGATTTGCGAGCCATAACCAATTTTTGGTTGGCAAGCCAGGCTGTCGCCAGGTGAACAGCATCATAAGCGCGTAGTGGATAACGCTTTATCAATCGACGGGCTTCTGTCAATATCGTCGAGGTTACATCCAGCAAATTGTATTTGTATTTTACATCATAGTCGAAGGCTTGTTCCACAGTCTCAAATGTGTCCGCCGTTAAAATATGCTCACGCAAGCGACGCGCAAAAGCAGAGGTCATCTCCACCTCAATCAAGCATGATGTAAAAACGCCGTATGAGGGAAGGGTTGCAAGATAGGTCCTCACCCAATGACTGCCTTCTTCTGTCACATATTGCTTGAGCAAGGCACTGGTATCGAAGTATGCCACACTCACAGGTCGCCTCGTTCTTCAAGAATAATCTCTGACAGGGGCTTACCTGGAGCATCACCCATAAGATCAGCTAATCGCTGCCGTTCTTCTGCTGGAACGGGGTCGGGAGGGAGTTTACCTTTAGGCTTGGGATGCATCAGCCCCGCAGCAACTAAAATGCGGACAGCATCTACGCCTTCATCCTCCGTTGAGTCTTCAGCAATGACCTGAATTCGCACTTTTTGACACTCACGCAGGTTGAGTGACTGCAATGGACGCAACATGCCTTTTTCATACACTGCGCTAATGACCTCTGTCATGGTTGTCACCTCCGAAAATGTGACCTCCAACGAAATTCTTGTCTTCATGGTGTGCTCACAATCTCATTATAGCACAACCATGAAGCATAATAGCCATAACACTCAGTATTGTAAAGCTTGTGAAACCTGTTTCGCATCTAGCCGCCTCACGGAACTATGTTACAATGCCCCTGACGTAACGTCAAGACCGCCAAGGGGTTATAGAATAGTGTATATCTCACAAATTGCACAGGGAGGGAGACAATGACCGCAACAACCGAAGCTATATCTAACTTCAAAATACGCACACGCAGCAGAAATTATCTCGTTTATCTCATTATCTTTATGGGACTGGTCGCCGTGATGGATCAATACATCTCGACGATCAAGACAACGGCGATTCCGTACATCATCGAAGCATACGGCATTTCCGCAGCGGACTTTTCGCGGTATGAGGCGCTCTATCTGGCCTCCACATTCTTTATCTTTTTACTCAATGGGCTGAATGACATCATTGGACGCAGATCATCCATCCTTATTCTGATTTTGCTGATGGGGCTGTCATCGCTGGGCATCGTGCTCTTCACCCCCACCCTGCACCTCTTTATGATTTTCTACACGATTGCGGTGTTTACGACGGTTTCCAATATGTGGTCTATTCCGGTGAGCGAAGAATCCCCCGCCGACAAACGCGCGAAATATGTAGCCGTGGTCTACATCATCGGCTTGCTCCCGCTGCAAGCGCTCCTGCCGCCACTTCTGATGAATGTGATGGGCTTGAACTGGAAATGGATGTACGGCGTGATGTTCGTGTTGATGATCCCGGTGCTCGTGATGTGGCTGTTTATGCGTGAAACCGGACGCTACGATGTCGTCAAGGCCGAGCGCCGCGCCGGAACCCGCAAGAATCACCTGTTTGGGGTGGGTGTCATCAACCGACATGACATACGCTACATCGCCATCGCAGCCTCTGTATGGCTATGCTGGCTGGTGTACCAATTCTTCTATTTCCAGGCCGGCTATTACTTTATGAACTTGCACGGCTACACCCTGGGACAGTGGTCGATGGTGCTGCTGGCTTCGCTGGTGATGGCGATCATCGGCGGGGTGAGCGCCGGCGCGATTATGGATCGCATTGGGCGAACGCCGGCTTTTATCGGCGGGTGCGTTAGCCTGGCAGCCATCCTCGTCGTCCTCGGTTTTGGCCGTGGCTGGGTGTTGCCCGTGGCGGTTGCCATCACCGGCTTCTTCACCTCCTTCACCTACACGTGGATCGTCGTCTACATACCGGAGGTTTTCCCCACCGAGCGGCGCGGCGCGTGTATCGGCTGGACAACAACTGTGGCGCGCATCTCTTACGTGGTGGGGCCGGCTTTGGTGGCCGTCCTTCTGGATGCTTTCCCCACCATGCAGTGGTTCTGGGTGGCAGCGGCTGTCATTATCCTGCTGCCGATCGTCATCATTCGCTTTGCCAATCCCTACGAGACCAAGACGCGCGAATTGGAAGAAATCGAGCACAAGCGGTAAACGATGCAGTCGATGTAGGGGGGCAATTTCTGCGTAGACGGGGCAACGAACACCATCACCATCTTCGATTTCGACAATTGCGCTTACGGCTGGTTTGCGATGGACATTTTTGCACACTTGTCACATCAATAAGCGAAGAGGAAAGCTGGGACACCGCCTATTTGTGGGAAAACGCCGAGGTCGCGCAGGCGCATCTGGAGGCGTGGCTTGAACGCGACGATGAGACGTACCGCCATATCGCTTTGGGCGTCCTCACTGCCATCGCCCACCACCATTACGGCATGCACGGCTTCCTCACCGAGGGCGTGGACTGGAACAACCACGTCGGCCAGCAGCATCACATCCGCAACGCAGCATACGGGGCGATCCGTTACACCGAGCCGCTGCTCAATAACCTGCATCACCTTGAAGCCACGCTGACCTACCTGAACGCCATCGGCTATACGCCGCCGCCCGGCCTGGGGTTCGAGGCCAGCATCCGCGCCGTCTGTACACTGCCCGGCGCGCAATGTTCAAAAGAAATTCGCCTGGACTGGCGAGATTAGCGGTTTATTTTCTGCAAGGAGGAGCAAAGTTATGAAACAACCTGCACACACCCTGATTCGCCTGACCCGCGCGCAGATCAAACCTGCCGCGCGCGTCCTGGCACGCGCCTTCGCCGATGAGCCACTCTGGAAGTACTTCATCCCCGATGCCGAGCGCCGCCACCGGCAAATCTACTATGTTTTCCGCCTGATGGTCTCCTACGGCCTGCGCTATGGCGAAGGCTACGCCACCTCGCCCAACCTGGAAGGCGTTATTATCTGGCTACCTTCGGAACGGGCCAAGATGTCGCTGTGGGATCAGATTCTCTGCGGTGCGATTCCGGCATTTCTCAACCTGGGGATGAAGACCACAGCACACATCAGCGCAGCCGATGCCTACATCGAGGCCGTCCATGCGCGCAACGCCCCTTTCCCGCACCAGTACCTCTCAGTCATCGGCGTGGAGCCGGCGTTCCAGGGACGGGGATATGCCAGCGCCCTGCTCCGCCCGATGTTCGCCCGCCTGGACGCCGAGAGGCGGCCCTGTTACCTGGAAACGCACACCGAACCCAACAAACAAATCTACATGCACTACGGCTTCGAGGTGCGCGAGGAAGGAACCTTCCCCAACAGCGATACACGCTATACGGCGATGGTACGTGAGCCACAGCCCATTCAACAATAATGGTCAGGAGGAATCGCAGATTCACGCAGATTTTGTCGCTTCGCTTACTATCTGCGAAAATCCGTGTCAAACAGCACCCTTTACATCCTAAGAGTCTGCAAATAAACGACTTCCCGCTCGGTCCGGTCTCTGACCGTGCCCACCGATGCCTGCCCCCATGCTGGCGCGGTCGGAGACCGGCCACAGCTTCGGGAAGTTATACTTTTGCGAACCCTAAGCGCACGGCAAAACGTCCTTATTCCGCATCTTGAAAAACTCCCCCTTTGGTGTACCCTATAGGAGCCAGACTACAAAAGTCTCACGATACATGCTGAGACTTTTGTACTCTTTGCCACTGACTACCCGACTAACGACTATCTGACTAACGACTATCTGACTAACCGGAGGTTCACAATGCCGAAATTTGCACAAGCGCGGGCGCTACTGCACGAATTCAAGGGCGACCGTTATCTTTACGGAACCGGCGTGCTCGCACGCGTCGGCGCGATTGCGGCGGCGTGGGGGAAGCGTGCGGTGTTGGTACGTAGCACGTTCCCCGGCAGTGATGCCTTCGTGCAGACCATCCGCGAGGCGCTGGCGCAGTCCGGCGTGAGGCTGGCGGGTGAAATCCCCGGCGCGCGCCCCAACGCGCCCCGCGAGGACCTGTTCCGCATCGCCGACGCGCTCAGGGCGCTCGATCCTGACGTAATGATCAGCTTCGGCGGCGGCAGTCCCACCGACGCGACAAAAGCCGCCGAGGTCTTGCGGACGCTCGGCGGCGCAATTGACGACTACTTCGGTACCGGGCTGGTGACGGCGGCAGCGCAGGCCGGCGGCAAAACGCTCACGCCGCACGTCGCCATCCAGACGGCGGCCAGTTCCGCCGCCCACCTCACCAAATACGCCAACATCACCGACATGGCCACCGGCCAGAAGAAGCTCATCGTGGATGACGCCATCGTCCCCGTCGCGCCCGTCTTCGACTACACCGTCACCTACGGCGCGCCCCCCACCCTCACCACCGACGGCGCACTGGACGGTATCTCCCACGCGCTGGAAGTGCTGTACGGCGCGGTCGGCAAGCCCAATTACGCGCAGATCGAAGCCGTCGCCGAAGCCGCCATCGGCCTGGTGGTGAACTACCTGCCGCGTGCGCTGGAAGACCCGCAGGACGCCGAAGCCCGTGAAGCCCTGTGCCTGGCGACCGATCTGGGCGGCTACGCCATCATGCTCGGCGGGACGAACGGCGGGCACCTCACCAGCTTCTCGCTCGTGGACATCCTCAGCCACGGGCGCGCCTGCGCGCTGATGAACCCCTACTACACCGTCTTCTTCGCCCCGGCCATCGAAGCGCCGCTGCGGACGCTGGCCCGCATCTACGCAGACGCCGGCCTGATCACCGGCGACGTGAGCCGCCTCCACGGGCGTGATTTGGGCGTCGCCATAGCCGAAGCGATGTTCGCCTTTGCCCGGCGCATCGGCTTCCCCACCCGGCTGGATGAAGTCCCCGGCTTCACCCCCGCGCACATCGAGCGGGCGCTCACCGCCGCCAAAGACCCGCAGCTCAAGATGAAGCTGCAGAACATGCCCGTGCCGCTCACGGCGGATAGGGTGGACGACTACATGAGGCCGATTCTGGAGGCTGCCGTCAACGGCGATCTTACGATCATCCAAAATGTATGAGCAAAAGGAGTCACCATGATTTTGATTATCCGAGAACGTGTAACCCCAGAACAAATGGCTCAAATGAGTGAAACATTTGGCGAGACGCTGATTAAACTGGCGGATTGAGGCCATTGTGCGGCAGGCATTTGAGGTGGAAGTATGACAAGCACACCCCAGTTTCGAGAACGGTTCACGCATCTGGAATGGCAACAGCAGATCGGCAATCTGGCTTCGACGCTGGCGCGGATTTCCTCACAGGCGACCACGCCGCAGCACGATGAATTGGTCGGGCGACTCTTACGGGAAGCGGCCTTGTTTATCGAGTGGAGCGCGGCGTATGTTCCACCTTCCATGCTCGTGGATTTAGCCGCGCTCCAACGCGAATTATTGTTATGGCGACGACTGTGGCCTCAGTCTGCGTTGCGCGAGTTGTTGGCGCTGCAAGCCCGCAACCACTCCGACCGATTGTTGAGATTGGCAGACCTCGCGTGAACGGTTAGCTTCCGCTGGATTGTGATCCAGCGAAGCAACCGAACAGTAACAGTCTGTCAGCCGCCTACCTGGATGACGACTTCTGCCGCCTCCAACCCATCGGCCTGGGCGCGCAGCCGGATTTCGCCGGGCGCGCCGTTCGCCTTCACCACCGCCAGGCAGCGCCCGCGATAGGCACGACGCTGGTTGCCCACGTAGGCTTCTTCACTGGCCGGATTGCCGTTGCCCACCGCCGCCAACGTTCCTGCGCCCATCACCGTGAAGAAGATCGGGTGATCGGCGTGGGGGTGCATCCGCCCCTCCGCATCCACCACCTCGACGGTGACGAAGCTGAGATCGCCGTTTTCCGCTTTGAGCCGGTTGCGGTCAGGTGTGAGCCGGAGGCCGATTGGCGCGCCGACCGTGTGCAGTTCGCGCTCCGCAACCGCTCGCCCGTCCTTGTATCCCACCGCTTTGAGCACGCCCGGCGCGTAGGGGACGGCGAACGTCGCCGTGAACCGCTCTTCGCGCGTCGTTGGCTGCACGCCCAGCGATGCGCCGTTGAGGAACAGCTCAACCTGCTCGCACGCGGAGTAGACATCCACCTCGAACGTCTCGCCTTCGCGGCCCGGCCACGTCCAGTTGGCATCCACGTCGGGCCAGCCCCAGTAGGTCGTCTTCGGCGTTTTGCCTTCGGGGACGGGGTAATGCACGGCAATGTAGAGCGGGTCGCCGCTCCCCCACAACACGTCGCGGTAGTAGGACTGCGGGCGCTTGAAGCCGCACAGGTCAATGTCGCCGCAGTTGGCCTGGTTCCAGGGGTACTTGCCGAGGAAGGTGAACGGCTCGTCCTCGAAGAACGTCCGCCCAATGCCGGCCTCCCCCAGGTAATCCAACGCCGTCCAGACGAAGTCGCCGATGACGTAGGGCAACTCCAACACGTCCATCCAGTGCTCGAAGGCTTCTTTCGCCGTGGACTCCGAACCGTACATCACCCGCTCCGGGCGGCGCTCGTGGTCGGGGCGGTATTGGCCGTGCTGGTAGTTGTAGCCGCCCACATCCAGCGCGGCAAACACGGGATCGGTCTGTTCCCAGGGCCAGGCCATGTGACCGCCATTGATCGCCGCCGTGACAGGCCGCGTCGGATCCACCGCACGGACGTGATCGGCCAGCATCCGCGCCGGCGCCACGCCGTTCGATTCTCCGGCGCGTTCGTGGACTTCGTTGCCAATGCTCCACATGATGACGCACGGATGATTGCGGTCGCGGTAGAGCATACTGTCGAGGTCGCGCTGCCACCAATCGTCAAAGCTGACGTGATAGTCGCCGGGATTCTTGCCCACGCGCCAACAATCGAAGGCTTCGTCAATCACCAACATGCCGAGCCGGTCGCAGGCGTCCAGAAACGCGGGCGAGGGCGGATTGTGCGCGCAGCGCACCGCGTTGAAGCCGCTGGCCTTGAGGATTTCGACCTTGCGCTCCTCCGAACGGGGATAAGCCGCCGATCCCACCACGCCGTTATCGTGATGCACACAGCCGCCCTTGAGCAGCGTCGGCTGACCGTTGAGCAGGAAGCCCGTCTGCGCGTCGAAGTGCAGGCTGCGGATGCCGAACGGCGTCGTGGCGGTGTCCACGATGCGGTCGCCGACCATAACGACGGTTTCCAGCCAGTACAAGGACGGCGTCTCCGGCGACCATAACCTGGGGTGCGCCACCTCGATGTTTTGCCGATAGACCTGCGTGCCGCCGGGGTCTAGCGTCATCGCAGTTTCCGCCGCGCCGACCACCGCGCCATCGGGCGCGACGATGCTCGTGCGGACGACGGCGTCGCAGGCTTGGGCCGTCCCATTCACCATCGACGTTTCCACATGCACCTGCGCCCTCTCCGGCGAGACCTCCGGCGTGGTGACGTAGACGCCCCACGCGGCCACATGCACCGGGTCGGCCACCATCAGCCACACGTGGCGGTAGATGCCGGAGCCGGAATACCACCGGCTGTTGCGTTGGTGACTGTTATCGACCATCACACGCAGCACGTTCTCCCCGCCCACGTTGAGATACGGGGTGAGCTCATACACGAAGCTGGTGTAGCCATAGGGGTGGCGGCCCAACAGCGTCCCGTTGAGCCACACCTCGGCGTTCATGTAGACGCCCTCAAATTCGATGAACACCTTCTTCCCGCGCCACGTCTCCGGCGCATCGAAGGTCTTGTGATACCAGCCCCGCCCCATCTCGAAGAAACCGCCCGATGCGCCGCTCGGATGATCCGCCGCACGGTCCAGTTCGATGCTCCAATCGTGGGGTAAATCTACCACGCGCCAGGTGGAGACATCCGGCACATATCCCCACCACTCGTGCGGATCGCCAAAGTGAAAACGCCATTGTTCGTTGAGACTTTGCTTTTGCATAGAGAACCTCCAAAAACAAACCGCTAATCTCGCGAATCTACGCGAATCTTTTCTAAAATTAGCGAAGATTCGCGTGATTCGCGGTTGAAGTTTTACTCCTCGTTGATGTGAAATCCCGCATAGGGTTTCCTGGAAACTTACGCGCCGCGCAACGTAGCGTTGAGCTGCTTCTGCACCAACTTGATGACCCGCTCGCGGAGTTTGGCGACGTCGCGTTCGTCCAGCGGCTTGCCCGGCGATTGATACGTGAGCGCGAAGGCCAGGCTCTTGCGGCCCGCGCCCACCTGCTCACCCCGGTACACATCGAACAAAAGCGCCTCCGTCACCAGCGGGCGACCAGCATCCAGAATCGCGCGCTGCACTTCGGCAGCAGGCATGGCCTCATCCACCACCAGAGCCAGGTCTTCGTAGACCGGCGGATAGTTGGAGATTGTGCCGATCTTCTTCTCGGCGTCGGCCTGGCGCGCGGCATCGAGCAACACATCCAGGTCCCATTCCAGCAGCACGACGGGTTGTTCTGGCAAATCGAATGTCTCGCGCACCAGCGGGTGCAGTTCGCCGACGACGCCGAGTTCGCGGTCTTCAACTGTCACGACGGCGCAACGCCCTGGATGGAACGACGGATGCTGGCCCTTCGCCCACCGGACTTTGTCCTCCAGTGCAAGCGAACGCAGGAGCGCCTCGGCGATCCCTTTCAAGTCGAAGTAATCCATCATCTCGCGGTCCGTCGGCGCATACCAACGGCCCTGGCGCGGACCGGTGAGCAGGATGCACAGGCGGCGCGGCTCGTCCACACCGGTATCGGCGGCAGCATCGTCCGGCTCGCGCATCTGGAAATACACGTGCCCCACCTCGAAAATGGCGATGCGTTCCATGAAGCGCAGATTGCTCCATGCGGTTCGCAGCGCGCCAGATAGCAACGTGCGCCGCATCTGCGAGCGTTCCGGCGAGAGGTAGTTTTTCAACATCACGCGCTCCCCCGGCAAATCGAGTTTCGCGGTTGGATCGGGGTGCAGGCGCGCTTCGTCCTCTGGATCGCTCAGCGAGTAGATGATGACCTCGTCCAGTCCCAGGCTCACCAGAATGTCGCGGATGTGCTCCTCTGCTTCCAGAGAAACATTACGGCGCAAGGGCGGCAATTCCTCCTCGATCAGCGTGACCGGGAAGTGATCGTAGCCCCAGATGCGCCCGATCTCTTCCACCAGATCGACCGGCAAGCTGACATCCATACGGTAAGAAGGCACAGTCACACGCCATACGTCGCCATGATCCCGGTTGCCCGGTATGGGCAGGCTCTCCGTCACTTCCACGCGGAATTCCAACGCGGCCAGAATCCGCAGTTGGTCCTCCGGCGGAATGGCGACACCCAGCACCCGGTCGGCGAGCGCCGGGCTGTAGTGGATGACGCGCGGTTCCGGCTTGCCGGGGTAGAGGTCGCCGGCAACGGGATCGACGCGCGCGCCTGCGAGTTCCACCATCAACTCGGCGGCGCGGGCTGCGGCGACCAGGGCCAGCTCCGGGTCAACCCGCTTGCCGAAGCGCGCTCCGGCTTCGGTCGTGAGCTTGAGCATCTGGCAAGTGCGGCGGATGTTGATGAAGTTAAAGTTCGCGGCTTCCAGCAAGATGTCCTGGGTGTGGGCTTTCACTTCGCTGTCCAGGCCGCCCATCACCCCGGCGATGCCCACCGGCCCGCCGCCGTCGGTGATGAGCAGCATCTCGTCGTCGAAGATACGCAGTTCGCCATCGAGCGTCGCCATCTGCTCGCCTGCCGTAGCGCGCCGCACGATAATCGTCGGTTGCGTTTCACCCGGATGCGGGCGGATGTCGGCGTAGTCGAAGGCGTGCAGCGGCTGGCCCAATTCCAGCATCACGTAGTTGGTGATGTCCACGACGTTGTTGATCGGGCGCATCCCGGCGCGGCTCAGCCGCATCTGCATCCACAGCGGGGAGGGTGCGATCTGCACGCCGCGAATCATCGTCGCCGTATAGCGCGGGCACAAGTCGGGATCGGCGATTTCGAGATAGGCGAAGTCGGGCTGTTCCACCACGCGCAGGCCGAGCCGCTGCACCGCCTCGACCGGCGTGCGCTTGAGCGGGCGGCGGAAGATCGCCGCCATCTCGCGGGCGACGCCGTAGACGGATTGCAGGTGCCCGAACGGCCCCTTGACCTGGAAGTCCAGGATGTAGTCGCCCAACACTTCCACCAGCGGCACACCGACCGGCGTATCAGCAGGCAGATAGATGATGTCTGTTTGCTCTTCGGCGAGGCCCAACTCCTTCTCGGAGCACACCATCGCCCGTGAAGGGACACCGCGGATTTTGGTGGGCTTGAGTTTGGTCTTGGACCAGCCCTCCTTGTGACCGTCGTAGAGCGTCGCGCCCTCCCAGGCGAAGGCCACCTTGAGATGCAGGCCGCTTTCGCCCTTGCGCTCGTACAGGCTCGGCGCGCCCGTCACGACGATTTCGTTTTCCGCGCCGCCATAATTCACCTCGACCAGCACCAGCCGGTCGGCATCGGGATGCGGCCGCACGGCCAGCACCTCGGCGGTGAGGATTTTGTCGGGGTCCCAGGGCAGTTCCGCTTCGGGGTAGCCAATCGCCTCTATCGCTTCGACCTCAAGACCGGCCAAGTCCAGCCGCGAGCGCAACTCTTGAATCGGAATATCTTTAACATTGACATAATCGTTTAACCAGGACAAGGGTATACGCATTGTCGTCTCCTTATAGATCAGGTAATGAGTAAAGAGAAATGAGTAATGAGTAAAGAGAAATGAGTAATGAGTAAAGGGTGATGAGCCTGAGTTTATTGATCGTCAGGTAATGGCGCAATCTCATAGTCAAGTGGGACCTCACGCAATCTACCGCCAGGGAGGTTGCCGCCACGCTTACTTTTCGCCAAATAGTTGATGAAGCCATTCAATGTTCGTCTTGCATGAAGGATAATAGCATTGCCTTCTGTAAGCAGTGCATCTGAAATATATCCCAAATCACGAGCTGTAACAAGATGGCTGTAGGTTTCCATCAATGAGCCGCGAGCAAGATAGCAGAAACGGATGGTTTCCTGGTAATAGTAGCGGCCATGTCCTTCTGCGATATTCGTCATTACGCTTTTCGACGACCGGCGAATTTGTGAAGTGAGATCCCATTTCTCTTCAGGTGGCAACACTGGTGCAACTTTCCAATGCACAAAATTCATTAAATCGCGTGCCTTTTGCCAAGCAATGAGATCGTCAAGTCCCTGATACTCTTGTTCCTCTTCCATCAACCCACCTGCCCTCTCTCCTCACTCATTTCTCTTTACTCGTTTCTCTTTACTCATTTCTCTTTACTAAAACTGCCGCAAGAACCGCAAATCATTGCCGTAGAAGTACCGGATGTCGTTGACATTGTACTTTAACATCGCGGGACGCTCGACGCCGAAGCCAAAGGCGAAGCCGCTCCATTTATCGGGATCGTAGCCGCCGTTTTTGAGCACGACGGGATGGACCATCCCTGCGCCGGCAATCTCCAGCCAGCCGGTGTACTTGCACACCCGGCAGCCCTTTCCGCCGCAGAGAATGCAATCCATATCCAGCTCGATGCTCGGCTCCGTGAAGGGGAAGTACGAACTGCGCACGCGCATCCTGTGCCCCGCCCCGTAGAACATAGCGGTGAACTGCGTCAGCGTGCCGATCAGATCGGTCATCGTGATGTTCTTACCCACGGCCAGCCCCTCCACCTGGTAGAACTGGTGCTCGCTGCGCGCGGTGATCTGCTCATAGCGGTAGCACTTGCCCGGCAAAATCACGCGGATCGGTTCGGGGTAGCGTTCGCGCATCGCGCGCATCTGTCCCGGCGAGGTGTGCGTGCGCAGGAGCAGGCGCGTCGGACTGTTGCGCACTTGTTGCACCCAGAACGTGTCCCACATATCGCGGGCGGGGTGGTATTCCGGGATGTTGAGCAGGTCGAAGTTGTAGCTTTCCAGCTCCACGTCCGGCGCATCGTAGACCTCGAAGCCCATACGCCCGAAGATGCTGTAAATCTGCCGCAGCGATTGGGTGGTGAGGTGCAGGTGTCCCGGCGTCACCGGGCGGCCCGGCAGCGTCACGTCGATGGCGCCGGCATCCAGTTGGCGGGTCAATTCGGCGTGTTTCACAGCCGCCGCGCGCGCGGTATACGCCGCTTCGAGTGCCTGCTTGATCTCGTTGACGCGCTTGCCGAACGCCGGGCGATCTTCGGCGGGCAATTGCCCCACAGCGCGCACCTGCAACGTGATCGCGCCCTTGCGCCCCAACGTGCCGGCGTACCAGGCTTCCAACGCGCCGGTATCTGCGGCCGCTTCCAGCGCAGTCTGGGCCGTCTGATAGGCTTGTTCCAGTTCTTCGAATAGATTCATGGTCTCCTCCTAAAAATGAAAACGCCCCCGTCCCTTGCCAGGACGAGAGCGTATGACTCCCGCGATACCACCTCGCTTGCCCTGTGAAACAGGGCCTCTTTGTCTCCACGGCCTTACGGCGATGGATAGCCTCGATAACGCCAGGCTCGCGGAGCCGCCTACTGGGGACTGCATCCCGTTGAGCGGTCGGCTCAGAGGCGAACTTCGGCAGGTTTTCGCTGAGTGAAACTCTCAGTCCGTGGTTCCACTTCCCTGGCAGTTGCTACCTGCGTACTTTTCCTCATCAGCGCCTTTAAGGTATTGAGCGTTACTGCTATTATCGTCGAGAGCGATGGATTGTCAAGCTTTTGACATAATAGAGAGCAACGTGTTTCCCCCCACTCCCCACCCGTGCTATAATGCCCACCGTGAACATACCATGCGCTTACCTTAATCCGCAGGAGACATAGCGTGACGACAAAACGATGGCGACGGAATTTGTGGGGCACGTGGTTTGCCGAGTTTTTAGCGTTGATGGGGTTTGCAGCCACCGGCCCACTGTGGGCATATTATATTCAAGACCTCGGCGTGAGCGGCGACGCGGTCGCTCGCTGGAGTGGCCTGATCGTTTCCGCGCCGGCGTTTACCATGGCGGTGGTGGGGCCGATCTGGGGGATGCTCAGCGATCGCTATGGTCGCAAGTTGATGGTGATGCGCGCGATGTTCTGCGGAGCAGTGTTGATGGGGTTGGTGGGTTTTGCGAAAACGGTCGAACACGTCCTGATTTTGCGGTTGTTGCAAGGCGTGTTTACCGGTACGGTGGCGGCGGCGACGACATTGGTAGCAAGCACTACCCCACGCGAGCGGTTGGGGGAGACATTGGGCAAACTGCAAGTGGCCATCTTCCTGGGGCAATTCGTGGGACCGAGCACGGGCGGATTTGTCGCCGACATGCTCGGCTACCGCGCCACGTTTTGGATGACGGCGGGTTATCTGTTTCTCGCCGGACTGCTGATGCTTTTCATCGTGAAGGAAGACTTCACCCCGGTGGAACGCGCGCCGCAATCGGGATCGCTTGTGCAACGTGCGCGCCTCGAAGTGACCACCCTTTTGGCCGGTTCAATGTTGGGATTGGTACTGGGGTTACGTTTTGTGCTGCGGCTGGGGCTACAAATCTCCTCACCCCTGCTGCCCCTGGTCGTGCAGGACATGCTGCCGAACAGCACATTCCTCAGTTCCGCCGCCGGCGTGCTGACGACGGTTTCGGGCATCTTCAGCGCCATTGCCGCGCCGATTGTAGGCCGCTGGGGCGACCGCCACGGCGCACGCGCTCCGTTGATGATCGCAACGTTTGTATTGGCATGGGCCATCGGCATACAGGCCCTGGCGACGAAGTACTGGATGTTGTTGATCGCGCAGGTCTTCATCGGGCTGGCGGTGGGGGGGACGCTCTCTATCGTCAGCGCCTACATCGGACGCTGCGCGCCGGAGGGGAAGGCCGGTGCTGCTTACGGGCTGGATTCAATGGCGGTATCTCTATCGAACGCCGTCGGCCCCACGGTGGGCGGCTGGCTCGGTGCGGCTTCGTTGAACCTGCCCTTCTACGTGGGCTGTGTGGTTACGGCAGTGTCGGGCTTCGCTGTGCTCAAATTGCCCAAAGATAACGTACAGACGGCATGACCTTCATCTCAACGGATTCAACGGAACGAACGGAGAGAAATCCGTTCATATCCGTTGAATCCGTTGACACTACTTCCCGAGTTCCGCGCCCTTCTTCAGCGCCGCGATGTTCGGCTCCAGCCACTTGCGCTGGCGCTGCGAGAGATGCTCATCAAGCTGCCGCGCGACCGTCTCCAACGAGACGATATTCGTCGCCCCAATCAACGCGCCGAGAATGACCATATTCGCCATACGCGGGTTGCCCAATTCCGTGGTGATATCGCTGGCCGCGACGTAGATCGTGCGGATGTCCTGGCGCTCGGAGGTTAGCGGGATCAGCGAACTGTTGACAATCAGCAATCCCCCCGGCTTGACCAGCGGTTCGTACTTCTCCATTGAGGGGAGGTTGAGGACGACCGCGATGGTGGGATGCCGGACAATCGGCGCGCCGATTTCCTCTTCCGAGAGGATGACGGTGCAGTTGGCGGTGCCGCCGCGCATCTCCGGCCCGTAGGACGGAATCCATGTCACGTGCAAGTTTTCGGCCATGCCGGCGTAGGAAAGCAGTTGTCCCGCAAACAGCACCCCCTGCCCCCCAAATCCGGCGAAGATTATATCCTCATGCTTCATAGTCACTCCTTGAAGAATAAACCGCGAATCTCGCTAATCTACGCGAATCTTTTTTGAAATTGGTAAAATTTGCGTGATTCGCGGTTGAAAATCTGCTTAATCTGCGTGCAACCTTTGGTTGCCTATCTGCTGACTAAGCTTTCAGTGCCTTCACCGCATCGGTCATCTTGAACGTGCCCAACGGGAAAGTTTTGGTCATGTTCTCCTTCGCCCATGCCATTGCCTTCCATGGGTCCATATTCCAGTTGGTGGGACAAGTGGAGAGCACTTCCACGCAGGCGAAGCCCAGACCCGCAATCTGCGCCATGAACGCGCGCTTGATGGCGTTCTTGGTCTTGTTGATGCTCGGAATATCGGCGACAATCTCCCGTGTGATATAGACCGCGCCGGAGGTGACGGCAAGGATTTCGGACATCTGCACCGGATAGCCGGCAATGTGGCAATCGCGTCCATCCGGCGACGACGTTGTTACCATCCCCGGCAATGTGGTCGGGGCCATCTGCCCGCCCGTCATCCCATAAATCGCGTTGTTGATGAAGATCGTCGTGATTAGCTCGCCGCGATTGGCCGCCTGGATGATTTCCGCCGTGCCAATCGCCGCCAGGTCGCCATCGCCCTGGTAGGTGAAGACAATCTTATCGGGGCTGACGCGCTTGATGCCGGTCGCCATCGCCGGGGCGCGCCCGTGCGCCGCCTCGACGAAATCCACGTCGAAGTAGTCGTAGGCCAGCACTGCGCAGCCCACCGGCGCCACGCCGATGGTTTGCCCCTGGATGCCCAACTCGTCAATCACTTCCGCAATCAGCCGGTGAACGATCCCATGTGTACACCCCGGGCAATAATGCGTACTCCGCTCCGTCAACGCCGCCGGATAACTGTAAACTACTTCCATATCTTCAGGAATCGTAGCTTGTATACCCATACTCCCTACTCCTTAACTCTTTACTCTTACTTCTTCCGCCAACTTCCACACATCCGCCAAAATTTCATCCACCATCGGCATGATGCCACCCATCCTGCCGTGGAAGCGGATCGGGACTTTGCCCTGGGCCGCGCGTTCGACGTCTTCTAACATCTGCCCGGCGCTCATCTCGGCGACCAGGATGCCGCGCACACGCCCCGCCAGTTCGGCGATGCGCGCTTCGGCGAAGGGCCACAGCGTCTGCGGGCGCAGCAGCCCCACCTTGAGACCCGCCTGGCGCGCCTCGCGCATCACCGAGAGGCAGATGCGTCCGACGGTCCCGTAGGCAATCAACAGCAGGTCGGCGTCATCGGTCTGGTACTCCTGCCAGCGCACCTCGTTGGCTTTGATGAGCGCCAGTTTGCGCTGTAAGTGCAGGTTCAGCTTCTCGAGCTGTTCGGGGTCGAGATAAAGCGATGTAATGACCCGCGATTTGCGCCCGGCGTTGCCCGTCACCGCCCAGTCAGGGCGCTCGGTGCGCACCGGCTGCATCGGCGGGAGCTCTGCCGACTCCATCATCTGGCCCAGCGCGCCATCTCCGGCAACGAAAACCAGGGTGCGGTATTTCTCCGCCAGGTCGAACGCCAGCCCCATCATATCGATCAGCTCTTGGACATTGGCAGGCGCTAAAACAATGGGGTGAAAGTCGCCGTGCCCGGCGCTCTTGGTCATAAAGAAGTAATCGCTCTGCGAGGGTTGGATGTTGCCCAGGCCCGGCCCCCCGCGCATCATGTTGACGATAACAACGGGTACTTCCGAACCGGCGATGTAGGAGAAGCCCTCGGCCATCAGGCTGAAACCGGGGCCAGACGTGGACGCCATCACCCGCACGCCCGCGCACGCTGCGCCGTAGACCATGTTGATCGCGGCGACTTCGCTTTCGGCTTGCAGGAAGACGCGCCCTTCATCGATCATCCGCTCGGAGAGGTGTTCCAGCGCCTCGCTTTGCGGCGTGATCGGATACCCGAAGTACGCCTGCAACCCATAGCGGAGGGCCGCCTCTGCAAATGCAACGTTACCTTTGAGCAGTTCTTTAACCATTGTAGCCCCTCCTCACTATATCACCGGCACGGGTGCAGCGGACGCCACTGCACTCACCTGGGCGCGTTGCGTCTGGCGTTTCTGCCGGTAGACGGTGAATACCACGTCAGGACAGATACGCGCGCACGACGCGCAGCCGATGCACTTCTCCACATCGGTGACAACGACGGGATGATACCCCTTCGCGTTGAACGCATCCCGCGACAGCACCAGGATATTGGCGGGACAGACATTCGTACACAATCCGCATCCCTTGCAACGATCCACGTCAATCACGACGAACCCTTTAGCCATAAAAGCCTCCTTGGTGGTAGACGGTAGACAGTAGACGGTAGACGGGGCACCTGCTCCAGCAGGCCCTGTCTACTGTCTACCGTCTACTGTCTACTTATGAAGATTTTGCGCAGCGACGAACGACAGGCCGCGCTCGGTGAGCGCCCAGGCCGTGCGGTTCGTCGCCTCCATTTTGTCCAGGAAATTAAGCAGTAGATTGTCCCAATCCCCGGCAGCGATGACTTCCGTTTTGTCGCGGAAGTAATCCAGGATGTCCGAGGGATGCTCGCGCGTCTGCTCGACTTCGGGATCGCCACCCTCGTGCTTGGCGGAGATGTTGGCGACGTGGTCGGCAATGGCACACAGCTCATCGCGGCGCAGGTAGGGCTGGCGCACGATGCTTTTCCACGTTTCGGTGATGTGATGCTCGAAGCGCACCACGTCCTCGAACCCGAGCGCCTTGCGGAACTGCGCCGTGATCTCCATCGTCTCGTTGGTGATCGAGTTGCTCCAGTTGAAGCCGATCAACGGTGACGTGCCGTCGTCGCGCGCGAACAACTTCGCCCCGATCAACGTCCACAGCCCGGCGTAGGGATTGTCATTGCCCATAAACACCGAAATCTTGAACTCGATGTCCACGCCCAGGCGGTAAAGCAGATAACCGAGCAGCACCGTGCCGGGATTGACGTTCAACACCTGGCGGACGCCGTACTCGGTGTAGTAGTAGAGGAACTCATCCAGCCATTGGAGCGCATGATCGTTGGGCTGCCCCACCCCGCCGAAGTAACCGGTGATCGTCGCCGGGCCGCCCAGGTGGACGTTGGAGCCATCCGTGCCCTTGGTGTCCAGCGTCTCCACGTAGCTCGCGCCGATGATGTTCATCGCGGCGGCGAAAGCGGGCAGGTCGCCGTCGGCCTCCTGCTCCTTCATCTTGCGCACGCGGATGAAGCGCCCCGGCATCAGCGTCCCCTGGGCGATAGCGCGCGTGGCCGCCTCGATCACCCACGGGAAATACTGGCACGCGCTCACTTCCAGCGTGACGGCGAAATCATCGGCGAACGTCATCGTGTCAGCCCGTGCGCCGAGGACCTTACGCCGGTAATCGGCAATACTGATGAAGGCATGTTTGTCGCGCTGGACTTGCAGCCATTCGAGGTCGGCCAGATATTCAGGCCGGACCGCTTTGACGCGCTCAAGCAGAACCGGGAGCTGGCGCGCTTGCTGCGCTTTGCGGTTGATCTCGTCCGGCGTCCCGTATTTGGCGACGACGGCGAGAAAATCGTTAATCACACGCATATCGGGGTCGAGGAGAATAGCGTTGAGGTCGTCGAGCCGTTCCACCGGAATCTTCAACAACTGGCGTAAATCTTCGCTCATCCGAAACCTCCCTACATAGTCCAATAGTCTCCAGTCCAGTAGTCAGATAGTCATTTTACCGGGCGCTGCTCAGGCCGGTCTCCACCGTGCCTGGCTGAGCCTTACAGTGGCGCGGTCAGAGAGGCCACAGTTTAGCACTTCTATCTGGTCAATTGGCTAATTCGTCAGCTTCTCTTTAGGCTGTCTCCGGTAAAAGCCTGCAAAGCTCTTCGTATTCCTCGTCCTTGATCGTGAAGTAATTCTCCGGCTGCGGGAACTGGCGGGTCGTCACCTCTGCGACGTAATCCTTCAGCCCGTTGAGGATGACCTCACCGGCGTTGCCAAATACCTTCGCCATGCGCGGCTTGAATTTGGGATACAGGCCGAACATGTCGTGGTAGATCAGCAGTTGCCCGTGAGCGTGCGGGCCGGATCCCAGGCTGATGATGAAGCAGCTTTTCACACGCTCGGTGATGATTTTGCAGACGCGGTCAGGCACCATTTCCAGCAAAATGGAGAACACCCCCGCCGCTTCGAGCGCCAGCGCATCGTCAATGATCTTCTTGGCCTGCAACGCGCTCTTGCCCTGCACGCGGAACCCGCCGAGCGCGCTGGCGCTTTGCGGCGTCAATCCCAGGTGGCCCATCACCGGGATGCCCGCCGCGACGATCCCTTTGACGCGGTCGGCCATCTCCGCGCCGCCCTCCAGCTTAATGCAGTCGGTGCCGGCCTCGGCCATAAAGCGGCCGGCGTTGCGGATCGCCGTCTCGACGCTCGGCTGGTAGCTCATGTAGGGCATATCACCGACGAGCCAGGCGGTGGGTGCGCCGCGCCGCACGGCCTGCGTGTGGCGGATCATGTCGTCCATCGTCGCCGGCAGCGTGCTATCGTAACCAAGCATCGTCATCGCCAGGCTGTCGCCGACGAGGATCATATCGATCCCGGCCTCCTCCTGGAAATAGGCCGTCGGATAATCGTAGCAGGTGAGCATCGTGATCGGCTCATGGTTGGCGACCTTCTGAAACAACCTCGGTAACGTAATCTTCTTGCGATCAGCCATCGAAAACCTCCTTGGAAAATAAACCGCTAATCTCGCCAATCTACGCGAATGTCTGCATTCGCTGAATCTTTCTTGAAAATTAGCGAGAATTCGCGTGATTTGCGGTTAAAATTTTGCTTATCGTTGGCGTGGAATCCCACATGGGGACTCCTTTGTATTAGGGTAGACGTGTTAGACAGTAGACGGTAGACTGGGATTCCCGTCTACCGTCTTCTGTCTACCGTCTACCCCCCCACCAGGGGGATAACTAGTGTAAGCAAGACGCCACCCGCGATCACCGATCCCAACTGCCCGGCGGTGTTCGCGCCCATCGCGTGCATCAACACAAAGTTGGAGAAATCTTCCTCGTGGGCGACTTTCTGCACCAGGCGGCCCGCCATCGGAAAGGCGCTGATGCCCGCCGCGCCGATGAGCGGGTTGATCTTCTTGCCGGAAAGCACGTAGAGCAGCTTGCCGAATGTGATGCCCGCCGCCGTATCCAGCCCAAACGCGAACAATCCCAAAATCAGGATTTTGAGCGTGTCCAGCTTCAAAAAGCTTTCCGCCGTCATCGTGCTGCCGACCACCAATCCCAGGAAGAGCGTGGAGACGTTGATGATTTCATTCTCCGAAGCGCGCGTCAACCGTTGGACGACGCCCGACTCCTTGAGCAGATTGCCCAACATCAGCGAGGCAATCAACGGGGCGGCCTGCGGCACGAGGATACCCACCGCAATCGTCACGATGATCGGGAACAGCACCAGCGCCAGCCTGGAAACCGGGCGCGGGCTGTAGGCCATCCTCGTCATCCGCTCTTCGCGGGTGGTGAGCAGGCGCATAATCGGCGGCTGGATAATGGGGACGAGGCTCATGTACGAATACGCAACCACCGAGATCACGCCGAGCATGTGCGGCGCGAGCTTCCCGGCGACATAGATGCTCGTCGGGCCGTCAATCGCGCCGATGATGCCGATGCTGGCGGCCTCGTTCATCGGGAAACCGAGCAGAATGGCGAGGATCAACGTCCCGAAAATGCCGAACTGTCCCGCCGCGCCCATCAACGCGAAAATCGGCTGGGCCAGCAGCGGTTTGAAATCCATCATCGCCCCTACCCCGATGAAAATCAGCAGCGGGAATAACTCGTTATCAATGCCGGCGCGCTTCAGAACCCACAACATGCCGTTCTCATCCGGGTTGATCATCGCCGAGAGCGGCAGGTTGGCGATGATGCACCCGATGCCAATCGGCAGCAGCAGCACCGGCTCGTACTCCTTGGCAATCGCCAGGTAGATCAGCACGCCGCCCACCGCCATCATCACGAGACTTTGCCAGGTGACGGCTAACAAACCGGCGATCAGGTTGTTCAAATCAATCCCATTCACAAGCCACTCCCAAGAGATAGTCTAAAGTTAAAAGTCCAAAGTCGATAGTCAGAAGTTCGCTGCGTATGCGTTCTTGCTGATAGCTGATAGCTGATAGCTGAAGGCTGAACGCTACTTCTCTTCCTTGAGCACACAACGCATCCGGTACATCGGGCGTTCGCGGACGAAGCCCAACGTCTCGAGCAAAGCTATGGTATCCTCCAACTGCTGTGGGATAATGCAGAAGACGCGCATAGCCTCCGCGTGAGCCTTGACCAGCGCGGACACAACCGCGGTGAGATACAGACGTTCGGAAGCGGTCTTTGTCGCCACGATGTTACCGATCTGTACCACGCCGGGCAAGCGCAGGTTGGTGACGCCCATTGCTGCTAACGCCTCCCCTTCCCAAATACCGAAGGCCGGCCCCTGCTGAAACGGGTCCCGCGTGGTAAACCGCAGATCAAACTGCTCGCGCTTTGCCAACGCCTGCATCGCCGGTAAATCGTTGCCGGCCAGTTCAGTAGCCGGGCCGCTATCCAATACAGCGGGATCGCCGCGGAACACCATCTGCCACTGCGCTTCGTTGCTGAGCACTTTGAAGGCCTGTTCCACCACGGCGCGCTGCGCTTCATCCACCAGGAGCTCCATTTCGCTACCGTGGCTGATGAGAAACGTTGTGTAATTGGCTAACAGCTCCGCCGAGTCGCCGATAAAGGCGAGGCGCAGGCGTGGAACCGCGTGGTTGCTGGCGACCGACATCGCAGGCGAATGGGCAATATCGCACTCCGCAGCCAGCGTGGTCACACTGGCGACGAAGGTGTAATGCGCCAACGTCCAGTCGGGGTCGCGCGTTTGCGCCTCGATCTGGTTCGCTAGATGCGACGAAAGTCGCTCGGCACGGGTCACAGCCTGCATTGCTTATGCCTCAATCGCCATCAAGGGGGCGCCGTGTTGCACCTGCTGCCCGACGGTGACAAAGATTTCGCGGATCACGCCGGCCTGGTTCGCGCGAATGGGATTGTTCATCTTCATCGCCTCCAGCACGCACAACTCCTGGCCGTGCGTCACAGACTCGCCCACGCTCACGCCGATGCTGACGACGGTGCCCGGCAGCGGCGCTTTGATCTCCTCGACAACGCCCGATAGAGAAGCGACCGGCGCAGCGACCGGCTGAACCGGCGGCGCAGCAACAGGCGCGGGCGACGGCGTGGGAATTGGGGCGGGAGCCGCAGCGGCAGCCGGCGTGGGGGCGACATCCACTTCGACGACCTCGCCATCTACAATCGCCCGCACAGGCCGCGCGCGCACGTCGGGCACTTCCACAGTGTATTGTTTTCCACGAATGGTGACGTAATAAACGGACATACTCGATTCCTCCAAGTTTGGTAGACGGTAGACAGTAGACGGGGTTTTCCGTTCCCTGGCTACCGTCTACGGTCTACGGTCTACCTACCCAACGCTGCCGTTGCGTGAGATACTGGCTGCGCACGTGCGTGTTCCAGGCATCCGGCGCAGCGACAACATTTGTGGATGCAGGCGCAGCGTCGCCAGATGCCAACGCCATTGCCACAGCCGCTGCCGCGGCGCGATACCGGTAGTCTTCTGCCGCATCCAGCGCCAGGGCCACAGCGGCGGCAGCGGCGCGCTGACGATCCTCAAGCGCCTCGGCATCTGACCGGCGGGTAGTAGCCAGGTGCAGCACCACATCCGCAACCCGCGTCACAAGCGGCTCTTCCGCGGGCGCTTCCACAACCGGCGCTTTTTTGCGGCGCGGCTCGTCGGTGATGAAGGCCGTCATCGCGTACATGCCCAGGACGAGCAGCCCCAACGCCGCAAACGTCATCCCCATCCCCACCAGGGTCAATATCAAAGCTTGATTCAATGAAGTCGTCATAATTCCATCGCTCGTTATTGCATGTGGGTAACTGGTAACTCGTTACCGATTACTGATTACTCGTTACCAATTACTCATTACTCTACACCGGCATCACCCCATGCTTCTTGGGCGGCTTGGGACGCAGTTGCTCGCGCAACATCCGCAGCGCCGTGATGAGTGTGGCGCGCGTCTGCGCCGGTTCGATCACGTTGTCCAAAATGCCGCGTTCGGCGGCGTAGTACGGCGTGGCGTGCGTCTCGCGGTAGGCCTGCACCAACGCCGCGCGCCGGCCTTCGGGGTCGGCGTCTGCCGCAATCTCCCGGCGGTTCAACACATTGACCGCCGCCTCCGGCCCCATCACCGCGATCTCCGCCGACGGCCACGCCAGGTGCAGGTCCGCGCCGATCGACTTGCTGCTCATCACGATATACGCGCCGCCGTAAGCCTTGCGCGTCACGATTGAGATTTTCGGGACAGTAGCCGAGACGTAGGCGTAGATAATCTTCGCGCCGTGGCGGATGATGCCACCATACTCCTGCGCCACACCGGGCAAGAAGCCGGGCGAATCCACAAAGGTAATCAGCGGCAGATTGAAGGCATCGCAGAAGCGCACGAAACGCGAGATTTTGTCAGAGGCGTCGATGTCGATCACGCCGGCCTTCTCCAATGGCTGCTGCGCCACAATGCCCACTGCCTGTCCCGCCAGCCGCGCAAACCCCACCAGGACATTCCGCGCCCACCCCGCATGCACCTCGAAGAAGCTGCCGCGATCCACCACCCCGTCGAGCACCACGCGCATGTCGTAGGGGACGTTGGGATCGTCCGGGATAAGGGTATTCAATTGCGCCGGATCGGTAGGGGCCAAAGCTGCATTGACCGGCAGACCTGGCGGATTCTCCACGTTGTTCGCCGGAAGATAGCTCAGCAAGCGTCGCACCAGACCGAGCGCGTGCATTTCGTCCTCGGCGATAAAGTGCGCCACGCCGCTCGTCGTCGCGTGGACGTGCGCCCCGCCCAGGCCCTCGTGATCGACGTTCTCGCCGGTAACACTTTTGATCACGTCTGGGCCGGTGATGTACATCGTGGACGTTTTGTCCACCATAATGATGAAGTCGGTGAGCGCGGGGCTGTACGACGCCCCACCCGCGCACGGCCCCATCATCACCGCAATCTGCGGAACGACGCCCGATGCCAGCACGTTGCCGGAGAAAATCTCGCCGTAGCCGTGCAGCGATGTCACCCCTTCCTGGATGCGCGCGCCGCCGGAGTCCAGCAACCCAATGATCGGGACGCCGTTGCGCAGCGCCAAATCCTGAAGCTGCGTGATCTTGCGCGCGTGCGCCAGCGAGACAGAGCCGCCATAAACGGTGAAATCCTGCGCATAGACGCAGACATTACGCCCGTCAATCTGCCCAAACCCGGTCACCACGCCCTCACCGGGAATAGCAGCGTCGTCTGTGGGATGCTCAAGCGTGAAAGGCTGTAATTCCTGGAAGGTATCAGGGTCAAGCAGCGCAGCGATGCGCTCGCGGGCGGTCATCTTGCCCTTCGCGTGTTGCTGATCGATGCGGGCCTGTCCCCCGCCTGCCTGTGCCTGTGCCTGGCGCGTCCGAAGTTCATCCAGCCGCGCGGTTGTGTTCTCCGTCAAACTATGCTCCATTGGAAAGAATCAGCGAATGGGCGAATAACGAGTTACCGATTACTCATTTCCCATTACCCGTTACTTCGTCCCTACAAAAACCGCCACCGTCCCCAACATCTTCAGCTCCCACGAAACGTCGCGCAAGCCGGCGGCCTCCATAACCTTCGCCGTAGCGGCGGGCGCAGGGAACTGTCTCACAGAGCGGGGCAGATAGGTGTACGCGGCGCGATTTTTGGCGATCAGTTGTCCAAGCAGCGGCGCGACGCCGAAAAAATAGAGCCAGAAAAACCACGTCATCGGGAAGCGCTGCGGCCACGTCATCTCCATGCACACCACCCGGCCGCCGGGCCGCACCACTCGTGCCTGCTCGGCGAACGCCCGGCGCACGTCGGGGACATTGCGCAGCATAAACACGGAAATAACGGCGTCGAACGTATCGTCCGGGAACGCAAGCGCCAGCCCATCACTGTTGACCCAACGAATCCGCCGCGCAGCCTGCCTGTGCGCTTTTTCCCGCGCCACATCCAACATTGCCAGGGTCAGGTCCGCGCCGACGATCTGCACATCGGCGAACTGGTCCGCGGCCAACAACGCCACATCCCCCGTGCCGGTAGCAACATCCAGCAACTTTCCGCCGGGCGGAACCTGCGCGCGGGCGAGCGCGTGTCTGCGCCAGTTCTGATCCTGTCCCAGCGAAAGCAGCCGGTTGATCCTGTCGTAGCTCGGCGCGATGCGGGTGAACAGTGTGCGTATCGTCCGCTTTTGCGCCTCATTCCGCCCGTTATGTGAAGGTGCCGCGTGTCGATTATCGTCCTGATTCATTTATCAACAGTCCTGCTGCCCTGGCGCGTGTGGTGCGCCAACGATCTGCCATCCCAGCCTGCTGGCATTATAGTCCCCTTAGAGGCATGACCGTAGTGGGAAGTGTCACCTCCCTGGGTGACAAATTCTGTTTCTTGGGTTAGGGGCAATACCCGTGAATGAATTTCTCCTGGATGGTCATTGGGTTTACAATATGCGCCAAAACCATACAGGAGGACAAAACAATGAGGTTCGCAACCATGGCCGAAGCTTTCGCCAATATCGGCGAGGATT
>Ga0209381_1000442_pt1 | contig 101575 bp, 90 predicted proteins | sample DewCreD2012metaG_FD_184111 | JGI IMG/M metagenome (GOLD analysis project Ga0209381, IMG submission 184111) | Hot spring sediment bacterial and archeal communities from British Columbia, Canada, to study Microbial Dark Matter (Phase II) - Dewar... ... | reverse complement strand
GAATAAACTGCAGAATTCTTTACTGAACCGCCCCCATCAGTATATATAAATTCAGGATGGATGGAATTGTTATAAGATTATGAGAGATTGTGCTACCATGAAACCGGGTTATCAAGCGACGATGCGGATTACCTTAAATTCCTTCACCAATTGCGCCGGGTTTTGGCTTTCGGGTAATTATTTTTCATTCCGTTCCGGCGCCGGAACATGGATGGCACTTTGTTTTCTATAAATATGTCACTGCTTCGCAGGTATTCCGGCATCTGGCATGCGGCGTGCGGCGACCGGTTACCTTCGCCCTCTTCCGGCATGCGGCTACCGGCGTCCGGTTTGCGGCAATTACAGACTACCTGTCGCCAGTCGCCCCCTCGTTCGCTACTCATCTCTCACCTCCCCAAGCTCCATGCCCCATGCTCCATGCTCTCCGCTCTGTCTCTTCGCTCTTCGCCCTTCGCCCCATGCCCCCAGCCTTCGCTAAAGCTTCGGCTGGCAAGCATGCCCTCCGCCCTTCGCTTACGCTTCGTCGGACAAGCATGCTCCATGCTGCTGAAAGCGGGTCTTTACGCCCTTAGGGCTGTCTTGACGCTACGCTGTCTTGACGCTACGCTGTCTTGACGCTACGCTGTCTTTACGCTTCGCTGTCTTTTCAGGGATTCATTTTCAAATTTTCAAATTCTCAAATTTTCGCCCTTCGCTCTTCGCTCTTCGCCCCATGCCCCATGCTATAAAATAACCAGTCCTGCTTCCCTGAGGATATAGATATAATTTATAACATCCTGAAGTTCCACCTCTCCTGTCTTCATCTGTATATCAAGCAGCTTCTTGATATCAAGTGCCGAGTTTTTACCGTCACATAATCTGCAGAGTTCCTGAGTGTCAAGATTTCGGCCCGTAACGCTGTATTTTGTCCTTACTGAAGGATCAAGTTTCATTATAGCCTGACTGTATCCTCTGTACCCGACCTGTGTCACCAGCGGAGTAGGTTTTGGAATAAGGCTCTTGGCTTTCATCTCTGTATCTGAAAGTCGGGATGCCGGGATTGTTACCCCCAGTTTTCGTGCCTTTGCATCCGCATAAGTGTCAAATGCTGTCAGAGCCGATTTGCCTGCCGCATCAACTGATGAAATAAATTTAGCAACTGCCTGCTGAAAGGTCGTTGAACCCGGTGCAAGTTCCTGAACTGTGACCAGAGTTGCCTTTTCGTTAATCATTGCGGCTTCGATATAGCCTTTTACTCTTTTGTAAATATTTTCAAAATTGTCTTTTGTTGCTTTATCAAGTTCATCAACGGCTCTCTGCAATTGTTTTCCGGTTCTGATCTGACTGTTACCGGCAACTTCACCGGCAACTTTTATTGCTGTCTCTTCACCGGCGTTTGCTATTGTATATGCTGCAGCTGCTCCTATAAAGCAAACCCTTTTAAGTTGTGTGGGGTCGCATTTATCGGCTATATCCTGTGAAGTGTGGTAGTAGAGGTCGGGCCAGGTTATCATCATAACACCAGGCACCTGAACACCCCAGTCGTTGAACACCTCATGGTCGGAGGCACCGTAATGGTCGTCAATGGCATAATAGAAGGGATCATCCGAACCTGTTGGTGCGACAATCCTTCTTACAAACCCCTCTCTCCCGGGTGAGATTGCCAGTCCTTCCCTGTTGCCAAGGCCCGTAAATCTGAAATAGTTTTCCATCACATCATTTATATAGTGAGGGTTTCCGAAAGTAGTCCGGTGAAGGCAGAGGAAGGAATTGCTCTTCTTAAGCCATAATCCCACCATGTCGAGGTTTATATTGCACAGAGTTTTTTTCATCAGTTCTTTGTTTTCGTTTACCCACGGACCTGTTCCTGAGAATTCCGGCACCCATAGGAATCTGATGGTTCTTTTTGGTTTTTCTATGCGGCCATCGTTTATCATGGTATTCAGCATTCTTGCTATTTCCAGGATGGCAGCACTTCCTGAAATATTGTCGTTGGCACCCATTTTGACAAGTCCTTCGAAGATATGTGCCGAAAAGATTATTTCACCTGCAGAGGGATCACTTCCTTTTATTACGCACGATGTGACTTCAAGTTCATAGGGTAGATTCTGTGCTTCAACCACTGCATGAACTGTAATTTTCTCTCTGCTGAGGAGTCTGTCGCGAAGTATTTGTCCTTCGCGCGGAGGCAGGAAGAATCCGAAAGTGCCCTGTCCTTCAGAGGTACCTCTTCTGCTGCCGATTCCGGTGATTGGTATTGCGAGCGGCACCTCTGACGGGCGCGGGGAATTATATGAAATTACCCCGACAGCTCCTCTTGCTGAACCCAGTGAGTTTACCGTGGAGATACTGCCGGTTGTAACCACGATTTTTCCCTTTACATCTGTTTTCTCAAGATCCTCCTGCCGTCCTTCACCTACCCATACGAGTTCGGCCTTGACATCAGCGTTGGAGCTTCCCGATGCCAGAACCGCAGGAAGGTCGTGGTAATCGGCCAGTTTTGATCGTCCCGGGCTAACCTCCCAGAGGGTGGCCTTAACACCATCCCAGGTTGTGCCTCCGGGGTATTTACTCACTTTTACCTCCCCGAGTCCGTATTCGTTAAGTTTTTCTGTAACATACCTTGTTTCGAAGAAATATCCGGAATATTCACTTGCAGGTCTGTCATGAATATATGCAGCCATTTCAATTATGTGATTCATGGCTCTTTCACCCGAAGCTTCGCCGATAAATTCATCTGTAATCCGCTGCGGAAGAATAGAACGTGGTACAGAATTCTGTGCTTGAATTATTAAATTGACTGAAAATAAAACTGCAGTAATTAAAAATAGATTTTTCATCGTAAGTGATATTTCAAATTTTATTAAAAACCAAAAGTATTAAATATTAAATTCAAAAACAGGGCATTTAATATGTTGGTTGACATAAGCGGAATTATGCATACATCGGGTCAGATTTAAATTTTACTGACAAATATCTGCAGTTTATTATCTTGCCACAATATGAAAGCAACCCTGCTGTTTTTCATAGGTTGCCCAGCACATATTCTCCTCCCTGAGTTGCCAAATTACTTCTGCCAGTGCCTCTTTAAGGTACCATTTGTCGCACTCGTTAACTTTAAGTTTTAAAACTGAAAACCGGGTATAGGAAATATCAAAGGCTACACCATACATATGGGGACTGTTTTCTGAAGCATTAACATTGATTTTATTAAGGCTTTTTACTTTTTCAACTGTTCGGGTCATAGATGTAATGATAAACCTTGAACCTTTGAATCCTTCCTTTTTAATCTTCCTGTGAAATCTTCTTCCTGTCTCTTTCAGAAGACGTTTAGCATCCTTTGTGAGATAAGGATAACTGTGTTTCATATCCCCGGCAATAAATCTGCAATTGTTACGGACACGTAATAATTCTCCCTCCGTAACTGATACTTTTATTTCTGATTCATTGTTGAATTTTTTCAGCCCTTTGTTCTGAACACTTTGAATATAATCAGGAATCAGGTCGTTAAGTTTTTTACTGAAAACCTGCTGGGTATTAATGCATTCTGAGCTGAAAAAGTTAGCTATGAAAATTTTGTTTGACCTGGGAATCAGAAAAATAAATATAAGAAGAACAAAAAGGAGAAGCCTTGCTTTGGAACGATATTTTTTTTTGAGCCTTAATTTCACTTATTATTGGGTATTTCAGGTCATCAGGTTTAACGGTCAGGTTTTATGCAGGTCATATCCGTTGATTGAACCCGGATTTCAACGGCCGGTATTTAGAAATTTTCTTAAAGGATATTTAAATCCTCTATCAGTTCACTGCTCAGCACACCTCTTGCTATTTCCCTTACAGGGCCTGTCATCCTTATATTCCATTCCCGGTTAACCTCAATGCTGAGTTCTCCTCCCTTCATTTTTATTTTGAGATTGCTTTCCGCTAAACCTCTCTTTAGAAGAATGCATGAAACGGCACAGGCTGAGCTGCCTGAAGCAAGTGTATAACCTGCCCCGCGCTCCCAGATAAGTATCTCTGCCTCATGCTTTGATATAACCTTCGCAAACTGCACATTTATACGTTTCGGGAAAAGGCTGTGATTCTCAAGGAGAGGGCCATATTTCATAATCTCTTCCTCATCGAGATGTTCCCTGATGAGCACGCAATGAGGATTACCCACCGAGACACAGTTTACCTCGAATTCGCGGTCGCCGGCAATAATCTTTTTTGCCATGAATTCAGATTCATCCGAGTTTACAGGTATCTGCCGGGAAGTGAAAACAGCCTTGCCCATATCAACTTTTATCTGCTGAGCTTTCCCGTCTTTATCTTCGGTTATTTCTGCATAAACCATATCAGTAAGAGTCTCTACTGAAAATTTCGGGGCCTCCGTAAAACGGTAATCGAAAATATATTTACAGAATATACGTAATCCGTTTCCGCTTTTCTCAGCTTCCGAACCGTCAGGGTTAAAGACCCTGAAGCCAAAATCTGCCTTCCCTGAAGGTACCTTTAATATAATACCGTCCGATCCAATTCCGTAATGAACATCACACAGCCTCCTGATGGCCACTGGCGTAAGGCGGAAATCAATATTTTCTGAATCGAGCACAATGTAATCATTACCGAGCCCATGCATCTTGACAAAAGAGTTTTTTTCCATATGAAGTTTTCGGCAAAATTAGTCAATATTGAAATATTCTTCCTTTCATTCTTTATTATGCCGGGCTATCCGGATTTATTATTTTTATATCAACGGCACACTGATGACACGGATTAGACGGATGGTCACAGATAAGGCAGAATCCCCCGCATCAGTATTATCCATACAGGCAGATATTTATAAGTAACCGGAAATACCTGAAAGACATTTAACATGAGGGTATGATTTATTCATAAGGTTTTTTGAACTTTGAATATATTTGCGGTAAAAGAAATATATGGCAAAGATAAATGAAGATTACCTTAAGCTTCCCGGAGGATACCTTTTCCCTGAGATTGGCAGAAGAGTGAGGGAATACCAGAAGGAGCATCCTGATGCTGAGATTATAAGAATGGGAATTGGTGATGTTACGCAACCTCTTTGTCCGGCTGTCATAAAAGCTTTTCAAGAGGGAGTGGAAGAGATGTCGCGGGTGGAAACTTTTAAAGGTTACGGGCCGGAGCAGGGATATGAATTCCTGCGCGAAGCCATTGCTGAAAATGATTACCGGAGCAGGGGAATTGATATAAGTGCCGGGGAGATTTTCATTTCTGACGGCTCAAAATGCGATACTGGGAATATTCTTGAAATTTTCGGTCGTGATAATGTTATAGCCGTCCAGGATCCGGTTTACCCGGTTTATGTTGATTCGTGCGTTATGGGAGGACGTACGGGTGAATACCTCAACAGTGGTTACTTCGATGGACTTGTCTATATGCCATGTACGGCCGAAAATAATTTTATTCCCGAAATTCCGGGGAAGAAAATAGATATTGTTTTTCTTTGTTATCCAAATAATCCCACAGGAGGTGCAGCCAGCCGCCGGGAACTTGAAAAATGGGTTGATTATGCAAGAAGCAACAGGGTTATTATCCTTTACGATTCTGCATACGAGGCTTACATAACGGGTTCTGATATCCCCCATTCCATTTATGAAATAGAAGGCGCCAGGGATGTTGCAATTGAGTTCCGCAGTTTTTCGAAGACAGCAGGTTTTACCGGAACAAGATGCGCATATACCGTAATACCTTTGAACCTGGTGGCTTATGCTTCAGGCGGTGAGACAAAACCCCTTCATCCTTTGTGGCTGCGCCGTCAGACAACCAAATTCAACGGGGTTTCTTATCCTGTGCAGAAAGCAGCAGCGGCAGTATATACACCTGAAGGTAAAGCGCAGGTAAGGGATACCATAAACTATTATATGGAAAATGCACGAATTCTGCGTGAAGGACTGGGTCAAATAGGATTCAAAGTGTACGGCGGGATAAATGCACCATATGTATGGGTAAATTCAGGAAAGGGAACCGGTTCATGGGAACTGTTCGACCGGCTCCTGCACGAAGCAAGGGTTGTGTGCACACCGGGTTCGGGTTTCGGTCCGTCGGGTGAGGGATATGTCAGATTCTCTGCATTTGCCCATAAAGAAGATGTGGTCAGGGCACTTGAGAGAATCAGCAATCTGCACTGATACAAATATTGACACGGTGCAAACGAATTATACCGGATCGTTTTTATTGTCCGTATTTTTAAATGTCACGATTCATATAGACAAATAAAACCGGGTTTTCTGTTTCCTTCATGGATAGAATACTTTTTATACTTTAGCATAATGAAATTTCGGAAATGGATTTAACTTCACGATACGGTAAAAGAGGTGTCTCTTCCGCAAAGGAAGATGTCCACAAAGCCATTATGTCGGTTGATAAGGGCCTGTACCCGAATGCTTTCTGTAAGATTGTTCCCGACATCCTTGCCGGTGATCCCGAATACTGCAACATCATGCACGCCGACGGCGCAGGAACAAAGTCATCCCTTGCATATATCTACTGGAAAGAGACCGGCGATATGTCGGTGTGGAAAGGAATCGCACAGGATGCCGTTGTGATGAACATGGATGATCTTCTGTGTGTAGGAGCTTATAATAACATTCTGCTCTCATCCACAATCGGGAGAAACAAAAACCTCATTCCGGGCGAAGTTATTTCGGCAATTATAAATGGCACTGAAGAGTTCCTTGAGAAACTCCGGAGCCTTGGCATCGGAATATGGTCAACCGGCGGCGAGACTGCTGATGTGGGCGACCTGGTCAGGACAATTATCGTTGACTCAACTGTGACAGCCCGGATGAAAAGGAGCGAAGTCATTCCGGTCAATATCCGTCCGGGAGATGTAATTGTTGGTCTTTCTTCGTCCGGACAAACGACTTACGAGGATGAGTACAACGGGGGAATGGGCAGTAATGGTCTTACATCAGCACGCCACGATGTTTTTGCAAAATACCTTGCTGAAAACTACCCCGAGAGCTACGATCCGGCCATTCCTTACGATCTTATTTATTCCGGTGCTCTGAAACTGACCGATGTCGTAGAGGAGCTAAATATAACCACAGGAAAACTTGTGCTTTCACCGACCCGTACCTATGCGCCGGTGGTTAAGAAGATTTTTGAGGAGATGCGCGGTGAAATCCACGGAATGATACACTGTACGGGAGGCGGACAGACAAAAGTGTTGCATTTTATTGATAAACTCCATGTTATAAAAGACAATCTTCTGCCTTTGCCACTCCTGTTCACGATTATTCAGGAACAGTCGGACACATCCCGGGAAGAAATGTATAAGGTTTTCAACATGGGTCACAGATTTGAAATTTATACAAACGAAAAAGCCGCAGAAAGAATTATTGAAATTGCTTCCGGCTTCAGACTTGAAGCCAGAATCGTAGGGCATTGCGAGAAATCAGAGAAAAAGAAACTAACCATCAGGAATGGAAACGGGGTTTTTGAGTTCTACCAGAAATGACAAGCTTTGCTCTCCGCTTTCCGCTCTTCGCTCATCGCTCTTCTCCTTTTACCCTCTTGTGCCTTTTATGCCTTTTTACTATCTTCGCACCCTGAAATTTTAAAGAGTCAATGGCCGGTAATAATATTATTCTTGAGAAGCTTGAAGGGGTGAAGCATCGTTTTAATGAGGTGGGAGAGATGCTTACCCGTACCGAAATACTGGCTGATATGAAAAAATATATCCAGCTGAGTAAGGAATATAAGGAACTGAAGCCGGTTGTTGATGCATACGAGAAATACAGGCTGACTCTTGCAAATATTGAAAGCACCAGGGAACTGCTTGCATCCGAAAAAGATGAGGAAATGCGCGAAATGGCAAAAGCTGAACTCGAATCTCTCAACGCCAGCATTCCTGATATGGAAGAGCAGATCAAACTTTTACTTATCCCGGCCGATCCGGAAGACAGTAAAAATGCCATTGTGGAGATCAGGGCAGGAACAGGAGGTGATGAGGCAAGTATTTTCGCCGGTGATCTTTTCAGGATGTACACGAAGTTTTTTGAAAGCAAGGGATGGAAAGTGGAAGTTACAAGCTTCACTGAAGGTACTGCAGGAGGTTATAAGGAAATTGTGATGAGGGTGAACGGAGATGGTGTTTACGGGATAATGAAATACGAATCGGGCGTACATCGTGTCCAGAGAGTTCCCCAAACCGAGACTCAGGGCCGTATCCATACATCGGCAGCCTCAGTGGTAGTGCTGCCCGAAGCCGATGAGGTTGATATAGAATTGCGCAACGAGGATATACGGAAAGATACATACTGCTCTTCAGGACCCGGCGGTCAGTCGGTGAATACCACTTACTCAGCCGTAAGACTGACACATATCCCCACCGGAATTGTGGTCACGATTCAGGATGAAAAATCCCAGATAAAAAACTACGAAAAGGCCCTTAAGGAACTGAGAACAAGATTGTATAACCTCGAATACCAGAAGTATCTGGATGAGGTCTCCAGGAAAAGAAAAACCATGGTATCGACAGGAGACCGGTCGGCAAAAATCAGAACATATAACTATCCTCAGGGCAGGATGACCGATCACAGAATAAACTACACTGTATATAATTTACCTTCTATTCTCGACGGAAATATCCAGGAGGTGATTGACAAACTGCAGATGGCAGAAAATGCAGAAAGATTAAAGGCCAACAATTTTTAACAACACTCTCTTATGACATACAAGAATCTTTTCGAAGAGATCAGGAATAAAGCATCATTCCTGTGTGTCGGACTCGATACTGAGAAAGAAAAGATACCCTCTTTCCTGTTGAATGAAAAAGACCCTCTGTTTGCTTTTAATAAAAAAATAGTTGATGCCACGGCTCAGCATGCCGTTGCCTATAAGATCAACAGCGCCTTTTATGAATCGTGCGGTGCCGACGGCTGGATTTCGCTCGGAAAGACCGTAAAATATATTAAGGATAATTACCCCGGAATTTTTGTAATTGCCGATGCAAAAAGAGGCGATATCGGGAACACATCAAGGATGTATGCAAAAGCCTTTCTTGAGAACATGCCATTTGATGCCATTACAGTGGCTCCCTACATGGGAGAGGATTCTGTTGCTCCTTTCCTGGCTTTCCCCGGTAAATGGGCAATAATCCTCGCACTTACATCAAATAAGGGTGCCGATGATTTCCAGTATCACAGTGATGATGGTATCAAACTTTTTGAAAGGGTAATTTCCGTATCAAGGAAATGGGGAAATACAGACAACACAATGTTTGTTATCGGTGCCACAAAGCCCGAAATGTTCAGGGAAGTCCGTAAAATTGTACCTGATCATTTCCTGCTTGTCCCGGGGGTTGGCGCCCAGGGAGGCAGCCTTGCTGAAGTGGCTAAATTCGGAATGAACAATTCCTGCGGATTGCTCGTAAATTCATCAAGGGCAATAATTTTTGCCGACTCCACCCGGGACTTTGCAAATACGGCCGCCTTAAAAGCCCTTGAAATGCAAACGGAGATGAAGGAATACCTCCGGCAGAAGAAGATCATCTGATATCTCTGCAGAGTAAACAGAACACCTTTTAAGGGTTTTAAAAATTCTTTCCCGGCAAAATCCCTCTTCAGGAAATTTTTTATCTTTGTTCTGCTGCATTTAATTGTGCTTTCCATGAAAGAGGAATTTCTCCATTTTGCCTGGAAAAACGGCCTTTACATAAAGGAATCCCTGAGGACTCCGGATGGGGATTTGATTGAAGTGCTTAACCCCGGGGAGTATAACCGCGATTCGGGTCCCGATTTTTTCAATGCCCGTATCAGATATAACGGCATTGAATGGGCAGGAAATGTCGAAGTCCATCTTAAGGCATCACATTTTGAAGCACACGGACATAACAGAGATCATGCCTACGACAATACAATTCTTCATGTTGTGTCAGAAGATGACAAAAAAGTATTCACTGCGGCCGGAAATATGTTGGTGAATGCTGTGATAAGGACTGAAGATGAAGTTCTTGGAAGGTATAACAGGCTGGTTAATAATCCACTTTCAATAGCATGTCAGGAAGCCCTGCCCGGAACAGATAAGTTTATAATCAGCAACTGGATAAATGCTCTCACCGTTGAAAGGCTTGAGGAAAAATATTTTAAGGTAAGAGAGATACTTACCTCAACGGGCAATGACTGGGAGGAGACTTTCTACAGGGTAATGTCAAGGTATTTCGGATTCAGGGTAAACCGCGAACCATTTGAGATGCTTTCGGTTGCCGTACCTCTTAAGTTGCTCAGAAAACACAGAGATAACCCTCTGCAGGTGGAAGCCCTTCTTTTTGGTGCAGCAGGCATGCTTGAGGAGGGTCTCTTCAGAGAAGCCGTAAAGGATAATTATTACAGGGAACTGGCGAGGGAGTTCAGGGTACTTAAATCAAAATACGGTATTAAACCGGTTCACGGGTGGTTATGGAAATTTTCAAAACTCCGTCCGGTAAACTTTCCCACTATAAGGATAGCCCAGATGGCTTCACTGATCGTTTTACAAAATTGTCTGTTTATGTATATCAAAGAGGCCGGGCAGGTTGAAGAACTTAAAGGTCTGTTTAAAATAAAAGCTTCAGAATACTGGGATAACCACTATGTTTTCGGCAGGAAAAGCAGTAAACAGCACAAGAATACAGGAGAGGATGCTGTCAATATCTTCCTGATAAATGCAGTTATCCCTGTTCTTTTCGCTTACGGAAAATACCACGGAAGTGATGAGATCTGTAACCGGGCTCTGAATTTTCTTGAAAACCTGCCCCCTGAAAATAACAGGATCGTCAGGGAGTGGTGCGATGCTGGCATAGAGCCTGTTTCTGCCACCGACACCCAGGGTCTGATCAGGCTAAAGGAATGCTACTGTTCCAGACGCAGATGCCTGGAATGCCGCATCGGTGCCATTAATATTATTAAAGGATCGGTGCTTAAAAGAAATGACGAACTGATACTCGAACCCTGAGCTTATTCTTAAGTTGTTTCCGGTTTTTTGACCAACAGCCGGAAAACTTTGACAAACAATAAAAATAATTTTACATGTTTACGCAACGAATGGTACGTTTTTTGCGTCTCTTTATCAGAGGGCCAAATATTGGGAGGTTGAAGCAGGTATAAATACCGCCTCCGGAAGGCTCCGGGAAAAATAATTAAAAAAAAATCAAATTGTTAAACAATTTACATAAAAAAGTCTTATTTTTGCGTTCCAAAATCGGAGACACTATCAGTATTTGGTTTAACAATATTTTGGTAAAAGACATGTATTTGACATCAGAAAAAAAACAGGAACTTTTCAAATCGTTTGGAACGTCGGAGATGGATACAGGATCAGCCGAAGGCCAGATTGCACTTTTTTCATACCGCATAAACTTCCTTACAGAGCACCTTAAAAAGAATAAAAAGGATTTCAGTACCCAGAGAGCTCTTATCAAGCTTGTCGGAAAACGCAGAAGGCTGCTCGATTACCTCAGGGAAAAAGACATTAAGCGTTACCGCGAAATAATCAAGGCGTTGAAATTACGCAAGTAGTAAAAAAGGCAATTTCAGATTGCCTTTTTTACTGTCAATCCTATTATTTCGTAAATTCACATTTTAAAATCTCGTAACATGTTTAACATAATCAGAAAAACCATAGAACTTGGTGACGGCAGAACAATTGTACTGGAAACAGGTAAACTTGCCCGCCAGGCCGACGGGGCAGTGTTGCTCACCATGGGAAAGACAATGCTCCTTGCAACAGTGGTTGCCGCTAAGGAGGCAAAAGAAGATACCGATTTCATGCCGCTTTCAGTGGAATATAAGGAGAAATTTGCTTCATCAGGAAGAATCCCGGGCGGATTCCTGAAAAGGGAATCAAAGCCCTCCGATAATGAAATTCTTATTGCAAGACTTGTCGACAGGGCACTCAGGCCTCTTTTCCCCGACGATTTTCATGCAGAGACTTTTGTAACCATAAACCTTATATCTGCAGACAAGGAAATACTTCCGGATTCACTTGCCGGACTCGCTGCTTCAGCAGCCCTGGCAGTCTCGGACATACCCTTTAACGGGCCTATCTCAGAGGTAAGAGTTGCCAGGATAAACAACAGGTTTATTGTAAACCCGGGTGTGACTGAGCTTGAAAATGCAGATATGGACCTCATTGTGGGAGCCACTTATGATAATATTCTGATGGTTGAAGGCGAGATGAAAGAGGTCTCTGAAGCCGATATGCTTGAAGCGCTTAAAGTAGCCCACGAAGCTATTAAGGTTCACTGCAGGGCACAGATGGAATTTGCCGCCGAGGCAGGAAAAACGGTGAAAAGAGAATACTGCCATGAGGAGAATGATGAAGCACTGAGAAAAAAAGTATGGGATGAAACTTATAACAAGTGTTACGAGGTTGCAAAAAGCCTGATATCAGATAAGCATAAACGGACGGAAGCATTTGAGGCTGTGCTTACGGAATTCATGTCCCAGTTCACCGAAGAGGAAGAGGTGAAGGAGGCTATGATAAAAAGATACTTTAATGAGGTTCATAAGGAGGCTGCAAGAAGGCTGGTCCTTGATGAAGGCCTTAGACTCGACGGGAGAAAAACAGATGAAATCAGACCTATTTACATTGAAATTGATCCTCTTCCAGCCACCCACGGTTCTGCCCTTTTTACCAGGGGAGAAACGCAATCGCTTACCACAGTAACTCTGGGTACAAAACTCGATGAAAAAATAATTGATGAGGTCCTTAACCAGGGAACCGAAAAATTTACCCTTCACTATAATTTCCCGCCGTTTTCCACTGGTGAAGCAAAGCCTGTCAGGGGAATAAGCCGCCGGGAAATAGGCCATGGTAACCTGGCTCACCGTGCACTCAAAAACATGCTGCCTCCCGAAGAGGAAAATCCGTATGCGGTTAGAGTTGTGTCAGATATCCTCGAATCAAACGGATCATCCTCAATGGCAACCGTTTGCGCTGGATCTCTTGCCCTGATGGATTCTGGAATTAAACTACGGAAAGCTGTTTCCGGAATAGCCATGGGACTTATAACCGACAAGGACAATTCAAAATACGCCATACTCTCAGACATCCTTGGAGATGAAGACCACCTTGGCGATATGGATTTCAAGGTGGCAGGTACACGCGACGGCATTACAGCCACTCAGATGGATATAAAGGTAGAAGGCCTCTCATATGAAGTACTTATAAAAGCCCTTGAACAGGCCAGAAAAGGAAGAATACATATTCTGGATATTATGGATAAAACCATATCCGAACCGCGGCCTGAACTTAAACCACATGCACCAAGGATAGAGATGATTACCATTCCTAAGGATATGATCGGTGCTCTGATTGGTCCGGGTGGAAAAATAATACAGGAGATTCAGAGGGAGACTGAAACCACTATCATTGTCGAAGAAAAGAACGGGTATGGGCAGGTGGAAGTGTTTGGTGAAAACCGCGAGGCTCTTGAAGCTGCACTTGAACGTATAAAGAAAATTGTAGCTGTGCCTGAGGTAGGACAGGTATACAAGGGAATCGTCAAGTCGATTATGCAGTACGGGGCATTTGTTGAGATACTTCCAAACAGGGACGGACTGCTTCACATTTCGGAGATCGACTGGAAAAAGACCGAAAAGGTTGAAGATGTACTGAAAGAAGGGCAGGAAGTGGAAGTTAAACTGGTTGAAATTGATCAGAAAACCGGTAAACTGAGACTTTCAAGAAAAGCACTTCTTCCCCAGCCACCGAGGCGCGAAGGAGAAAAACCTCATTCCCACAGGGAACACAGAAAAGAATGAACATTAACGGGGTTGAGCCGGTATTTTGTATTTTACACTCCAGTCATTAATTTTGGGATAAGGTAAATACCGGTGGCCAGGTATAATTATATAGTGATTGAAGGTAATATAGGTGCGGGAAAAACAACCCTCGCCACCAGAATTGCCGATGACTATAATGCAAAACTGATTCTCGAACGTTTTGCCGATAATCCGTTTCTTCCGAAGTTTTATTCCGAACCTGAGAGATATTCATTTCCCCTGGAACTCTCATTTCTTGCCGACAGGTACAAACAACTCAAGGAGGAGCTTACAGACAGCGACCTGTTCAGGGAATTTACAGTAGCCGATTATTATTTCATGAAATCTCTCATTTTTGCAGCTGCCACACTGACCGGAGACGAATATAACCTATACAGGCAGATATTTTATATTATCTACGGAATGCTGCCGAAACCCGATCTGTATGTATATCTCCATGTGGAACCGGAAAGACTTCTTCAGAACATAAAAAAGAGAGGAAGGAGCTTTGAAGAGCCGATAACCACAGGATATCTGAAAAATATCCAGGAAAATTACTTCAGGTTCTTTTCGCAAAATCCTGATAACAGGTATCTTATACTGGATGTAAATAATATAGACTTCGTTGAGGTCGACGAACATTATCATAGAATAACCGGAATTATTTTCGGTGAGGAAATACCCTTGGGAATCAATAAGATGATTTTGTGACAGTTTTCGAACAATAGCTTTTGTAATTTATCTTTTTTTATTAGATTTGCACAAACGCTTAAATATTGGTAACGTTGTACTAAGAATTAATTTTATAAACTATTACACTATGAAAAGATTCAAAAGCTTACTTATCCTTGTTGTTGCAGCTGTTTTTCTTGCAGGTTGCAGCGGGCTGAGCAAGATGAAAAAGAACTCCAGCCTTGTAAAATACGATGTAACTCCAAAGGTACTTGAGACTCACGCCGGACAGGTTGAGGTTTCAATCAAGGGAACTTTCCCTCAGAAATACTTTGACAAGAAAACCATTCTCGAAATTACCCCGGTTCTTGTTTACGAAGGCGGTGAAACAGCATACAAGCCGGTAAAAGTGCAGGGTGAGAGTGTTCAGGCAAATAACGAGGTCATTTCATATAACGGAGACAGCTTTACCTACGGAGATAAAGTACCCTACAAAAAAGAGATGAAGAAATCGGAGCTTGTTGTCAGAATTAAGGCCACAAGGGGTAAAACAGTTCTCGATTTTGACCCTGTAAAAATTGCCGACGGGGTTATCGCAACATCAACTCTTGTGGATGTCCACGGAAAACCTGTATTTATGCAGGATAAATATGAAAGAGTTATCCCCGAAAGTGTAATGGCTGATATACATTATCTGATCAATCAGTACGATCTGAGAAGCACTGAACTGAAAGCTGAAGATATTCAGCTTCTGAAGGATTATATCAAAAAAGTAAACGAAGATCCTAATCGTCAGTTTAAGAATGTTCAGGTCAGTTCCTATGCATCACCCGACGGTAAGCTTGATTTCAACGAAAAACTCTCAGGTCAGAGGGGTACCACTGCCGACAAATTCATTAAGAGCGAATTTGCAAAAATAGAAGCTGCAAAAGCAGGTGGCTTCTTTAATGCAACAACCACTGCAGAGGACTGGGACGGCTTCAAGGCTGAACTCGAGAAATCGAATGTTAAGGATAAAGATCTCATTCTCCGCGTTCTTTCAATGTATTCCGATCCTGAAGTACGCGAAAGGGAAATCAGAAATATGTCGGCTGCTTTTGAAGTACTCAAGACCGACATCCTCCCAAGACTGAGAAGATCAAAAATGTCTGTAAATGTTGACCTTGTAGGCAGAAGCGATGAGGAGATACTTGCACAGTATAAAGCTGATCCCAAAGCTCTTTCGCTTGAGGAACTTCTCCGCGCAGGCAGTCTGACAACAGATAAGAATGCAAAACTCGCAGTTTACCAGACAACTGCTCAGGCATTCCCTTCATGCATAAGGGCACACAATAACATTGGTTGCTGCTTTATTTCTCTGGATAAAGCTGATGAGGCTATTGCGGCGCTAGAAAAAGCAAAAGCAATTGACAACAACGATGTTGTAAAGAATAATATGGCCGTAGCTTACCTGCTTAAAGGTGATTATACCAAAGCTGAAGAAATTTATAATACGATGACAGCTGCTACCGCAGAATCGAAAAAAGGACTGGGCGGACTTGCAATCATGAAAGGACAATACGATGCCGCAGTCAATTACCTTACAGGAGAACCATGCTTCAACCTCGCACTTGCACAGGTCCTGAAGGGTGATGCTGCCCGTGCAAAGATTACTCTCGACGGAATAAAGGAACTTTGCAAATGCGGTAAGCCATCATATCTTAAGGCAGTAGTGGGTGCAAGGCTTGACGACAGAAATTATGCTATGAACGGCCTGCGCGAAGCAATCGGCTTTAACGCTGACTGGAAAGCCTATGCAAAAACTGATCTGGAACTTGCAAAATACTGGAACGACGATACATTCAAGGCTGCAGTACAGTAAGGTTTTGAAATCATAAATATCAGGAGGGAGTCTTAAACAGACTCCCTCTTTTTTTCCCCATCATTATGCCGTTAGCTTCTTTGTAAAATCCCATAAAACTATACCAGCACTGACGGCTATATTGAAAGAATGTTTGGTTCCGAACTGGGGGATCTCAACGCAGATATCACTCTTATCCACTGCTTCCTGGGAAACGCCGTTTATCTCATGCCCGAATACAAAGGCATATCTTTTATCCTTATCCACTTTTAAATCCTGTAATTCCAGAGCCCCCTCAACCTGTTCAACGGCTATTATCAGGTACTCTTTTTCCCTCAGGTAGCTGATAGCTTCGGAGGTAGTTTTAAAGTATCTCCACGACACAGATTCGGTTGCCCCAAGAGCTGTCTTCTGAATGTCCCTGTGAGGCGGCACAGGAGTTATCCCGCACAGGAGTAGCTCCTCAACGAGAAAAGCATCACATGTTCTGAAAATTGAACCTGTGTTATTATGACTTCTTACATTATCGAGTACAACAATTACCGGATTCTTGCCTGAGTTTCTGAATTCGTCAACGCTCTTTCTCCCCAGTTCACTGTTGAGTTTTTTTCTCATTATCCCTATTTTAAGACGAAAATAATTAAAAAACCGGCTATTTTTTACTATTTTACACCTCTAATGCAATGAGATTTAACAGGCAGTATTTATGAATATACACGAATACCAGGGAAAGTCAATACTGAAGGCTTATGGCGTGGAAATCCAGGAAGGATATGTGGCTGAAACCTCTGAACAGGCTAAGATGATTGCCGGGGAATTGAAATCAAAACACGGAGCTGATATATTTGTTATCAAAGCCCAGATACATGCAGGGGGTAGGGGCAAGGGAGGCGGGGTTAAACTTGCCAGATCGGTCGATGAAGCAGGTGAGGTTGCAGAAAGGATACTCGGAATGCAGCTTGTCACCCCGCAGACAGGGCCGGCCGGTAAAAGGGTAAACAAGGTACTTGTAGCCTGCGATGTCTATTACAGGGGGGTATCGGAACCACGTGAATTTTATTTAAGTGTTCTGCTTAACAGGGATACATCTTCTTACGAGATAGTCTATTCACCTGAGGGAGGAACCGATATTGAAGAAGTGGCTGCAAAAAAGCCGGAAAGCATTTACCGGGAACCGGTCGATCCTTCTTCAGGATTGCAGGATTACCAGACAAGAAAAATAGCTTTTAATCTGCAACTGGGGGGCAGGGCATTAATAAATATGCAGAAATTCATTAAGGGGATTTACGAGGCTTTCATAAGTTCAGATGCTATGCTGCTGGAGATAAATCCGGTGCTAAAAACAAGCGATGACAGGATTCTGGCTGTTGATTCAAAGGTTATCCTTGATGACAATGCACTTTTCCGCCATCCGGAGCTCGCAGAGATGAGAGACCTGTCGGAGGAGAATCCCTATGAGGTAGAGGCCGGAAAACAAAACCTGAATTTTATCAAACTTGACGGCAATGTCGGATGCATGGTTAATGGGGCCGGACTGGCTATGGCGACAATGGATCTGATTAAGCTGTCGGGCGGTGAACCTGCAAATTTCCTCGATGTCGGTGGTGGGGCCAGTCCGGCAACGGTGGAAGCAGGATTCAGGCTTATTCTTAAAGACCCTAATGTAAAGGCTATACTGATTAATATTTTTGGCGGCATAGTAAGGTGCGACCGTGTGGCCAGAGGCGTGGTTGAAGCTTACCGGGCAGTTGGTGAAATAAATATACCGATAGTTGTCAGGCTGCAGGGAACAAATGCCGAAGAGGCAAAGGAAATAATCGACAAATCGGGGCTGAAGGTATTTTCGGCAGTCACATTCAGCGATGCTGCAAAAAGGGTAAAGGAACTTATTGCCTGAAGTGCCTGATTAACCTGAAAACTGAAATATGGATCAGTGCCTATGTGATCCGTCACAATAAGGTTTATTCTTTGACTTTCCGCAGCGACACAGGAATACTTCTTCGGGAGAGTCCATAATATCGCGCTTTGAATCACTAAGCATAAAATTGCCGGTAATTCTGATTGGCCCGTCTTCTGTAACTTCAACAGTAGCCTGGGGCCTGAACTCTTTGTTGCCGTCTTCCATAATTCAGTTATCGTTAAATCCTGTTTTCCTGTGAGTTCCGTCGCAGAAAGGTAAATGATTGCTGGAACCGCATCTGCATAATGAAATAATACTCTCTTCAACCTTCTTCTCTTTTCCGCTGTATTTAAGTATAAAGGTACCGTTTATTACTACCGGCCCGTCAGGCATTATCTTAACCGATACCGGTTCGGCATTTGCAGTGCTGTCATTTTTAAGTAGTTCTGGCCTTCTGAAGTTTACATGATTGGTATTGGAGGGATCAACATCCCGGTTTTTCTCTTCATCGTTCCACTTCCACGTAAGGGCTTCCGTGGGGCACATGTTTACGGTTCTTATTATTTCACCTGTTGAGGCACCGTACATGTCAACCCATGGCCTTCTACCCGGATCAAACACTTCAAGAAGTTCCCTGTAACAGTGTGAAGCATGCACGCATGCATCAGGTTTCCAGTATACAGTTATTTCACCGTTGGTATATTTTCTTCCCCTTCGGTTCCCTCTTTCCCTCTCCATAATATTGAAATGATTTAATGTTGCCAGTGATATTTGAACCGGGTAAATTTAAAAAAAAAGATGGTGTAAAACCATGATTAATTGTTAATAACTATTATGTTAAAGATATTACTTTTGCGCCGGCGAGAGGGTAATTTTATAAAAATTAATCAGGCTGCCCTGATCTTTCCGGGGAAAGACGGTGTTAATAAAAGGCTCTCAAAAGGGTAAATGGTAATTCATTGATTGTGATAATGTTTATTACGGGTACGGTTTACATGGGATTCATTAGCTTCTTTTACGGGGATTTATCCGGCTTACAGGCACCGGATCTGACTTTGTTGCTTGCGGTTCTGATAATAATTTTAGCTATGACATTAAGCGCCGTGTCTGTTTTCCTGTTGCGTAAGCTAAAGATATCTAACCGGATCCTTGACAATAAAGCCAGGCAGGTGGAAGAATTAAACAATAAACTGATTGTACTTAACAGGAAACTTAATGAATATACGGAGAATCTATTGTCTCAATTGTCCGTTTCAGACAACTTTTTCAGGACACTGATAAATTCAGCTGAGGACGGAATATCTTTCTATGATAACTCTTTCAACCTGAAGTTTGCAAATGATTCCTTTTATTCCCTTCTGGGGTTCACCCGAGAGGAATATAACAATCTTGATCCGGCAAGCCTTATCCATCCTGATGATAATTACTACCTTGCCGAAAGAAGAGATGCTGTTTCCCTTAATAAGTCATACGAAGCCGAAATACGATTAAAACATAAGGATGGACACTTTATAACCATATCCACCAAAACAGTGCCCGTCCCCGAATTAAATGGAAGGGAAAAGGGGTTCATGATAATTTCCAGAGATATCACTGCTCAGAAGAAATACCAGGCAGAACTTATTAAAGCCAAGAATGAAGTTGAGGAAAGCAATAAACTTAAATCCAGCTTTCTCGCAAATATATCTCACGAAATCAGAACACCTCTTAACAGCGTTGTTGGTTTTGCGAATCTCTTATATGACAACACAGTTACTCCTGAGATCAGGGCTGAATATATTGACCATATTAATTACAACAGCGAAAGGCTCCTTCAGATAATAGGAGATATTATAGATCTCTCACGACTTGAAAGTTCTGAGCTCGAAATCTCATACGAGGCAAACTCTGTTTCTGAAATACTCCGCGAAACTGCGGAAAGCATAAACACACTGATTAAACGTAATGAAAAACCGGTGGCTTTGCTGATCAGAAATGATCTTGACAGCAGTTATGATATGGTTTTCACCGACAGGTTATGGCTTAAAAGAGTATTACATCATCTGATGGAGAATGCCGTAAAATTCACTTTTGAAGGTTCGGTGGAGGTTTATTGCACCAGGAAGGACAATAACCTTTATTTCAGTGTTAAAGACACAGGCATTGGGATAAGCAGGGAGAATCTTGATGTAATCTTTGAAGGATTCAGACAGGAGGTGAACGGACATCAGAGGCCTTTCGAAGGACTCGGAATAGGGCTTACCCTTGTAAGGGAGGTCCTTAAAAGGATGGGAGGTGATATAAAGGTTGTATCTGAAAAGGGATCAGGATCGCAGTTCTCGTTCACAATTCCCTACAGGCCTGCAGGCAGCCCTGTTTCAAATATCAGGGTTAGCAGGGATATCAGTGAAAATTTTAACTGGACTTCAAGAAAATGCCTTGTGGTTGATGACAACAGGGAAATACTGATTTATATTAAACGTATTCTGTCCGATACGGGGATTGAAATATTCACCGCAAAATCGGCTCCGGAAGCGCTCAGGATATTAAATGAACATCCTGATATTGACATAGTGCTTCTCGATATGCAGCTGCCTGAAATGAACGGTATTGAAGCCGCAAGGGAAATAAGGAAGATAAAAAGAGATTTACCTGTAATTGCCCAGACTGCCTTTATCTTCGAGAACGATAAGGATATAATCCTGGAAGCCGGTTGCGACGCATGCCTCATCAAACCTGTAAGAAAGGAAAACCTTCTCTCCACAATGTCGCTGTTTATAAAATGATCATGCCTTAGGAGACTCTTAAATCAACCATTCCTTTTTTTATCTGTATCTTTATTTCCCGCTGAACATAATCAGATATATTGAATGAAGGGTAACCTGTTTGCAGATATCATTCTACCCCTGGCAGTGAAAGGAACATTTACTTACATTGTGCCTGATCATCTTGCCTCTGAACTGAAAACGGGTCAGAGAGTAATTGTCCAGTTCGGGAAGAAAAAGCTTTATACAGGAATAGTATTCAGGATTCATTCACACAGGCCGGATCTTGAGATGATCAAAGAGATTACCGAAACAGTTGACAAAGTCCCTCTGGTTAATGAAGAAGTCTTAAGATTCTGGGAATGGCTTGCTGATTATTACATGTGTACTCCCGGTGAAGTTATGAAGGCTGCCCTGCCTTCATCATTTTACCCCGAGAGTGAAACAATTATTGAAGCAGATCCCTCATTTGAGGATATCGGTTCGCTCGACAGGACATCGGCGAAGCTGTTAGATGTTATTATCAGTAAGAAAAGGATTAAACCCGGAAATCTGCCGCAAAAATTTGATAACAGGAATACTCTGAAACTTGTAAATAACCTTATCTGCCATAAAGCTGTTGCAGTTGGCGTATCACTTAGAAACGCGCCGCTGATGGAATCTGAGAAATTTGTTGTACTGGCTGAGAAATTTACTTCAGAATGGCTTGAAGAGATACTTTTAGATCTTGGCAGGGCACCAAGACAGAAAGAATTGCTTGAGAAGTATATAAGTATAACCGGATATGGGAGCGGAAAAGATATTATTCCTGTCAGAAAAACAGAATTCCGCGGAATGAATGCAGCGCTGGCTGCACTTACAGATAAGAATATTCTCAGGGTGGTGGACCTTGAGAAGAAGGACATATCAAAGGCTTCAGTAATTGCCTGCGAACCGGAACCGCTTACAGGTCAGCAGTCTGAAGCATACGAGGCTATCAAAGCCCAATACCGGTCGGGTAAAAGGATCTTTCTCATCAACGGAGTAACCTCCAGCGGTAAGACTCAACTGTACATTCATCTGATAAAGGAAAAACTGACAGAAGGGAAGCAGGTTCTTTATCTGCTTCCTGAAATAGCTCTTACGGGTCATGTAATTGAAAGACTGAAAAAATATTTCGGTGAAAACACTGCTGTTTATCATTCAAGAATAAGTGCACGGGAAAGGAGTGCAATCATACAGGGGATTACTGAAAATGATCCTTCCAGGAGAATCAATCTCCTCCTCGGCGCCCGTTCCTCTGTCCTGTTGCCTTTTCGCAACCCCGGGCTTATAATAGTTGATGAAGAACACGACGGTTCGTATAAGCAGGATGACCCTGCTCCGAGATATAATGCAAGGGATTCAGCCATAATGCTGGCTCATTTTTACAATGCCGTAACAATACTTGGATCGGCCACCCCTTCTGTTGAAAGTTATCACAATGCTTTATCAGGGAAGTACGGCTATGTTGAACTTAAGGAGCGATATGGCAGGGTTAACCTGCCTGAGATTATTGTGGTCAATACCAGGGAAGCAGCCAGGAAAAAACTGATGGTGTCACATTTCTCTCCCCAACTGATAGAACTCATTGATGAAGCCCTGACTAATGGTGAACAGGTGCTGCTGTTCAGAAACAGAAGGGGTTTCTCTTCCTACCTTGAATGCAGTGAATGCGGCTGGATCCCTGTATGTACACAATGCGCCGTAAATCTTACTTATCACAGGGAGCAGAAAAGAGCAGTATGTCATTATTGCGGTATTTCTGTACCTGTACCTGTAAAATGTCCTCTGTGCGGTTCATTCTCAATAGAAACGAGAGGATTTGGCACCGAAAAAATAGAAGATGAAATAAAGCTTCTTTTTCCGCAGGCAAGGGTGGCAAGAATGGATCAGGATACTACACGTAAAACAGATGCATTTAACAGAATAATTGAAGAACTTGAATCGGGGAAAACAGATATCCTTACAGGAACCCAGATGATTTCCAAAGGTCTTGACATTGAAAATCTTACTGTTGTCGGGATACTTAACGCCGATTCATTACTTAATTATCCTGATTTCAGGGCTCATGAACGGGCATTTCAGATGATGTCGCAGGTAAGCGGAAGAGCAGGCAGGAGGAAAAAACAGGGTAAAGTTGTAATTCAGGTTTCCGACCCTCATCACAGGGTTATACAGTATGTGATGCGAAATGACTACAAAGCTTTCTACCGTTACCAGACTGAAGAGAGGAAAACATTCAATTATCCGCCATTCTGCAGGCTGATAAGGATAACAGTGAAGCATAAAAGAAAGGATGTTCTCGAACAGATGTCAGGACTGCTCGCAGAGAGGCTCAGAGAGTATTTCGGAAAAAGAGTTCTTGGACCTGAATATCCTCATATCCCAAGAATTCAGCAATGGTATAATAAAGTGATTATGATCAAGATAGAGAAGGATAGGCCTGTTGTTAAAGCAAAAGAACATTTATTAAATGCAATAGAGGCAGTGAGAAATGAAAAATCAGCTTCGACACTCCGGATAGTTGTGGATGTCGATCCCTATTAAATGGACCGATCTGAAGCGAAAGGAGCTGAGGGTTTATTATCAGTTGGCTATTTCTGGAAACCTGTTAATTTTGAAAATAAAAAAGAATGAAAATCGAAGTATCAAACGGTGAAATCATTGACAAGCTAACAATAATAATGATCAAGCTTGAAAGAATTACTGATTCCCTGAAACTGGAAAATCTGAGAAAGGAATATTCAATTCTTAAAGAAGCTGCTGACAGCATAATCAGTATGGATGATCCTCTTGTAAAGGAACTCTATTCTGTAAACAATAAGTTATGGGAGATTGAGGACAGGATACGTGATTTTGAAAGGAGAAAGGAGTTCGGCAATGATTTTATCGAAACAGCACGGTCGGTCTATTTCAATAATGACAGAAGAGCTTTACTGAAGCGGGAAATAAATATCAGAACCTCTTCAGAGCTTCTCGAGGAAAAATCATACGAAAAATATTAATGCGAATCCTGGTAATCCGGCTTTCAGCAATGGGAGATGTGGCCCTGACACTGCCTGTTTTAAAGGCATTTGTCACGGAATATCCCGGCATTGATATTGTATTAGTGACCCGAAAGGCTTACGGGGTTTTCTTCAGGGAGATTCAGGCAGTAGACCTGTTCACGCCGGACTTTAAAAAAAGACACAGTGGCTTTGCAGGGATTTTCAGATTATTCATGGATCTTCGTAAGAGAGGAGGGTTCGACTGTGTTATAGACCTGCATGATGTATTGAGATCAAAAATAATTGGGTTTTTATTCAGAATTTCGGGAACAAGGGTAGTGAGGATTGATAAAGGAAGAAAAGAGAAAAACGACCTTATCAGAGGCAGAAGGAAAACGGAACTTAAACACACTGTTGAGAGATATTCTGAAACCTTCAGCAGAGCGGGATTTCCGCTTGTACCCCGAAAGGGCCGCTGTATTCATCCCGGTAAAGAAGCGCAGAAAAAGGCGAATGCCCTGTTATCAGGCACCAATGTCTCTTTAAATATAGGTATAGCCCCTTTTGCGAAGCATCCACTGAAGCAATGGCCAACAGAGAGAATGGTTCAGCTCATAAGAATGATATCGGACAGGCGGGGAGGAGGGGTAAGGTTCTGGCTTTTCGGTGGAGAAGATGAGAGGGAACGTCTTGCAGAGATTGAAATGGCAGGTAAAGATATCATCAGTCTTTGCGGTACTCTTACTCTTGAAGAGGAACTGGCTGTGATAGGGGAACTTGATTTCATGATTGCAATGGATTCATCCAATATGCACATGGCGGTGCTGGCAGGTACAAAGGTTCTTTCAATATGGGGTGGCACTGATCCGTCAGCCGGATTTGGTGCATGGGGAGAGCCGCCGGAACATTCGGTATACATTTCTGCTGAGGAGCTTGATTGCCGGCCATGTACCGTTTACGGAAAGGGGACATGCCGGAGGGGAGATTTTGCCTGTATGATGAGGCTTTCCCCTGAGAAGGTTTTCAACAGGCTTGTTGAATTGGGGTTTATATGATTAAGACAGCCGGGCAGGGAGACCGGTTTGCCGGCAGGCGGGTCATTGTTAACGGATAAATCTCAGATTGAAAGTGATATAAGAAAATTCATGTAAGATTTTGAGATTAATTATTATAATGTAATTAGTTAATTATCAGACATAGAGTGATAGACACCGGAAAATCTGCAATTTAAGCTGATTGTTAAATAGTAATAATTTCAATTCAGGAAAATTTATCAAAAAGGAAAAATTATTTTATTGTAAAAATTATAATCCAGGAAAAAATATCAAATAGTAAAAATTACAAAATAGTAATAACTACAAGATTGAAAAAAGTATCAGTTAGTAATAATTAATCTTTCCTGCATCCCTATGAATCCATATAAAATATTGTCAGTAAGCCTGGTAGTAACAATCATGTTCATGTTTACAGGCTGTTTTTTACCGGAAAAACCAAATTCCTTTGAACCCGCCGATAAAGTCAATACCCTTATGGGTACCGATTCCGACTACAGGCTGTCACACGGAAATACTTACCCGGCAGTAGGCATGCCTTGGGGCATGAATTCATGGACACCACAAACCGGCCGTATGGGCAACGGATGGGCTTATACCTATGATGCCACAAAAATAAACGGTATCAAGCAGACTCACCAGCCCAGTCCATGGATCAACGATTATGCAGCATTCTCACTGATGGCCGTTACTGGCAGGGAAATCTTTAGAGAGGAAGAGAGAGCATCTTGGTTTTCGCATAAGGCTGAGGTTGCAAAACCTTATTATTACAGCGTTTACCTTGCCGATTATGATGTCACGGCAGAGCTGACTCCTACGCAACGGTCTGCAGTCTTCAGATTTACTTTCCCCGAAAGCGATTCATCTTATATCATCCTCGATGCATTTAATATGGGTTCACAGGTAAATATAAGCCCCGGTGAAAGAAAAATTACAGGATTCTGCCGGAACAACAGAGGAGGAGTGCCAGAAAATTTTCACAACTATTTTGTGGCTGTTTTTGACCGCGAATTTGATTCGTTCTCTGTATGGCACGGTGATACACTTGAAAAAGGTAATACATCCGCGTCAGGACGTCACACCGGTGCCATAGTACGTTTCCGGACAAAAAGAGGGGAAAAGGTATCTGTCAGGGTTGCCTCATCATTTATCAGCCCTGAACAGGCATTGCTGAATCTTGAAAGGGAGACAGGAGGCAGGGATTTCGAAACCTTGAGAGATGAATGCCGCGATGAATGGAACCGCCAGCTCGGACGTATTATAGTTGAAGGTGGTACCGACGACCAGATAAGAACATTCTATTCCTGCCTTTACCGGATGCTTTTGTTCCCAAGAGACCTGCATGAAATTGACGGAAGCGGGCATAAAGTACATTATAGTCCGTACAATGGCCAGGTTTTACCCGGTGAAATGTTTACTGACAATGGTTTCTGGGATACTTTCAGGGCACAGTTCCCTTTCCTGACGCTGATGTACCCGGAACTAAACAGCAGAATCATGAACGGGTTGGTGAATACGTATCTTGAAAGCGGCTGGTTACCTGAATGGGCAAGTCCCGGCCACCGCGACTGCATGATCGGTTCCAACTCAGCTTCCATAATTGCTGATTCCTATCTGAAAGGCATAAGAGGTTATGATATTGAAACTCTTTATGAAGCCATAATAAAAAATACACATGGCAACGGACCTGTCAGTTCAGTAGGCCGTCTTGGCGCAGAATATTATAACCGCCTGGGTTATATACCTTACAATGTGGGCATTCGGGAAAGTGTCGCCCGTACTCTCGAGTATGCTTATGCCGATTTTTGTATCGCCAGGCTGGCAAAAGCGCTTGACAAGCCGGAAGATGAAATAAAATTATTTGAAAAACGAGCTATGAATTATAAGAATATGTTTGACCCTGAACGCAAACTGATGCGAGGCAGAAATGAAGAAGGAACCTTTCAGTCGCCGTTTAGTCCGTTTAAATGGGGAGATGCGTTTACCGAGGGTAACAGCTGGCATTATACATGGAGCGTTTTTCAGGATATAGCAGGGTTAATTGAATTGATGGGAGGCAGAGAGGCGTTTATTGCAAAACTTGACTCAGTATTTGAAGTACCGCCAGTCTTTGATTATTCATATTACGGACAGGTCATTCACGAAATCCGCGAGATGCAGATAATGAACATGGGCAACTATGCACACGGCAACCAGCCAATTCAGCATATGATTTACCTGTATAATTATGCCGGGGAGCCCTGGAAGGCACAGTTCAGGGTAAGGCAGGTAATGGACAAATTGTACAATTACACTCCCGACGGTTATTGCGGCGATGAGGATAACGGTCAGACATCGGCATGGTATGTATTCTCTGCACTCGGTTTTTATCCTGTAACCCCCGGAACAGTCCAGTATGTTTTTGGATCGCCGTTGTTTAAAAAAGTCATTATGAAGCATGAGAACGGTCGGAAATTTGTTATAATGGCTCCGGGAAACTCCCCTGAAAATATCTATGTCAGGGAAATAAGGCTGAACGGGAAAGAAGTGAAAAAGAATTTTATCACGCATAAAGAGATTCAGAAAGGAGGTACCCTCATTTTCAGCATGGATTCTGAACCGAACTTCAAAAAGGGTACCGGGAAAGATTCATTCCCTTTTTCGATGTCTCTGACAAGATAGAATCAGAACCTGAGCCGTATTCCGATCCTGGACAGAATCACCGTGATGCATGTTACGACAAAGGAGAAAAGAAGAGGGACGGCAAAGCTGAGAGCAGGTAATGAACCATTACCGGATGCATGCAGATCAACTCTTGCAATATCTGCTATTCCGTAAAGAAAAAAAGCAATGATATAACCCGTGAAAAAACTTCTCCCTGTATTTTCTGCAAATTTTATTTTAAATTTATCCTCCAGGTCGTAAAAATAAAGGATAACCACGAACAAAAGCATTGATAGCCCTGCGCCGGTCAGTGCCCATGAAGGCTGACCGTATAATCCTTCCGGAGGTAATACTTTAAAATACAGCAAAAGGCCTGCAGCAGACATAATAATGCCTGTAAAGGTAAGCATGGAAATGAGTTTGCCTTTATTGCCGGATGGATAATGTTTGATCATTACGCCTGCCAGCATTCCCGATATAAAAATAAACGGTATATACCCGTCGATTAACACACCGAAATACCTGTGGGCAGGATTTAATATATTATTAAGTCCCAGTACTGAAAATATATTCAATGCAAGAAAGAAAAACCATGCAGCCACCGTTCCTGAAACTGAATTTCTCACGATAAGCCATATCAGAGATGAAGCCAGTAATCCCCATCCGTAAAGTCCGGGTATTTCCCAATGACCCGTTATCAAAGAACCATTGTTTTCCCATGTGCCCGATCTGAATTTAAACACAAGAAATACCAGGATAGCAAGGCCGGTAATTCTAAGCCCGCTTACCGTGAAAAAATTATTATCCTTTTCGGGATACCGGTTCCATACGAGAAATATTGAAATCACCAGAATCACAGCCCATACGCCGGGGCCAAAACCTGTAAGCTCCTTATTTACTCTTGGGATGTTGACCAGCATGGCTCCTGCGGTAATCATTATAAGCGAGATGGCAAAGACCGACTTCAGGATATCATATACTGACTGCCCGTCGTTGATTCTTTTGGATAAGCGGAATGGTACGGCGATTCCTGACACAAAAAAGAAGAAAGACAATATTAGCGTATATAAAATACTTGTTCCGGAATGGTAAAGGTTTCCAAAGAACCAATCTCCTGTAATTCCTTCTGAGAATTCAATAAGGTAAAGTATGAGGATCAGGGCAATGCCCTTTGCAAGATCGACGGAGTATATACGTGAATCACTAAACATAAGTTATGTCAGGAGCTCCAAAATTAAGAATTTTAAAATGCAATCGGTCTGAATAAACAGTCAGGCAGGATTCACTGGTCTGAAAAAAAATATTATTTTTGCTGGCCTGAATCCTGCAGCCTGATTTAAAATCCCGGATACAGGCTGATTCTCCGGCATGAAGCTATGACGAAGCAGGGCAGGTCCGGGGATGTTTATGGATATTAAAGGTATCTGTAATAAAGATACGGATACTAAATCGGGGTGTAGCGCAGTTGGTAGCGCACTACGTTCGGGACGTAGGGGTCGCTGGTTCAAGTCCAGTCACCCCGACAAGATAATAGAAGGGGGAGACATAACTCTCCTTTTTTTCTATGAGTTATTATGTGTACATATTGCGAAGTCTGAAAGACGGAGGATATTATGTAGGATCGACCTCTGAGGTAGGGAAGCGGTTAGACTATCATAACTCTGGTCGTCAGCGGTCTACGAAGCGCCGAATACCATTTACGATGGTATATATAGAGGTTCATTCCGACAGGTCGTCAGCAGAGCGGAGAGAAAGGCAGATAAAGAGCTATAAGGGAGGAGAGGCATTCCGGAGGTTGATTGAAGGGGTGTAGCCCCGCCGTTGGCGGGGCACTACGTTCGGGATCCCGCCGCAGGCGGGACTGGTTCAAGTCCAGTCACCCCGACAAGATAATAGAAGGGGGAGACATAACTCTCCTTTTTTTCTATGAGTTATTATGTGTACATATTGCGAAGTCTGAAAGACGGAGGATATTATGTAGGATCGACCTCTGAGGTAGGGAAGCGGTTAGACTATCATAACTCTGGTCGTCAGCGGTCTACGAAGCGCCGAATACCATTTACGATGGTATATATAGAGGTTCATTCCGACAGGTCGTCAGCAGAGCGGAGAGAAAGGCAGATAAAGAGCTATAAGGGAGGAGAGGCATTCCGGAGGTTGATTGAAGGGGTGTAGCCCCGCCGTTGGCGGGGCACTACGTTCGGGATCCCGCCGCAGGCGGGACTGGTTCAAGTCCAGTCACCCCGACTAAAGCAGAGTGAGAGCGAGAGTGTGAGTGAGCGCGGGAGCGAACACTCTCGTTTTGTTTAAGCTCCAGCACTCACACTGAATAATGAGTATATTTACAGTGTCAAAAAGAACATTTTATTTGCTCGCCCTGTAATCATCCATAAGCGACTGAAACACTTCCTTTACAGAAGAAATTTTTGTCGCCCTGAAAGCATTGCTGCCCGCAAAGGCAAAGCCATATCTGAAGTTCCCTTTTAAAGCATTTATGAGCGCTATGATTATGCAGTAGGGGCTCTTTGAGATGTCACATGTCCGTATACAATGAAATGGACACCTTAGAGGTTGTCTTTTGCCTTCCTTCACCTTCCTGAGAAAATCGGACAGGATGGCACGACCCGGCAAACCAACCGGGCTTTTTATTATTTCTATATCTTCCTCGGAAGCATCAATATAAGCCTGCTTAAAAGCCATTGGGGCATCACATTCAATTGTTGTGACAAACCTTGTTCCCATCTGAACGCCGGATGCTCCGAGATCCATTATTTTTTTAATATCCTCACCTGTGTAAATGCCTCCGCCGGCTATCAGAGGTATTGACTTGTTATATTTTTCCTCCCATATTTTAATCTCTTCTGAAATCTCCGGAACAAGTTTTTCGAGTGAATAATCAGTATCGCCGATCTGTTCCTCCCTGAAACCAAGATGCCCTCCTGCCTTAGGGCCTTCAACCACCACAGCGTCGGGCAGGTAGTTATAACCTTTTATCCATTTCTCAAATATAATTTTTAATGCCCTTGCAGAGGATACTATCGGCACCAGTTTTGTCAGGCTCTCTTTCCTGAGAAATGACGGCAGGTCGAGAGGCAGACCGGCACCGGCAAAAATAATATCAGCCTTCTCGGCAATTGATGTTTTAACCATGTCGGCAAAATTGGTCATTGCTACCATAATATTAATACCAATTATCCCCCGGGTTTTTTCCCTTGCCTTACGTATTTCTTCTATGAGACCCTTTATATTATCCTTGAGGAAATCTCCGGAAAGACCCTTGTAAAGCAGTCCCAGTCCGGCGCTGGAAATCACGCCTATGCCGCCTTCATTTGCAACCGCAGAAGCAAGTCCGGACAAGGATATACCTACTCCCATGCCCCCCTGGACTATGGGGACAGAAGCTGTCAGATTACCTATTATCAATGGTTTCATAACTTTTGTTTTTAAGAGAATAAACCTGTTCTCATATCCTTATGCCCGGATAAAGCCGGTGAAAAAGAAATATGAAGGAAGTTTTCTATTCTGATTATTTTTTCAATTCAGGATGTTTTTCCGGCAGAAGAAATTGTTCCGGCGCTGAACAGGTTATTATACAGTCTGGATTTTTTTCTGAGTACTACTGGGGAACATCACGTTGTTAATTCGGATCAAAGTTAAGAATTATTATCACATAAGGTCAGGAATCTGAGGAAAAACTGAAATAAAGGGTGTTTTTATATAAATATCAGATCGGACAGATTATTTTATCCCTGAAGAAATAAATCTTACTGTACCGGAGTTCTGCCTGCAATGGTAGTTTGCTGTGGAATAGAAGAATTAAATCATTCTTAATTGCGGATAAATTCAGTTGATTTATTGAAAATAAACAATTTAATTCAATTATTATAAGTATCTTTGCAGCTTATTAAATAATTAATTTTTATCATGAACAAAGGAACAGTAAAATTTTTCAACGAATCAAAAGGATTCGGATTTATCAAGGATGAAAACTCACCAAAGGAGTATTTTGTGCATGCATCAGGTTTGCAGGATACCATCAGGGATAACGATGAGGTGATTTTTGACCTTGAAATGGGCAAAAAAGGATTAAATGCGGTAAACGTTAAACTTGCGTAGTTTATTCATTATAATCATTTAAGTTTCCAGTCCCGCCATGAGCGGGACTTTTTATTTTACACGGCACTCTGAAATAATCTGCTTCCGATTTTTGACTTTTTTAACAATTCTTTAAAATTTCTTTAAAATAAAATTTTCCGGTTTCGGGTAATTTTGCCGGAGTTTAGAGTTAATTCTGTTTTTTAAAACGAATATTTATATTTGTTGCCCTGATTTAAGTTAATTAAACCGATAACTGGAGGATACTATATGTCAGGAAAAATTAAACAGATCCTTTTAATCATAGCGTTGATATTTTCAACAACATTTGGTATGCAGGCGGCGCCTCAGGACAGCGTTAAGCTTTATACGCCACAGACAAAAATCTCAACCACTCCTGGGCAGTCGCTTGACTACACAATTACTGTGATTAATAACAGCAGTGAAATCAAAAATATCGATTTATCGGTAACCGGTTTGCCAGGCTCCTGGACTTATACTATCAAATCAGGAACATGGAGCGTGAAGCAGATTTCAGTGCTTCCGAAGGAGAAACAGCTGATCTCATTCAGATTGGAGGTTCCTCTTAAGGTTAACAAAGGAATATACAGGTTCAGTTTTGTTGGTGGGGAATATGATCGTCTTCCACTCGAAGTGAACGTTACCGAACAGGGTACCTTCAAGACAGAATTTACTTCTGATCAGACTAACATGCAGGGTAACTCAAATTCGAGTTTTACTTTCAATGCAACTCTGGCAAACCGTACAGCCGAAAAACAATTGTATTCATTCAATGCCTATGCCCCCCGTGGATGGAATGTAACATTCAAGGCAAATTATCAGGCCGTTACTTCAGTCAACGTTGAGGCAAACTCCAACACCGCGATCACCATCGAGATCAAACCACCTGACAGGACTGAAGCCGGTAAATATAAAATTCCTGTTACTGCTTCCACAGGTTCAACATCGGCTAATCTCGACCTTGAAGTAGTAATTACAGGTACCTATGGAATAGAACTTACAACACCCACAGGCCTGCTGAGCACAAGACTGACCGCAGGCCAGGAAAAGAAAATTGAACTGGTGGTTAATAATACAGGCACTGCCGAATTATCAGGCATTAACATGAATTATTCCGGACCGGTAAACTGGAGCGTTGAGTTTGAACCTAAGAAAATTGAAAAGCTCGCCGCAAATCAGAGCGAAAAGGTTACTGCAAAAGTTAAGGCAGACAAAAAGGCTATCCCCGGCGATTATATAGCTTATCTTGAAGCCTCAACACCTGAAACAACATCCAAAATTTCATACAGGGTTACCGTGGAGACACCTCTTTTATGGGGATGGGTCGGAATACTTATTATTGCTGCAGCGCTGGGAAGTGTTTATTATCTTTTCCGCAAGTACGGAAGGAGGTAAACTGTGAACGGAAATATCATTGAATTGGTTGATCTGACCAAAAAGTATGGAGATTTTACTGCGGTCGACTCCCTGAACCTGTCGGTAAAGAAAGGTGAGGTATTTGGTCTCCTTGGACCAAACGGGGCAGGTAAATCGACCACTATACTTATGCTGCTGGGACTAACTGAACCGTCGTCAGGTTCAGTTAGGGTTTGCGGTATTGACCCTGTAACAAACCCCATTGATGTAAAAAAACGGGTAGGTTATCTGCCGGAAGATGTGGGTTTCTATTTTAATCTGACAGGATGGGAGAACCTGATGTTTACCGCCAGACTGAATGCCCTTTCAGGTAAGGAGGCGGCTGCAAAGGTTAAATCACTTATCGAAAGAGTAGGCCTTTCCGACGCAGCAGAGAAAAAAACCGGGCAGTATTCAAGAGGTATGATTCAGAGGTTGGGACTCGCTGAAGTACTGCTGAAAAGCCCGGAAGTGATTATTCTTGATGAACCCACGCTGGGAATAGACCCTACAGGAGTGGTTGAATTATTGCAGCTGATTGTCAGACTGAGCAGGGAAGATGGAATAACAGTCCTGTTTTCTTCTCACTACCTCCATCAGGTTCAGCAGGTATGCGACAGGGTGGGGATATTTGTCGAGGGCAGACTCATTGCCGAAGGCAACCTGAAGGAATTGTCAGGAAAGCTTTTTGAAGGGGCACCTTATGTTATCGAAGCCGGTGTCTCATTCGACGGGATTGATCTAAAAAATGCAAAACCTGAAGAGTGGCTGCATGAAAAACTTAATGGTATAGAGGGATTCACTGCAGTGAAACCCGGACGAAATGGTTTCAACATTGAATGTCAGACAGATCTCTCAGCAATAATTTCAAAAACCATTATTAATTCGGGTGGAGGACTTTATTACCTTAATAAAAAGGAATTTGGACTTGACGAGATATACAACCGTTATTTTGAAGGAGGAATGTTAAATGGCAGGAGGCAGTGACAAGTCATTTAAACCAGCTTTGAATTTTACCAGGAAATTGAAAGGTATTATTTCCGGGTCTAGCGGACCTGCTTTCTACAAGGCCGATGAGAGAATTATTCACCCGTTCAGTGTTATCGTACAGAAGGAAATTGCGGACCATGTGCGAAGCTGGCGGTTTCTTATTCTTCTGGCAATTATTTCCCTGACCTGTCTGGGCTCAATGTACACGGCCCTCTCGAGCATCAGGGAAGCAATAAAACCAAATGATCCGGAAGGCTCATTCCTTTTTCTGAAACTGTTCACGGTATCGGACGGGATTCTGCCCTCATTTGTGGTTTTTATAAGTTTCCTGGGACCTTTGCTCGGTATCAGTCTGGGATTTGATTCCGTAAATTCTGAACATAATAAAGGAACCCTCAGCAGATTACTTTCCCAGCCTATCCACAGGGATTATATTCTTAATGCAAAATTCGTAGCTGCATTGATTGTAATCAGTGTAATGTTTGTTGCCCTCGGTTTTCTGGTGATGGGCTTCGGGCTTATTACAATAGGGATACCACCTACAGCGGGTGAATTTATGAGGATTATTATTTTTCTTGTAATCAGCATCATATATGTGGCTTTCTGGCTCAACCTTTCCATACTCTTTTCGGTGAGGTTCAGACAGCCTGCCACATCTGCCCTTTCTGGTATTGCCATATGGCTATTCTTTTCGGTTTTTTACGGTATGATTGTTGATCTCATAATGAAAGGAATGGTACCGCAGGGTTTTGCCACAGAGAACCAGATCATAAACTTCGAATTATTCAGAATGAATCTTAACCGGTTATCGCCCAGCCAGTTGTTCAGTGATGCCACCACAACTCTTCTGATGCCAAGTGTGAGAAGCCTGGGTCCTTTATCAATGATACAGGTAATGGGTACAATACCGGGTCCCCTCAGGCTTACCCAGAGTCTTTTATTGGTATGGCCTCAGATCACAGGGCTGGTTGCAGGTACGATAATCTGTTTTGTCCTTTCTTATATTTCCTTTATGAGAAAGGAAATCAGATCGAGGTAATAAAGAGTCTGATTAAAATGTATTAAAGGCCGAGGATTTGCTTAACCTTAGCGGATATTTCTTTCCCGTCTGCTTTTCCTGACAGTTCCTTCATGGCAACTCCCATTACTTTTCCCATATCGGCAGGCGTCCTGGCGCCTGTTTTTTCTATAATTGATTTAAGGGCTGCGGTGAGATCCTCATCAGACATTCGGGCTGGCAGGTATATTTCAAGAATATCTGCTTCGGAGTCTTCCTTCTCCGCCAGATCTTTCCGGTCATTCTGCAGATAAATTGCTGCAGATTCTCTTCTTTGCCTAACAAGTTTCTGCAGTATCTTTATTTCTTCATCTTCATTGAGATGAGAGTCGACCCCCTTTTCGGACCTTGCTAATGTAAAAGCGGTCTTCGCGGCTCTCAGTGCATCTAGTTTTACACTTTCTTTTGCCTTCATTGCGGCCATCAGGTCGGCTGATATTTTTTCGGTAAGCGACATAACTTGATATTTTAATAACAGGAGTAAAATTATGAATGAATAAGGAAATATCAAAAGTTTACACTGAAATGATTTTTTATCAGGTTAAAGATCACTGTGATTTGTTAACGTCTTAATATCTGTTATTCCGGAACTGGTTTATGGGAAATCACTTACAGCTAAATATCTTCAGTCTGTAAAAATTCCAAAGTAATAATAATTTGTAAATAAAAATAAATATCAAATAGGAATATTTATTAGGTAACAATTATTATAAATTAGTAAAAGTTATCAGACAGAAAAAATTATCTGGTAGTAAAAAGTCTCAGATAGTAAAATCTATTTGAATGATTTATTCCCGTCCGGAACTGATCCAATGACCCTGCACAATAATACTCCGTAAAATAATACACGAGAATTCTCCTGCCTTAAACAGGTTCAACATGTATCGTTACATTCAGATTCCTGTACCTGCTCATCAGTTCAGCTTCAATTTTGTTGCAGTAATTGTGTGAGCTCTGAACCGATTCTTCTCCCGGAACCGAAATATGCAGATCAATAAATAGATAATTTCCTGAAGTCCTTGTCCTCAGATCATGATAATTCACACCCATTTCATTCAGAATCTCCTTAAGTTCCTCAACCTTATTTTCCGGCCATGATTCATCAAGAAGAGGGTTGAAAGCTTTCCTGAGCAACCTGAAGGATTCCCATAGAATTAAAAATGCTACCCCGATGGCTGCGGCAGAATCAAGCCATTTTATTCCGGTAATAAGTATCAGACCAATACCTGCTGCAACACCAAGCGAGGTATAGACATCTGTCTTGAGATGAAGCGCATCGGCTTCAAGGGCGACCGAACCCGTTTCCCTGGCTGTTTTGTACAATTTTGCGGAGACTACCATGTTAACAATAACTGAAATAATCATCACCACAAATCCTGCCCAAAGTGTTTCGAGTTCAGGGGATCCTTCAAGAAGTCTCTTCACCGCTTCAAAGATTATCCAACCTGCAGCAATGAAAATCAGAACAGCTTCAACCACACCTGAGATGTTCTCCACTTTTCCGTGCCCGTATGGATGACGGGAGTCGGGAGGATTATCGGATACCTTAACAGAAAAAAAGGCAATAACTGCCGCCAGCAGGTCCATTGAAGAGTGTATAGCCTCCGATATAATACTTACCGATCCGCTTATCAGGCCCGTTGCAAGTTTAAGGATTATCAGAAATGTGTTAGATATTACTGATAATCTTGCAACTGCTGTTTTCCGTTTACTTATTTCTTCCACACCGGGTAATTTAGACTGAAATCTGAGGTTTCCGCAAAAACTGTTTTTAGACTTCGATAAGCTTATACTCCCTGCTGCCGAGTCCTATTTTGACCGCATGCTCAAGTCCTGTCTTCCAGTCGGTGTCGGGATGGGTGAGTGAGAAATGGTCATTCGATCCGCTCATTTCCGTTTTACTCTTATCACCGATCCGGCTTTCTTTGAGAACCGGAGCGGCGTTAACCATGTCGGCACAAGCCTGGTCGAGCGCAACAGGGTCAAAGGAGGCTGCAATACCGATATCGGGTACAATGGGGTAATCGTTGAAGCCCCAGCAATCACATTCAGGTGAGACATCCACTATGAAATTCACATGAAAAGAGGGCTTGTCTTTCAAAACAGCAAGAGCATATTCTGCTATTCTTTTGTTTACGATTTCAGAGGAGTTCTGCCACACTACCCTTGCGGCATCATACTGACAGACAGCTATACACTGGCCACAACCGGTGCAAAGTGAATAATCTATCCGGGCAATTTTATCTTTCCCCACCTTTATGGCTCCGTAGTTGCAGAATTTTTCACAGATCCTGCATCCGGTGCAGTTCTTTTCATGTATCTCGGGTGAAGAACCGGAATGAAGAAACAACTTTCCGCCTACCGATGCACATCCCATACCAATGTTTTTAAGTGCACCGCCAAAACCGGTAATTTCATGCCCTTTGAAGTGATTCATGGAAATCAGGATATCGGCATCAGCAATGGCTGTCCCTATTTTTGCTGATTTGCAGAATTCCATATTGAGTTCAATCTCCCTGTAATCTATACCCTTCAGTCCGTCGCCGATAATGACCTGGCAATTTGTGGCCAGCGGATTGTAACCGTTTTCAAAAGCAGCTTCAAGATGATCGGGGGCATTGGATCTCCTTCCGTAATACAATGTATTACAGTCCGTAAGAAAGGGAATGGCTTCTTTTTCACGTAACAGCTTAACGAGCTGGTGAGTGAAATTAGGTCTCAGATATGCAAGATTACCCGGTTCACCGAAATGAATTTTTATTGCTGTCAGCTTCCGGGAAAAATCAATTGTTTCTATGCCCGCCCTGCGGATAAGATTATCAAATTTCTTCAGCAGGTTTGCGGATGGTTTTACCCTCAGATTGGTAAAAAAAACTTTTGATGCAGTCATTGATGCAAGGAATTATATTGAAAGCATTTCTGCAAGAGTCAGGAGATCGCGGTTAACATCTTTATGCAGTTTTATTGCTTTGCTGAAAGGTACCAGTACAATCTCATCATTCTGCAGTCCCACCATTACACTCTTCTGATCGTCGACTAAAGCCTCAACCGCTGCTGCGCCGAGTCTGCTTGCATTCACCCTGTCGATGGCTGAAGGAGATCCTCCTCTTTGAAGATGCCCGAGAACAGTAACCCTTATATCAATATCAGGGAATTCTTTCTTGAATTTTTCGGAAAGGGCTATAGCGCCACCCTCCTCGTCGCCTTCTGCAACAATTATCAGGTTGCTTGATTTCTTCCTTCTGTTTCCGTCGAAAAGCAGTCGCTTCAGATCGCGTGCCTCACCCTTTACTTCAGGTATTATTATAGCTTCTGCTCCCGTTGCCAGACCGCTGAACAGAGCGATGAAGCCTGCTTCGGCCCCCATAACTTCAATAAAGAACATCCTTTCATGTGCACTGGCCGTATCCCTTATTTTATCAACAGCCTGTACCACGGTGTTTAAAGCTGTGTCATATCCGATTGTATAATCGGTACCGTAAATATCATTGTCAATTGTACCGGGTACACCAACCACCGGTATGTCGTATTCCTCACAAAAAAGCCTCGCTCCGGTAAAGGAACCGTCGCCGCCAATAACTACCAGTCCGCCTATACCGGCAGCCTTTAAATTGTTATATGCCTTGTTTCTGCCTTCAGGTTTTCTGAATTCCTCGCACCTGGCTGTCTTTAAAATTGTACCTCCTTTCTGGATAATATCGCTTACGCTGCCTGAATTCATCGGAATAAAATCAGCATTTATCATTCCCATGTACCCTTGTCGTATACCTGTCACTTCAAGTGAGTGAAATATTGCCGTGCGTACTACCGATCTGATGGCAGCATTCATACCGGGAGCATCTCCTCCAGATGTTAATACACCAATCTTTCTGATCTTTCCCATAATATTAAAAATGTTTCAGCCGGCAAAGGTAAGTCTTTTATGCTTTTTAATGTTACAGTAAGGTTAAAAATCAAATGATTCAATCTTTTGTCTGACATTATCGATCAGCCAGCCAGGGGTAGAAGTAGCACCGCATATACCTGCAGAATTTTTACCGGCGAACCATTCAGGTTTCAACTCTTCCGGTGAAGAAACAAAATATGAATCAGGATTTACATCCTTGCAGACCTTGAACAACAATTTCCCGTTGGAACTCTCCCTGCCGCTTACAAATATTATAACATCGTGGAGGCGTGCGAATTTTTCAAGTGCGGGCTGCCTGTTGCATACCTGGCCGCAGATGGTCCTGTGAATATGCAGAAGTGAGTCGGGTTTACTGTTGCCTGTCTTAATTATATTTTGCCTGATTTTTTCAGCCAGGGTATCATAGTCCGAATAATTCATTGTTGTCTGGGCAAAAAGATGTATTTCCCTGGTGTAATCAATTTTTTCAAGATTGGATTTTCCGTCGGTAAGTATTGCCTGGTTACCTGTCTGTCCCATAAGGCCGATGACTTCAGCATGGCCTTCTTTGCCGAAGATAACCAGAGTACCTCCCTTTGACTGTAAATCGTTCCATATCTGTCCGATTCTGAGCTGAAGGCGTTTTACAATAGGGCATGTGGCGTCGATAAGTGTTATATTGTTTTGTTTTGCAAAAGTGTATGTTTCAGGCGGCTCGCCATGTGCCCTGATAAGAACGGTGCAGTCGCGGAGGTTCCTGAACTGGTTATGGGAAATTGTAACTAAACCGAGAGTGTGAAGCCTGCCCACCTCCTGCTCATTGTGTACTATCTGTCCCAGCGAGTAGATTTTTTTTCCTTCCCTTAGTGCCTGCTCTGCTGCCTCAACTGCGTTTCTCACACCAAAACAAAACCCCGACCTTTCATCTGTTTCTATTCGCATTTTTCTTTTCTGCAATGATTTCCCTTATCCATCTCATCTGATCTTCAACGGTCATATCTGAATTATCCAGTAATATGGCATCGTCAGCTTTCCGGAGTGGACTGATGGAACGTGTCTCATCTGCCATGTCACGCCCGGTAATATTTCTCCTGATGTCGTTGTAGTCCACATTCTGTCTTTTTGCCTGAAGTTCCCTGTATCTTCTTTCGGCCCTGGTATCTACCGAAGCCGTCATGAAAATTTTAATATCCGCATCGGGAAATACCACTGTACCGATGTCCCTTCCATCCATAACTACACCTTTATAAACACCTATCTCTCTCTGAAGTTCAACCATCCTGTTTCTGACCTCCGGAACCTGACTGATCCTGCTTACATGGTCTGACACTTCAATATTCCTGATTTCAGATTCAACATTCTCGGAATTGAGCCAGGTCTCATATTCACCGGTGTCGGGGTTATATATGAAATTAATATGTATATCTCCCAGAGCATTTTTGATACCTTCAATATCAATTGTTTTACGCCCTATCAGCCCTTTTCTGAGGCAATAAAGAGTGACGGCTCTGTACATTGCACCGCTGTCGATATAGATATAATTCAGCTCGCGGGCGATCGCCTTTGCAAAGGTGCTCTTACCGCATGATGAGTAACCGTCTATTGCTATGATCAGTTTTTTTTCCATTATAGAATATTAAATGACAGACAGTAAATTCAATCCTTAATTTTTTTATAGATCATATCAGGCCTGACAACCAGTGAAAAATGGTTCGAAGCTCCTGCCAGGTGGAATGAAGCTCTTCCGAACCCGACCGAAAGGTATGCGGTGTTTATTCCGAAACCCCATGAAAAGCCAGACATCGAAGATTTTGACTCAACCATTAGTTCTTTCCTCCGCTGGTAATTAAATCCGGCTGAGACATAGAAATTTCTGTGGGGGAGCACTTCAGCTCCGATGACAAGATGCCTTGCAAAATCCTCAAGGAAACCTGATCCTGCAGTGCCGGGAGAAGTTTCATAATCATGTGTCAGATCAAATTTTTCGAGATGCCTTCCCGTCACTGAGAATCTGAAAGGCGCGTGTGCAAGTTTATGTGAAATGCCTGCCTGTATCTCAAAAGGAAGGTTTTCACGTTTTTCACCGTGATAAGTTGTAATCTGCAGGCCTGCATTTCTGATAACTGCCCCGGCCGAGGTAAGTCCGTCGTGTGAATGCCATGCGATACCTAAATCGATCGCCATTCCAAAGGAGCTGTATTTTTCAAGATGAGAGAGAACGGGTCTGACTGATATCCCTGCAGTGAAGGAGGAGTCTAACTCCCGGGAAAAGATTAATGATAAGGCATATTCTGCAGCGCTGAAAGCTCCGGTTATAACACCCGATTCATCTGTCTCCCTGAAGGAACCGTAATTGAGGTATGTTATTCCTGTTGCGGCATTTCCAATACCTGGCAATGTAAAAGAATACAGCGACATGCCGTAATTTATCCCTGCAAAGTAGTTCACATAGTTCAGAGCCAGATTATTATGCATTTCAGTCGAAAGCAGTGAAGGATTGCAGTATGCCAGATTAACATCCCCGCTCATAAGCGATACGTTCGAACCTCCGAGAGATGCTGCTATTCCTGAATGCATCAGGTTGAGGAACTGATAAACATGCGTTCCCCCTGTCTGGGATGAAGAACTGTAAAATGTACATACCAGCAACAGGAGAATATTTTGGCATTTGCGGCGCACAGTGTAAAGATACTATGATTTTATTTTAACGGTCCCGCTGAAGATTAATTATCATTAACTCTGTTAATCATGCAGTTTTACCGGCCAGGTCGGGAACTTCACCGGAGATCTTTCTGGCTCCGTTTATCTGTGAAAGGAATATACCGGAGATTACAATTATCATCCCGGTAATATTCTGTAATGTCAGAGTATTTCCAAGGATAAAGAAAGAAAAAACCGCTGTAAAGATAGGAATGAAGTTGGTGAACGGATTTACCCTTGCCACACCTATCTGCTTCACCGACCAGCCGAATAGTATGAATGCCCCGCACGATGCAAATAGTGCAAGCTCAAGTACAGGAAGCAGCGATGATAAAGAATGGGATGACCTGAAAAAGTTACTGAAATCGGTAAGGATAAATATTGGTGCAAACAAAATCACTCCTATAATATTCTGGATATTTACTATAAATACAGGACTGTAGCTGCCTACAAGCCTTCCGAGTGTAATATTGTAACCGGCTGCAGAGAATACAGCAAGTAACAGAAGAAGCAAACCTTTAATATTGAAAGAGAGAGCCCCTGTGCCGTCAAGCACAAAAACCACTATTCCGGCAAAGGAGAGAAAGATACCGGCATAATTAATTAATCTGAGTCTCTCCCTGAAAAAAAGCCAGGCAGCAAGGGCAACGACAGCCGGGATTGTTGAAATAATTACCGACCCGGTGGTTGAAGTAACATAAGTAAGCCCGGTGCTCTCACCAATAAAGTAAAGAAAGGGCTCGAAAACCGCAAGCAGCAGAAACCATTTTCTGTCTTCCTTCTTGATTACGTTGAAATCACCCTTCATTATAAGGTATATTGAAAGCATTATTACAGCAAATACAAGTCTCAGAAAAATTATGGTAAGAGGTTTGTAATTAACATTTGCCTGCTTAAACCATATAAACGAAAGTGACCAGAAAATCATCGAAAGAATTATCGCCCCGTATATTCTGAACTGCTTCATTCAATTAAGCCAATCTCTTTTTTTAGCGGCGTGAATTTATAGCTTATTCTGAAAAATCCCTGAAATTTCAGTTACTAATTTTGTAAAGGGTTTCGAACAATGTTTATATACTTCCGGTTATACAATCGCAATAGATTGACAAATAATGTGTTAATTATATGGTTGCTTTCGAATGGGTAATATAAATCACTCTGCCTTAATTTGACAGTGTATTCTTTATTATTATATTTGCCGCCTCGGAAAATGTTTATTTTTTAACAGGTAATTGATTATCATGAAAATACTGGTTTGTATCAGCAATGTGCCCGACACAACAACCAAAGTCAGGTTTACAGAAGGAAATAAAAGTCTGGATACTGCAGGTATTCAATGGGTAATAAATCCTTGGGATGAGCTTTCACTTACCAGGGCTCTGGAGCTAAAGGAGAATCCTTCAACCGGTGTAAAATCGGTTACAGTTGCCCATGTAGGAACAACGGCTTCTGAGGCTACAATACGTAAGGCACTGGCAATAGGTGCCGATGAAGCAATAAGGGTCAATGCTGAACCGGCTGACGCGTGGTACACAGCTTTTCAGCTTGCAGAAGTTATAAGGAAAGAACAGTTTGACCTTATAATGTGCGGTATAGAATCAAGTGATTACAACGGTTCTCTGGTTGGAGGTATGATCGCGGAATTTCTAGGGGTTCCGAATTTGTCGGCAGTTTCATCTCTGAATATTGAAAACGGGAAACCGGTAATGGTTCGCGAAATAGACGGCGGAAAGGAGACTGTTTCTTTAACCGTTCCTTGCCTGGCTGTTGTACAGAAAGGTATAGCGAAAGAGCCGAGAATAGCATCCATGCGTGGCATAATGACCGCCAGAACCAAACAGATAAAGATTTATGAGCCTGTTCCGGCTGAACCGCTTACTGAAATAGTGGTCTTCGAGAAACCCGCTCCAAGGGCTGCATGCAGGTTTATCGATCCTGAAAACCCTGCCGAACTGATTAGACTGCTTCAGAATGAAGCTAAAGTCATTTAATTAACTGTCATTAACTCAAAATAAAGATATGTCAGTACTTGTATTCACCGAAAACTGGGACGGAAAATTCAAAAAACTCTCTTTTGAACTGGTCTCCTATGCACGGGGAGTCGCAGATATGCTCAATACATCAGTTATTGCCCTTCAGATAGGTGCGATGGATGAAGCTGAACTGATTAAACTGGGAAACTTTGGTGCTTCAAGAATCATCAGCATTGACAGGCCTGAACTTAAAAACCTCGATAACCAGGCATGGGCAGAAGTGATAGCCACCGTAGCCCGGAAAGAAAATGCAAAGGTCATAATATTGTCAGGTAATAACACAGGTAAAGCTCTTGCACCCCGCCTGTCGGTTAAGCTCAAAGCAGGAGTCGGCGCAGGCGTCAGCCGCCTGCCGCTTGAAACAGAACCTTTCACTGTTTACAAAAGGGCTTTTTCCGGAAATGCCCTGGCTAAGACTCTGATCAGGACTGAGGTGAAAATTCTTACACTTCTTCAGAATTCCTACGGACTATCAGAAACGGAAAACAAGGCTGTAATGGAAAGGGTTGATATTCAGACAGATGTCGGTGCAATTAAAACAGAAGTACTTGATGTACATAAGCAGCCAGGTAAGGTTCTGCTTACCGATGCCGACATAGTTGTTTCTGGAGGGAGAGGGATGAAATCGCCCGACAACTGGGGACCGCTTGTGGAACTTGCATCACTGCTCGGCGGAGCTACAGCATGCTCGAGGCCTGTATCCGATGAAGGGTGGAGACCCCATGAGGAACATACAGGACAAACCGGTAAGATAATCTCCCCTAATCTCTATATTGCAGTAGGTATATCCGGAGCAACACAGCATCTGGCCGGCGTCAGCTCGTCAAAATATATTGTCGCCATTAATACCGATAAGGATGCACCTATTTTTGAAGCTGCCCAGTACGGTATTGTGGGAGATGCCTTAAAAGTACTGCCAAAGCTCGTTGAGGCTGTTAAGGAGATTAAAAAATAAAAAAGAGATCTTATAATTTAACAGGGGTTAAATACTTCCGATGGATAAACAGTTGATTTTTTCAGTGGCGCTCTTACTGACATTTGCTGTCTTTTTCTTTACGGTTTACAGGATAGTAAGCCTTTTCAGGTTAACGAAGCCTGCCCCGCCGGTAAGAGATTTCGGAAAGAGATTCATTCTTATGCTTAATGTGGCATTCGGCCAGACAAAGATCTTCAGAAGACCTGTAACAGGTTTCTTTCATGCTCTTGTATTCTGGGGTTTCTGTGTGATACTTCTCGGAAGTATCGAAATGGTAATCGACGGCGTTGCAGGACTAGAGAAATCACTCTCTTTTCTGGGTCCTCTGCACGACATTATAATGGCCTCGGGAGATATTTTTGCTCTGCTGGTACTTCTGTCAATTCTGGTGTTTCTTGTCAGGCGTATCTTTCTTAAAATAAGAAGGTTCGAAGGGATTGAAATGAAGAAAAAATCGCATATTGATGCGGTTGTGTCCCTTTCACTGATTCTGCTGCTGATGGTTACTCTTCTTGGGATGAACACCGGCTATATTATTTACAGCGGAACGGAAGGCAGGCCGGTGCACGGTATCTATCCTGTAAGCAGCCTCATTGCAGGTTTAACAGGGTTTTCAGGGTCACGCGGTGCTTATTTGCTTATGGAGACATCATGGTGGTCGCATATTCTGCTTATCTTTTTCTTTGCTAACTATCTGCCTTATTCAAAACACTTTCATGTATTCATGTCTGTTCCGAACGTTTTCCTTTCAAGGCTCGAACCTCTTGGGAAGCTTTATAACATGGAAAACGTTACCAGGGAGGTGAAACTGATGATGAACCCTGAGACAGCATTCAGTGCTGCACCCGAAGGTACCCCGGCAGAACGGTTCGGAGTTAAGGATGCAGAGGATGTTACATGGAAAAACTATTTCGATGCCCTCTCATGCACCGAATGCGGGAGATGTACTGCGGTCTGCCCGGCAAACCTTACAGGCAAAAAGCTCTCGCCACGTAAAATAATGATGGATCTGCGTGCACGTATGAAAGAAAAAGGTCCGGCTATGATTAAAAACGGAAAAGATTATAACGACGGCAGGTCGCTCATCAGAGATTATATTACAGAAGAAGAACTATGGGCATGTACCACATGTAACGCCTGTGCAAAAGAGTGCCCTATTAACATTAATCACCCGTCGCTTATTGTTGATATGAGAAGATATCTTGTTATGGAAGAAGGCTCCGCCCCCGGAGAACTTAAAGCAGTATTTGCCAATATAGAAAATAACGGTGCCCCATGGCAGTATTCGCCAGAGGACAGACTGAACTGGGCAACCAATCTGGAAATAAATGTTAACTAACCAAATCCGGAGATGCAGACCCGTAAGATTGATATTCCCGTAATGTCAGATTTGTACAGCAAAGGTGTTCAGCCCGAATACCTCCTGTGGATTGGATGTGCAGGTGCATACGACGACAGATATAAGAAAGTAGCCAGAGCTTTTGTTAAAATTCTTGAATATCTGAAGGTCAGTTATGCGGTACTCGGAAAAGAGGAGACCTGCAACGGTGACCCTGCGCGCAGGGCAGGCAATGAAATGCTCTTTCAGATGCAGGCTCTCCAGGTTATTGAAATACTGAACAGATACAACGTCAGAAAAATAATCACAATCTGCCCTCATTGCTATAACATTTTCAAAAATGAGTACCCTGATCTAGGTGGTAATTATGAAGTAATTAACTATCTGATTTTTCTCAAGGATAAAACAGAGTCGGGACAACTTAAACTTACTCCATCAGTAAACAAGAATATCAAAGTTACATACCACGATCCATGTTATCTGGGCCGTGCAAATGATATCTATGATGAGCCCAGGGAGATTATTGAAAAACTTGGTCTCAGTCTTTCAGAAATGGAACGAAACCGCAGCTTTGCACTCTGTTGCGGAGCCGGCGGAGCCCAGATGTTTAAGGAAGCGGAGAAAGGTGATAGGGAAGTGTTTCTTGAACGGACAGAGGAGGCCCTCGGAACCGGCGCTTCGGTTATTGCTACCGCATGCCCTTTCTGCATGACCATGATGACCGACGGTATTAAATATTCTAATATGGAAGAAAAAGTTAAAAATCTGGATATCGCAGAATTGATTGCTGAAAACCTTGGTTTATAAAATAAAACAAACCTCAAATGGAAAAACAAAATCTTCTCCGGAGCGGTGAATTCCTTGTTGCAGAAACTGATGCCGCAAACATATTCATTCCTGAAGAATTCGATGAAGAGCAGCTAATGATTGCACAAACCTGCCGCGATTTTCTTGCTGCTGAAGTCTATCCCAACCTGGTTCAGCTCGAAAAGAGCGACAGGCAGCTCATGAAAACAATTCTCAAAAAGTCGGGGGATCTCGGACTTATGGGAATAGCAATACCCGAAGAGTATGGCGGGTTCGGACAATCGTTTGTGACCCAGATGCTCGCTGCAGAGACTACAGGAGCCGGCTATTCATTTTCAGTGGCATATATGGCCCATTGCGGCATCGGTACAATGCCTATAATGTACTTCGGAAGTGAGGAGCAGCGTCAGAAATATGTTACAAAACTTGCCACAGGTGAGCTTATCGGAGCCTACTGCCTTACCGAACCGGGAGCCGGCAGTGACGCCAACTCGGGCAAGACAAATGCCAGACTCAGCGAGGACGGAAAATATTATATCCTCAACGGACAGAAAATGTGGATCACCAACGCCGGTTTTGCAGATGTTCTGATCGTATTTGCAAAAGTCGATAACGACAGGGTGCTCAGTGCATTTATCGTTGAATCAGACCTGCCGGGAGTGGTTATTGGTCCCGATGAACATAAAATGGGAATCAAAGGCTCATCAACCGCCCAGATATATTTCAATGATGTAAAAGTGCCTGTAGAAAATATGCTCGGAAAAAGGGGAGAAGGATTCAGAATTGCACTTTCAATCCTTCACATGGGACGTATCAAACTTGGAGCAAATGTACTGGGCGCAGCAAAAAAAGCAATCACCGATTCAGTCAGGTACGCCAACGAAAGAAAACAGTTCGGCGTTTTGATCTCGACATTCGGAGCAATAAAACATAAACTGGCTGAGCAGGTTATCCGGTTGTACTCAACAGAATCGGCAGTTTACAGGGTAAGCCGTGATATAGACAGAATGATGGATATCCTTAAGTCAGACTGCGGAGATAAAGGCAGAGCCTCAATAGAAGCAATAAGCCACTATGCGGTCGAAGCTGCCCTGCTGAAAGTAGCAGGCTCTGAAATGCTCGATTATATCGTCGATGAAGCCGTACAGATCCACGGAGGTATGGGCTATTCAGCCGAAATGGACGTCGAAAGAGGATACCGCGATTCAAGAATAAACAGGATTTTTGAGGGTACAAATGAAATAAACAGACTCCTGGTATCTGATACTGCCATGAAGAGAGCCATGAAGGGCGAATTCGACCTTTTCGGCCACGCTGAAAAGATTTTTGCCGATCCTTCAGGTTCAGTTGAAAATGAAGTAACCGGAGAGGATTATTTCAGCAGACTTAAAAGGATTATCAGAAATCTCAAGAGAGTGGCACTCCTGTGTACTCACGGCGCAGTGAAAACCTTTGAAAAGAGTCTTGTAAATGAACAGGAGGTGCTTGTAAATATCACCGATATAATGATCGATGTATATCTTGCAGAATCACTGGCACTGAGAATCGAAAAAAGAGAATCAGTGAAAGGACCAGATCCGCTTTACAGAGATATGGCTGATGTTTTTATTTATGATTCAGCAGCCCGCATCAGAAAGGCTGCATCGGATGCTATCTGTTCATTTTCAGGGAACGGTTCCGTAAATGAACTTTCCGGAGCAGTTGAAAAACTTACAAAGACTTATTGTGTTAACGTAAAGGAAGCAAGAAGGCGTATAGCAGGAAAACTAATTGCCGATAACGAATTTAAATTCTGAAAAATCACTGTTTTGATTAAATTCCGGAAAATATAAGTGCCATGAAAAGATTCCAGTTACCGGCAGGCATTTTAATCATTTTCTGCCTTATTAGTCAGTCATGTACAACAGTTCCGCTTACGGGGCGCAAACAGGTAAACCTTCTTCCGGAGTCGGAACTTATCTCGATGGGACTTACAAATTACTCGGAATTTCTGAAGGAAAACCCGCCCTCAGGCGATGTGTCCAATGCTGCAGTTGTAAAGGAAGTCGGCAATAAACTTGCCGGAGCGGTAAATAAATATTTCTCTGATAATAATATCCAGAGCAGGCTTGAGGGATACAATTGGGAATTTAATCTTGTGGATAACAATGAGGCAAATGCATGGTGTATGCCCGGCGGGAAAGTAGTGGTTTACAAGGGTATTCTTCCTTATACAGCCGACAAAAACGGGCTTGCCGTGGTTATTAGTCATGAGATTGCACATGCTGTCGCACGGCACGGAAATGAAAGAATGAGCCAGCAACTGATTGCCCGGCTTGGAGGAATTGCATTAAGCGAGGCTGTCAAAACAAAACCTCAGGAGACTCAGAATATCTTTCTCTCAGTTTATGGCCTCGGCTCGCAGGTCGGAATCCTTCTGCCATATTCACGTCAGCATGAACTTGAAGCCGACAGGCTTGGCCTCATCTTCATGGCTATGGCAGGATATGATCCGCAAAGTGCAGTTGCATTCTGGGAAAGAATGGCATCTTCAGGCGGTGCAAAACCACCGGAGTTCCTTAGTACCCATCCTTCCGACGCAACACGTATCAGCAAAATAAAGGCTGCTATTCCGGAAGCGATGAAATATTACAGGCAGTAATATTCAGAGACCGGGCTACCGGAACAGACTGCCTGTATCATCCGGCCTACATGGTAAAGTTACGGGAATGTCATGTTTCTGAATATATTACTTCAACCTCAGATTGCCATAACCGGAGTCAATCTTTCCGTTCCGGACCAATTATTTTGAGTTGGCAGGTAACAAATTAAAAATTATCAGAGTTTCTGCTGGTCGAAATCAGGTAAAATTGTATTTCTGAAACCGGTTATCAGAAAAGAAAGTAATATCAATGCTATTATTGATAAATATCAATTACTGGTGTGTCAAAAAACATATTGACATTTTCAAAATCTGTTGAGGCTATCATTTCTTAACTATCCATATATAATATATTTGCAGTTAAAACAGTACAGATGTTACGTACAGAGATAAGAAGAGCCATAACCATCATTATTGCGATTACAGCAATGGTGATGATATCTTCATGTGAAAAATATACTTTCAGGCCTCCCGAGGTTGATCCGGATTATGCATGGTCTCTGAAAGATGATATCCAGCCTGTATTCAATTCATCCTGCATTTCATGCCATGGAGGAAGCATAGCACCCGACCTTCGTGCAGGAAATTCGTATAACGCACTCACCAAAGGGAGCTATGTGACATTGCCGGCTGAAGAAAGCAGACTCTATAAAACAATTATTTCTCCGGGTCACACTCCAAGGACAACAGAAGCAGAAAAGCTTAAGATACTCTACTGGATAACACAGGGAGCAAAAAACAACTGATTTTGAAATTATAACTTAACTGATATGAGAATCACCGCACTCGCAATTACATTTTTCTTTTCAGTCATTTCCCTCCACGGACAGGAGGAATCAAAACCTTCAAAACCTGTAAGGTTCACTTTCGGAACATCAGTGCTTATCGACAACCAGACAACCGAGACAGCCTATAAGGGGAGCCTGGAGCTACAGATACAGCACAGGTTCGGCCGGATTGAAAAAATCAACAACCTTTTTGGCATCTATGGTTCTGCCAACACCCGGCTCAGTCTTAATTACGGTGTTACCGACAGAATAATGATAGGGATAGGAACCACGCAGGACTACAAACTTCAGGACCTTCAGTGGAAGTATCTGATACTTCGTCAGACAGAAGATAACAGCATGCCCTTTACATTATCATATTACGGAAATATTGTTGCCGACCTGCGCAAGGAAGATGCATTCGGGCCTGCTGAATCCTTCAGGGAAATACACAGACTCTCTTATTTTACTCAGTTCATTGCAGCCAGAAAGTTCAATGAAGTTTTTTCAGTTCAGGTTGCCCCCTCCATGGCATATTTCAATTCTGTTCCCGTTTATTCCGATACAACAGGTTATAAAAACCTGAACTTCGGAATTTCAGCAGGAGCCAGGGCAAACCTCTTCGGAAGTCATTCTCTCATTATTGAGTATGATCAGCTTCTGACGAAGCAGGAGCTTGAAGGTCAACCGGCACCCAATATTGCTCTTGGCTGGGAAATAGGTACTGCAACTCATACTTTTCAGATTTTTGCCGCCAACTATACCCAGATCATAGGACAGAGAAATCTGGTTTTTAATACAAACAGGCCCGGTAAAGGGGAATATCACTTCGGCTTTAATATAATTGTCAGATTCTGAGTCTGATATTTTAAATGAAATGAGAAGTATCATTACAGTTTTCTTAATTACATCGATTGCCCTTGCAGGTATGGCAGAAATCAGGAATACCCTGCCTGATAGCCGGAGTAATCTTGGATTTCAGCAGCCTGATGACACCCTCAATCCTTTTCAGAAGGCAAACGAAAAATGTTTTTTATGCCACGGGCAGAAGGTTTATGAATATTCAAACGAGAATCTCGGAAAGACCATAAAGGCTTCCATGTCTTCTGAAAGGGTAATTGACAGAACCCTCTTTTACCAGTCAAATCACCATTCCTTCATGTGTACCGACTGCCATTCCGATCAGTATAATATTTTTCCGCATCCGGGAGAACTCAGGATGGAACAGAAATTTAACTGCATCGATTGTCATGGCGGTGACCCTGCATATGAGGAATTCAGATTTGAACTGATTGAAGAGGAATATGCAAGAAGTACTCATTACAGACTGGAAGAGTCCGGTTTTTCATGCTGGAGCTGCCATGATCCCCATACATATAAAACCGTAACCCGGAAAGGAAGTGATATTTCACAGACCGTTCTTTTTTCAAACGGTATCTGCATCGATTGCCACGGTAATAATGACAGATTTGCAATTCTTTCCGACGGAAGGGAAAACAATATTATAAGGCAGCATGAATGGCTTCCGCGCCAGGCCGCTCATATGAAAAGCGTCAGATGCCTCGAGTGCCATGCAGAAAAAAACGATTCACTTCTCGTTTCTCATTTCGTGAAGCCAGCCGAAAATGCAGTCAAAGGCTGTAATGAGTGCCATTCAAAAAATTCCATGCTCATGGCTTCACTCTACAGGTATCAGGCCGCAGAGGACAGAAAAAGTCTGGGATTTCTGAACTCTGCAATACTTAACCAGTCATATGTGATCGGCGCCACAAGAAACGAATTTCTGAATATCCTGAGCCTTCTAATCTTTGGTGCCGTTCTTCTTGTAATTGCCATACACATATTTTTCAGAATAAAAAAGTCAGCAACCAAACACAAAGGAGGAGAAAATGTACCTTTATCCTAAATGGATCAGATTATGGCATATCTTAAATGCCATATTGTTTATAATACTGATTGCCACTGGAATCAGCATGCAATATGCCGACAAGGAGAGGGTTATCGGATTTGCGACTGCCGTAAAATGGCATAACATTGCTGCCCTTGTTCTGACAGCCAGTTATGTGTTTTTTATACTGGGCAACGCAATGACATCCAACGGAAAATATTATAAGATTTCAAGGAAAAACCTGTTTAAGGATATTAAAACGCAGTTCAGGTATTATGCCTTCGGAATGTTCAGAGGCGAGAAACATCCTTTCCCTGTTACACCGGAGAGAAAATTCAATCCCTTACAGAAGATCACCTATGTACTGGCCATGTATGCCGGAATGCCGCTGATAATAATTTCAGGCATAGGCCTTATGTTCCCTGAAATAACTGTCAGAAGATTCTTTGGTGTCAGCGGATATATCCTTACTGATATACTTCATATAACGGTGGGATTCCTCCTGTCGCTGTTTATGATCATTCACATCTATACCTGCACCCTTGGTGCCAGACCCGGAAGCCTCTTCATGGGGATGATTTCAGGGTATCATGTGGGAGAGAATGAATAAATTTGCACGGTTTTTGAATTAATCATATAAAACTATAATTATGAAACGATTTAAGATTTTACTAATTGCCGGAAGCTTTACAGCTATATTACCGCTGGCCCTTTTTTCTCAGGAGAAGCCAAAACCATGGCCGGTACCCGACGAATACAAAAATATGAAAAACCCAGTAGCCCGGACTGATGCCAGCATAAAGGCCGGACAGACTCTTTATATTAAATATTGTGCTTCGTGTCATGGCAAGACTGGCCTGGGTGACGGAGTAAAAGCAAGAAGTCTGAAAACTTTCTCAGGCGATTTTTCCGGTGCAGAGTACCAGAACCAGACCGATGGCGAACATTTCTATAAAACCAAGTTCGGCAGAGGCGAAATGCCAAAATATGAAGGTAAGGTGTCAGATGAAGATATCTGGAATATGGTCAACTACATGAGGACCTTTAAGAAATAGACGGGGAAAGTTGAATTTTTTTAAAATAAAAAGAGGCTCATTGCGGTGAGCCTCTTTTTACTTGTCTGCAATAATCCTACCAGGCAGCCAGTGTATTTTCAAGAAGTTTCTTTATGTATGGATAGTTATGAATACCCTTGCTGCCGTCTCTGTAAACGAGCTGGTAATTAAGAATGGCGCCAAACTGGGCATTGGTAAGTGTCGGAAATGCCGGAGTGCCGTAAGCCGGGTTTTTCCAGTAACCTGTCGGATTGGCTGATGCATCGTAAACATCTATATAGCCGTGGTACTTATTATCGGAAGGATCTTTCTGAAGAATGTCGTGTCCGCCGCCAAGGGCATTGATCTTGGCTGCAAGCTGGTCAAGCTTTGTATTAATGTCGGCTACCGCATTTGTAAAAGTAGTGTTGGATGAACTCATGTTGGTGTGACAGCCGGTTGTGTTACACCCTGCAAAGTTGTTTGTGGCAATGAATGAATGGCCACCTGATAAGCCTGCGGGAGTTGCCATATGGCAATCGGAACATGAAGCTGCATTTTTATGTGCTGAGTTGCTGTATCCGCTTCCGAATTCCACACCACCGGTACCTGAAGCCATTGCAGCCTGCGTACCGTAATGAACGCCTGTGCGGTATCCTATACTCGAAAGGTTGTAGTTCGCTGACGGGGATGAAACAAGAACAGCATAATTAATCACGTTACCGTTAGATGCTGTTACAGGCCTTGGCTGATGGCACTTTGCACAGAGATTGGCAGAGGTACTGGTAAAATTGATCGTTTTTGATCCTCCGTACATCGTCATAGGCACAGCTGCCGTCGTCGTAAGCGGAAACCAGTCCTCCTCGGTGTATGTTGAGTGAAGTGAACTGTGGCATGTAAAACAGCTGATAGGCCCTGGAAGCGATGCAGTTGCTGCATTGACAACATAACTGTTGGTATAGCTCGATCCGTTCTGGACAAAAGTAACAGGTGTGTTGTTTTTTACCACGTACAGGAATCCCTGATGTGAGTGACATGGTGCACAGTTAGTCCTTGTACCTTCCTCAAAAGCCTCACCTTCGTAATGCAGTGAATGTGCAAACTCAATAGCCTTTGACCTTGTAACTTCAGGATTATGACATTTTGTGCAGCTTTCGTTGGCATCTTTACCTGCAAGTCCCATAGGCCCTTCGCAGGATATAAGCAGCAGAGAGATTGCTGCAATTGACAATGATATTCCGGTTAATCTTCTTTTCATCATTTAATATCTTCTGGTTTTTCTGTTGCGCCAAATTAACTTTTATTGTCATTTCAGGGTAGGCTGCTTTCTATGATAAATGCAAGCCGGCCCGTTGATGAAAATATTATACTCAATTGACATTTGTCAATACATTAAATGATTTATATTTAATAATTATCTTTGTTCCGGCCGTTTTATTTTATTGTTCACTCATTCAGGCAATTTATGGTAAAGAAGAAAGTATCAGAAGAGATTATAAGCCCGGCCGGCATCTGGGGCAATTTCAGCAATCTCACCTCTTCACAGATGGCACTGGTAACAAAAAACAGTTATGATGCGGCTTTCAGGCCGGGAGAGGTGATAGTTAAACAGGGTTCTCCAGCTGCAAGCGTTCTTTTTATTTCAGCCGGTCTGGTGAAAGTGTACATTGAAGGTTCAGGCGAAAGAGACATCATACTAAGCATTGTTACACATGGCAGGCCTGTACTTGAACCGGGGATCTTCACATCACGCCGTAATACTCTTACGGTAACTGCAATTAAACGTACTAAAGTAACATTTGTAAGCAGGGATATAATTAATCTGCTTGCCCGTCAGAACAGCCTGTTTTCAATGGGTTTGCTTAATGAATTTTCGGAACAGATGTCTCTTTTACAAAATAAACTGGCATCGTTTGCAGGCAAAAGAATGGCAGGACGACTGGCCGATACTCTGCTTTACCTTTCAGAGGAAATCATTAAGAAACAGGAGTTTGATACCCTGCTTTCAAGAAAGGAGCTCGGTGAAATGTCGAATATGGCAAAGGAATGTGTAGTGAGAGTATTGAACGAGCTTGAAGATGAAGGAGCAATAAAGACTGAAAGTTCGAAAATATCTATTCTGAATCCCGGAAAGTTACGGGAAATTTCAGGTCAAACCTCCCGTTTGTGAAATCAGGCCAGGCTGATGCAGATTTATTCTGATTATCATTTTACCGTAATTGAAGTGAAGTTTTGATTTATTTTGGCAAGGAATTTAAAAATAAACAGATGAAGAATACAGGATTTCTTTTTACACCTGTCTTTATGGCGGTTCTTCTGCTCTTCTTTGGTGCCGCGATGGCAACAGCAACATTTATCGAGAATGATTACGGAAGGGAGGCCGCTTACAGCGCGGTATATGCCTCAAAATGGTTTGAGTTTATAATGTTGCTTCTGGCGGTAAATCTGGCCGGGCAGGTAATAAAGTACAAACTTTACAGGCGTGAGAAGCTCACAATCCTGGTTTTTCACCTTGCCTTTATCATTATACTTGCCGGTGCAGCCATAACAAGATATACCGGTTTCGAAGGTACCATGCACATCAGGGAAGGGGAGACAGCAGACAAGATACGGTCGGCCGAACATTATATCGGTTATGTGGTTGAAAATGAAAACGGAGAAGTTATTGCCAGAAAGAATGAGATATTCAGTACAAAATACTTTTCTCCGGGTAAATACGTCAGAAAAATTAAAACCGGAGGCGAAAAACTTGAAATTTTTATGGCCGGAATTATCAGAAATGCTGCAATGTCTGTCGCAGAAGACTCCGGAGGAAAACCCATGATTGAGTTTATTGCCAGTACTCCCGGCACAGGCTTTTACAGTATTGTATTAAAAGAGGGAGATACTGTTACTGTAGGGGATCATATAATCGGATTTGGCGGCAATGTTAATGCAGAAATTGTAATTACTTGCGATTCATCAGGCTTTTATGCAGTGGCCGCGTCTGAACTGACTGAAGGCGGGATGATGAGCGGAACAAGAAAAGTTTACCGGCCGGGTGAAAGAATAAAGCTGAGCCCGATGCAGGTACTGGCTGCAGGCGACATAAGACTTGTGCCAAAGACATTGACTCATAGCGGTGTCCTCAAACCGGTACCTGTTGATCCTTCCGGCCAGGAGACAGGCCGTACTGCTTATGTCTTTCATATTAATTACGGCGCTCAGACCTCATCCCTGACCTTATGGCAGGATGAAAAGGAAAACTTCTCGATGGCCCGGACCATAATCGCCGGGAAAAAGGTCGACATAAGATACGGAGCCGGTGAGGTTCAGCTTCCCTTTGCACTGAAACTTAACGATTTTATTGTTGAACGTTATCCCGGATCGAACATGCCCTCGGGTTATAAGAGTGACGTTATACTCACCGGAGCTTCCGGAGAAGTTATAATGCCTTACGTTATTTACATGAATAATGTGTTAAAATACAAGGGCTACAGGTTTTACCAGTCATCTTACGATTCTGATGAGAAGGGAACAGTTCTTTCTGTGAATCACGATGTGGCAGGAATGGTCGTTACATACTCAGGCTATGCGCTCTTATTTATTTTTATCATTCTCTCACTCATAAATCCGGCCTCCTTATTCCGCCAGGCAAATATCAGATTATGGAATACACCTTTCGGTAAAGGGCTGACAGCTTTCCTGGTTCTGATCTTTGGTTCCGGACTCTCAGTTATCAATGCGCAGGATCATTTCGTTCCACTGAAAAAAGCTGCTGAAGAGGCAGGAATGATACTGGTTCAGGATCAAAAGGGGAGAACAGAACCTCTCTATACACTGAGTTACGACATACTCAGAAAGGTGACCCGGAAAAATGAATTCAACGGTTTATCGCCCATGCAGGTGTTTTCGGGAATATGGCTCGATTTTGAACACTGGCAGAGTGTGCCCCTCATAAGGGTTTCGAACAGCGACCTTGCGAAAAAAGCCGGCATAAGCGGTAAAATGGCCTCATTCAGTAATTTCGTTGATTTCAGCAAGGGAGGGGTATACAGAATATCGGAGGATGTTCAGCGTGCCTATGCAAAGAAACCCGGTGAAAGAAACAAATACGACAAGGAGGTGATAAAAGTAGATGAGAGGATCAACATTATCTACATGATCTATACGGGCGACTTCCTGAGGTTGTTTCCATCGGGAGATTCTCTCGGATCCTGGCTTCCTCCGGCTGAAGCGCTCAGGACGAGCGCTTCAGGTGAGGACTCGTTGTTTATAAGGAACGTCTATAACCTTCTCACTTCATCTGTTGCGGACGGTAATGCCGGCAGGGTAAAACAAGCCGCTTCCCTCATTTATCAGTGGCAGAAACGCCTTGCCGGGTATGAACTTCCCACTGAGAAAAAAATAAGACTTGAGGTATTATACCATAAGGCAAAGGTCTTTGAACGCCTTTTCCCCTATTATGCCACAACCGGAATTCTCGCTCTGATCCTTTTACTTTTTACGATAATTGGCGGCAGGCAGTATGGCCGTATAGCTGAAAATACGGTAACTCTTCTGCTTGCGGCCGGATTTGCAGTACATACTGCTGCCTTCATCATGAGATGGCATATTTCCGGTCATGCCCCTCTCAGTAACGGGTTTGAATCGATGGTGTTCATATCCTGGGTTACGATTCTTGCCGGTTTCATTTTCAGGAAGAAATCAGGGTTCGTTATGCCTGCCACGGCAATCCTGTCGGCAATGACACTGCTTGTGGCACACATGAGCTTTATGGATCCTGAAATAACTAATCTGGTACCTGTACTTAAATCATACTGGCTTACCCTCCATGTTTCTGTTATAACCAGCAGTTATGCATTCCTCGGACTTGGAGCAATAATAGGAATGATAGTTATGCTTCTTCTTGTATTCTCGAAGGAGGTGAATATAGAAAACATTGGTTCTTCGATAAATACGCTGACAGTTATTAATTACAGGACCGTTGTAACTGGGCTTTATCTTCTGACAGCCGGTACTTTCCTCGGAGCAATATGGGCAAATGAATCGTGGGGCCGTTACTGGGGCTGGGATCCGAAAGAGACCTGGTCGCTTATTACCATAATTGTATATACTCTAGTAACCCATTCAAGGATGATTCCGGCATTTAAAAATGTATTCGCCTTCAACCTGCTGTCAATGCTGGCTATTTCGTCGGTGCTGATGACTTACTTCGGGGTGAACTATTATTTATCGGGCCTCCATTCCTATGCAGGTGGTGATCCAGTGCCGGTACCCGCGTTTGTTTATGTGGCAGTTATCCTGGTTGCCGTGCTGTCGGTTCTGGCATATATGAAATTCAGGATATGGGATAAACGGGTTGAAAAGAATTAATTTTCCCCGCAAAAAAATAAGGCCGGCCTTTCAGGCGCAGAGTTATTAATCTTATAATTAAACGGATTGCCTTCGTCGCAGGCTCCTCAGGCGATCCTCAGGGGGGACACCTGTCAAAAAAGGCTGTTTTGCCGTTGGCAAAATCGGCCTTGTTTTTTTCTGCTTGTACAGGCAAGCCTTACTCGCATAAAAAAAATAAGGCCGGCCTTTCAGGCGCAGCCTTTTTTGACGGGTGGAAGACCGGATTCGAACCGGCGACCTCCAGAGCCACAATCTGGCGCTCTAACCAGCTGAGCTACGACCACCGTGTTTGGCTCGCAAAAATAACTCCAAAAAGAGAGATTACAAAATTTTCAAATTATTTTCCCTGCATAACTTCAAATATTAACTTTGGCTGGTAAAAATCCGTCATACAGTAAAACAATTTTTCAGGCAGATGGCGGTTTTTAACTAAAAGTATTAAATCAATCTTAGCCGGGTATTGAAGAAGTTTAAATTCATAGATAACATCTCAGGGCTTCAGTTTTTCCAGCTGCTGCGTTTTACGGTTTTCCTTATCATAAGCATTGTACTGACCAAAAGTCATCTCACCAAAGCCGAAATCGGTACCTGGGAGATGTTTCTCTTCGTTGCAAGCCTGGTGAGCTTTTTCTGGGTTACCGGGCTGATACAGTCGCTTCTTCCGATGTATCACCGTAACCTTACGTACAGGAAGATAGGTGAGAATACTGCAGGAAAGTCGCCCGAAATATTCAATGCTTTCCTTCTTCTTTCATTCTTCAGCATGGTTGTCTTTGTCTTCGGTTTTGCCATAAAAGGATATGTAACAATCTTCGGCTTTTCGGGCAAAGACCCCTATATAAGGCTGCTGCTTTTCTATATACTTCTCAGCAATCCTGTCTGCCTCATTGAGTATATCTACCTGCTTAATAACAGGGCACACCGGATTATTCAGTACGGTTTCTACACTTTTACCGCCCAGTTGCTATTCGTCATTGTACCTGTGATAATGGGAAAGGACCTGGTCTATACCTTTTACGGACTGCTTGCCATAACAGGTGTAAGATGGGTGTGGCTGGTAATTTTACTGAGAAGATATACCGAGATGAAAATCTCGGTTGATTTCATGAAAGAGCACCTTTACCTCGGAACCCCTCTTATATTGACTTCCCTAATTAGCGGATCGGCCCAGTATATAGACGGAATAATTATTTCGGCATATTATAATAATCCGGAAACATTTGCCCATTTCCGTTACGGCGCCAAGGAATTCCCGCTGGTACTGATGCTTGCCAACGGACTTAGCAATGCCATGTTACCCGAATTTTCCACCAGGTCGCGTATGAAAGAGGCACTGGCCAGAATAAAAGTGAAGTCGGAAAAGCTGATGCATCTGCTCTTTCCTTCGAGTATGGTGATGATGCTTTTCACAAGGTGGATCTTTCCGCGGGTTTTCACTCCCGAGTTTGTCCGTAGCGCTGACGTATTTCTGATATATCTTCTGCTTATAATCCCGCGACTTGTCTTTCCCCAGACAATCGTTATCGGAAGGAAAAAAACCCGGATTACTTTATATGCAGCTGTAATAGAACTGGCAATCAATATTCCGCTCAGTCTCCTTCTGATAGAGTCGTATGGCTCCGTAGGAGTAGCTCTCGCAACCCTGATAGTATACTGTATTGAAAAGATTTTCCTTACATGGTATGTCTGGTCAAGAATGAAAATAAGCCCCTCGGAATATATCCCGCTTAAGACTTACCTAATCTACTCAGTCCTTATTATCGCCCTGTTTGTACTTATCGACCATAGAATCATTGATATTCAGTAAGATAATAATCAGAGGAAAAGGAAAAAAATCTGTATCTTTGTAATTATGCTTTTTTAGGTTTATTGCTAAAAGCATAAAACGGATTGAATACATTAAAGCTTGATGCATGGCTTACAGAATTGAAGAGGTCATTACACGTTCGCAGAGAAAGGCTTTTCTTGATTTTCCCAGGAAACTTTACAGGAATGATCCGTACTGGATATCTCCTCTCGACAGTGAAGTTGAAGCAATATTTGACCCGGTAAAGAATCCCGTGTTAAAACATGGAGAAGCTGCAAGGTGGATTCTTACTGATGAGAAAGGTAACACGGCGGGGCGTGTTGCGGCATTTATTGATAAAATAAGAGCTGCAGCATACAGTCAGCCTACGGGCGGATTAGGCTATTTTGAGGTAGTCAACGACAGGGATGCGGCATTCATGCTTTTCGATACTGCCAGGGAATGGCTCGCCTCACGAGGGATGGAAGCAATGGACGGTCCGATAAACCTCGGGGAAAATGATGTTAACTGGGGTCTGTTGGTGGAAGGCTTCATGCAGCAGGGCTTCGGAATGCCGTATAACATGGAGTATTACAGGAAATTTTTTGAGGATTACGGCTTCAGAAATTATTTCGAACAGTATTCATATCACAGGGAAGTGAGAGGACCCGATAATACTATTACATGGTTCCCCGAGCGGATGATTAAAATCGCTGAATGGATCTCGAAACGCCCGGGATATGAATTCAGACACTTCGAATATGCTCATAGTGACAGATACGTTAACGACCTTGTAGAAATATACAACGATACATGGTCGGTGTTCAAGGATGACTTCACACCTCTCGACCCGGCTCTTGTAAAGGATACAATCCGCAAAACAAGAGCCTTTATGGATGAGGAACTGATCTGGTTTGCCTATTTTAAAGGAAAACCTGTTGCTTTCTTTATTCTGTACCCCGACCTTAACCAGATCCTTAAGCACCTTAACGGTAAAATGCATTTATGGAATATGATGAGGTTTGTCTGGTACAAAGCTACCCATAAAATGACCAGGATGAGGGCAGTGATAGGGGGAGTTAATCCTTCCCACCAGAACAGCGGAATAGAATCTGCCATTTTTCTGCAGCTTTATAATGTCTTTAAAAGAAAAAAATGGTATAAAGAACTTGAACTCTCATGGGTAGGGGATTTTAACCCCAGAATGATGGCTATTTATGAAGCACTCGGTGCAAAAAAAGTCAAAACCCATATCACATACCGCTTTATGATAAATCCTGAATTGCCTTTTATGAGGTATAAGGATGAAATTGCTGCCGGAATTCTGAAAAAAGAAGGGAGCAGCAGGAAATAAGATTTGTTATATTGAGTTTGCTATTTGAAATATATTTAATAAATTTGCAACCCTGTTTTTAACATTTATTTTTATACAGATGAAAAAAGATATACATCCCGGTAATTACAGACTGGCGGTTTTTCAGGATATGTCGAACGGATATACGTTTCTCTGCAAAACAACAGCTCCATCCAAAGAAACCATTAAATGGGAAGACGGGAAAGAGTATCCGCTCATTAAGCTCGAGATTTCAAATACTTCCCATCCCTTTTACACAGGCAAAATGAAGCTGGTTGACACCGCCGGCCGTGTTGACAAGTACATGAACCGCTACAAGAACCACGTAGGCAAAAAGAAATAATGTCATATTGGCATCACGGGAAGGGCTGGGTGATCAGCCCTTCTTTTTTTGACATATTCCTGTGTCAGTCTCCGGCAATCATGTTTTAACAGGGCAATCAAAATATTGTGTATTTTTGTAAGTTTTGTTTGAGGTATGGACGAGAAATTGAGGAACGCTTTCAAGGGAATATTTTTTCAGGATATGCTGGACGGCGACGGGGAAATAATACCCATTATCACCGACGGTGACGACAGGGAGCTTGAAAATATTGAGGTGCCGGAGGTTGTTCCTGTACTCTCACTGCGAAATACCGTTCTCTTCCCGGGTGTAGTGCTCCCTATTTCAATTGCACGTCCCCGGTCAATTCAGCTTATAAGGGATGCATACCGTGCCGAAAAAATTGTTGCAACCATGGCACAGAAAGATCCTGATACCGAGAATCCGGGTTTCGCAGATCTTCATACAGTAGGTACATGCGGGCAGATCGTGAAACTGCTTGAAATGCCCGATGGTTCCACCACTGCAATAATTCAGGGTAAGAAACGTGTCGCACTCGAATCACTTGTCGCAGAAGACCCCTACCTGATGGCCAGGGTGAAAGTAATTCAGGAGGAGAAACCTGACCCTGCATCAAGGGAATTCGAAACTATTGTCGGATCACTTAAGGATCTGTCACTTAAGATTATAAAGCTTAACCCGAATATCTCACCCGAAGCTACCTTCGCAATAAGAAATATCGAGAACAGTGTCTACCTGATAAACTTTATATGCTCCAATACAGATATAAAGATGCAGGACAAGCAGAAACTGCTCGAAGTAAACAATATCCGCGACAGAGGCTACATGCTTCTCGAATATCTGGTGCAGGAGGTTCAGATACTTGAGCTTAAATCGGAATTGCAGGCAAAGGTGAAGAGCGATATTGAACAGCAGCAAAAAGAATTCCTTTTGCATCAGCAGCTTAAAACAATCCAGAATGAACTTGGAGGAAACCCCGTAGAAAAAGAGATCGAGGAATTCAGGAAGAAAGCTCTTCAGAAAAAATGGACAGAGGAAACAGGAAAATTATTCGAAAAAGAACTGAATAAGCTTCACAGACTCAACCCGGCAGCAGCAGAATATTCTGTCCAGATTAATTATATCCAGACACTTCTGGAACTACCGTGGGGAGAATTTACTGAGGATAATCTCGACCTGGATAATGCAAGAAAGGTTCTCGACGAGGACCATTACGGACTTACCGAGGTAAAGGAAAGAATTCTCGAACATCTGGCCGTGCTTAAACTTAAGGGTGATATGAAATCCCCGATTCTCTGCCTTTATGGACCTCCGGGTGTGGGTAAAACATCTCTGGGCCGGTCGGTAGCCAGGGCACTCGGAAGAAAATATGTCAGAATGTCGCTCGGCGGACTGCATGATGAGGCAGAGATCAGAGGACACAGAAAAACCTATATCGGCGCCATGCCGGGCCGTATTGTCCAGAATATTAAACGCGCGGCCTCATCAAACCCCGTTTTTATACTTGACGAGGTTGATAAGGTAGGACAGGATTTCAGGGGTGACCCTTCTTCAGCTCTCCTCGAAGTGCTCGATCCGGAACAGAACAGCACCTTTTACGATAACTTCCTCGAAATGGAATATGACCTGTCGCGAGTGATGTTCATAGCCACAGCAAATACAGTTGCCACAATCAGCCCCGCACTGCGTGACAGAATGGAACTTATTGAAATCAACGGTTACCTGCCCGAGGAAAAAGTCGAGATAGCTGTCAGACACATGCTTCCCCGACAGCTTGAAAATCACGGACTGAAACAGGGAGACCTCATTCTTGGCAGAAAACTCATTGCATTTATTATCGAAAGGTATACAAGGGAATCGGGCGTAAGGGAACTCGATAAAAGACTCGCAAAACTGGTCAGGGTAAGGGCAAAGGAGATTGCCTCAAATGCACCTTTTAAACCGGAACCTGATGAGGAAAAGATTATGGAGATACTCGGACCGCCTAAATATACACGCGACATTTACGCCGGAAACGAACAGGCCGGAGTGGTTACCGGGCTCGCATGGACAGCAGCAGGCGGTGAAATACTTTTTGTGGAAACAAGCCTCAGCAAGGGTAACGGGAAACTGACTCTCACCGGAAACCTGGGAGAGGTAATGAAAGAATCAGCTGTTATAGCCCTCGAATACCTGAAATCAAATGCCGAACTGCTCGACCTGCCTGGAAACTTTGCCTCAGGCTGGAATATCCATGTGCATGTTCCCGAGGGTGCCATACCTAAAGACGGACCCTCGGCAGGCATAACCATGGCAGCATCAATCGCCTCAGCTTTTACCCAGAGAAAGGTAAGAAAATATGTTGCCATGACCGGTGAAATAACCCTCAGGGGCAGAATCCTTCCTGTCGGAGGCATAAAGGAAAAAATACTTGCTGCACGCAGGGCAGGAATCAGGGAAATAGTACTGTCGCCCGAAAACCGCCAGGATGTCGAGGCTATCGATAAAGCATATCTCAAGGGACTTAAATTCCATTATGCAGCAACTATAATGGAGGCACTCAATATTACCCTGCTGAAACAGAAAGTAAAAAATCCCAGGAAAATAACTTTTGAACCTGAAAAATGAAAAAAACTGCCGTTTTTCCGGGGTCGTTCGACCCGTTTACAATCGGCCATGAAGGTATTGTCTACCGTGCCCTTGGTCTTTTTGATGAAATTATTATAGCTGTCGGCGCTAACGCCCTTAAAAAGAACCTCTACCAGGTAGATACAAGAAAAAAAATGATTGCCGATGTGTTCAGAAACACACCTTCAGTGAAAGTTGATCATTATGAGGGGCTTACAGTCGATTATTGCAGAAAGTATGGTATAAAATACATTTTAAGAGGACTCCGTACAGCAGCCGACTTTGAATTTGAACGTGCAATAGCTCAGGTTAACAAATCCCTGGCTCCCGAAATTGAATCGGTCTTTATTCTTACAGTTCCGGAACATGCCCATGTTAACTCTACCATCGTACGCGATATAATAAGAAGCGGGGGCGATGCTTCCAGGTTTGTCCCATCCAACATCAGACTGGCAGATTATAAAACAGATGAAGAATAACAGGTTTGCCTTTTGCGCTTCTGTTTTTTTTATTCTTTTTGCTGATCTGGCCGGCCAGACCATAAAAGTCTCAGGACAGGGTGATGGTTATGCGGGCGAAAAAATTGAGATATACCTGCTCTCCGACCCGATATCCGAAAAGCTGAACCCTGTCGCTATTGTAAAATGCGATTCGGAAGGTAAATTCATGTTTGAACTGCCGGCCGTATCAGAATACTCAGCCATCTGCCTGAAAAGCGGCGTTTACCTCTTTAAACTCCTGGTATGTCCCGGGAAGGAATATCAAATCTCTCTTCCCCCATACGTTCCAGTAAGTCAGGGTGATGCAGCAAACCCGTTCTTTCAGCCGGCATCTCTTACTCCGTTTGTTGTAAACGACACCAACGATATCAATAACATTACAGGAGAGTTTGATAAAACATTCTCAGATGTCATTACACGTATAACCGAGCGGGTGGCAAACAAAACCCGGCTTGATGATTTGCCAGGATTGACTGAATCGGTAAATCGGCTTACCGGACTTTCAGAAAACAGGTTCTACAGGGATTATGTCACATTCAGAATGATAATGCTCAATGCTGTTGCTTATGGCGAATACCCGGGCAGAAAAGAAGATTCAGTAATGATTAACAGAAGGTTTTCTCCTGAGAACCCTGCTTATACCGACCTTGTTAACTTTCTTTTCAGGGATTACTTCAGGAGTCTACTTTCGGGTCCGCGGGCGAAACAGCTTTCTGATGCGATAAAAAACGGCTCTCTTCAGGCATGTGATGATGTGATTCTGCAAGACGGCAGGATTGAAAACCGTGAACTCAGGCATTATGTTATCCTGCTGAATATGTACTATGGCTTTTACAACAGTCTTTTTGATTCCGGTCGTTTAACCGGGATGCTCGATGCCGCAGTCTCCGAAGGTGCAACCGTTTATATCAGGAATCTTGCTTCTGTGCTGAAGGAGTACGTATTCCGTATGAGGAAAGGCTCTGTACCGCCGCAGTTTTCACTTCCCGACACTTCAGGGCATATTGTATCCCCTTCAGATTTAAGGGGAAAATATCTTCTGCTGGTTTTTGCCGGCGACAACGGTAAGGAAACCCTCTCTGAACTTTCACTGCTGAAATCATGGTACGATAAATACCGGGAAAAACTCTCAGTTGCAGTTATATTGACAGGGGGAGAATTCAGTAAAACCGTTTCTTTCTTCACCCGGAGAGGTTACAGATGGAATTTTCTTGACGCCACAGGAGTTCCCTTTTTAATAAATCAGTATGAGATCAGGGTACTGCCTGGTTTTATACTTGTCGACCCTGAGGGCCGGATAGCCGAAGATTATTGTCCTTTGCCCTCTGAAAACCTCGAAGGCTTTATTGTCAGTCTGGCGGGGTTCAGGTAAATTCAGGATTGCAGAATCGACTTATTGATAAGATCGTAAAGAGAGAGCCATGCACCCTGCCTGATGGCCGGTATCTCTTCGGTAAGAAGCCATCTTACCTCTGTAATATGTTCACGTGTTTCAGGTTTTGTAATCATTTCCCCGTCGTAATCCATCAGAAACCAGTCGGTCCTTTTCAGGTAATTGATGCCGTTAAGAGTATATGTGTGATAACTGGGTTCAAGCTGTTTAACGATTTCAGCACCTTTAACCCCTGTCTCCTCCTTCACCTCCCTGAGGGCACACTCTTCAGGTGATTCATCGTTGTCAATATGTCCTTTAGGCAGGTCCCAGTGTCCCCGTTTCCTGATAAAGAGGTATCTGCCCGACGTATGCTTTACAAGACCGCCGGCGGCCCTCACTTCCGTAAAATAGATACGGAATAGCTTCCAGAGATAGCTGATGTTCGGGCAGTAAATATTTGCCGACTGTATGGTCTGGTCCTCCTGAAACTGTGAAATAAGTTTATATAATTCGGAGGTTGTGCTTAATTTGTGAAATATGCCGTACTTTTGCATGCGGTCGGGTTCGGGACTGAGAAGTATGAACCTGTCTTCGAAATGAACTTTATATACTGTCATATGGATAACATTTCAAAAAAAATTGCGGGATATTTATTACAAATTAAAGCAATTAAATTGCAACCGTCAAATCCTTTTACCTGGGCATCGGGATGGAAGTCTCCAATTTACTGCGATAACAGGAAGACTCTCTCTTTTCCCGGGGTCAGAACTTTTATCCGCGACTCATTTGCAGCCCTGATCAGGGAACATTATCCCGATGCCGGATTAATAGCAGGGGTTGCGACAGGTGCTATTGCCCACGGGGCACTGGTTGCCGATAAATTGCAGTTGCCCTTTATTTATGTCAGGTCTGAAGCGAAATCTCATGGCCTGGGTAACCAGATTGAAGGTTATTACGAAAAAGGACAGAAAACGGTAGTTGTTGAGGATCTGATTTCAACAGGCGGATCAAGCCTCTCTGCCGTGAAAGCTCTCCGCGAGGCAGGCTGCGATGTACTGGGCATGACAGCTATTTTTACCTACGGTTTCGAAAAGGCTGCGGCAGGTTTTAAAGAGGAGAAATGTGAATTATACACTTTATGTGATTATACAACATTAATCTCCGCCGCCCTCGAATCGGGATATATTGGTGAAGCGGAAGTTGATACATTGAAAAAGTGGAGGACAGATCCTGCTAACTGGGGCACAGGAAAATGAAGATAGTAAAAAACCGTCAGGCAGGGGCCTGTGTTAGTGCTGAGAAGTTTTTTGACCAGATATCGGATATGCGGAATTTTGGTCAGTTGCTGCCCGGGGATTTAGTAAACAACTACAGGTCGGATGAAAACTCGTGCTTCCTGACAATAACCTCTGCAGGCACAATAAGTTTGCAGATAGTTACCAGGGAACCTTTTTCGAAGGTTTTATACACGGGAAACGCATTTTCCAGGATAAATCTCGGACTGGAAGTCAGAATTGAAGAATTGCAGGCTGACAGATGTAATGTGGACCTTATTCTGACCGGAGAAACCGACCCGGTAACCGGTATGTTTCTTTCATCGGTCCTCGATACATTTCTTGATAAAATGGTATCAGAGATCAGGAATTACAGGTGTCAGAACTTTAATCCTCCTAAAGAAAATCCACTTCCCTGAATCCGTATTCGTATATCCTGCCCCTGCGGTCTTCGATATGCAACCGGCCTGAATCTGATACAGAGATAATCCTTCCCTCAAAAATACCCCGCGAATCGCGGAACTCAGTAAACTGGTTAAGCCTGTACAGGAATGATTTGTAGTCTTCATCAATCCTGGCTGTCTTGTTGTACATAAGCTGCCTGTACCTTATATCAAGTTTCTGACAGAGGTCGGAGATACATTGTTCGATATCATATTCCTTACCGGTGATTATGCTCATGGATGTCGGATTTGGAATTTCGGGAGGGAAATTCTTCTGGTTCACGTTCAAACCTATCCCCGCAACGGAATGATCAATTTCATTTCTTATTATTGAGTTTTCAATAAGAATTCCGCCTGCCTTAAAGTCCCTCACGTAGATGTCGTTCGGCCATTTAATAGTGGCATCAACAGAGTTGCTTCTCAGAAGATCGCATACCCCGAGAGAGATTATTTTCGTCAGGTAAAACTGTCGGTCGGCCCTTATTACCGACGGATAAAGGACCACACTCATCAGTATGTTTTTTCCTTTTTCGCTGTGCCAACTGTTTCCCGACTGCCCCCTGCCTGCGCTCTGGAAGCCGGCATAAATTACAGTGCCTTCCTGAACCTTACCTTTCCTGAGCATCGCATGAGCATGAGAATTGGTAGAGGAGAGCTTTTCGAAGTAAAGTTTCCTTGATCCTATAATCATAGCCTGGTTAATTGTCTGTAAAAATAATCTTTAACGGAGAATTTACAACTGTGATCGTTAGTGCAAAAAGTATCCGGCACATACAAAAATACTGATAATTGTTTGTACTTTTGCAACTGCTTATAAAAACTGCTGATTATTAATGAGGAAAAAGACTGACGCCACTGAGACTCTTGTTACGGCTATAATCAGGGGGATCTTTGAAAAAAAGGGATTGGATGTTGTCAGACTCAATCTGAAGAACTTTGAGAGCAGGATAACAGACTACTATATAATCTGTCACGGGAATTCCGTGACACAGGTTGAATCAATTGCCGGATCGGTTGAAGATACGGTAAGGAGAGAAACAGGAGAAAAACCCCTTCATGTTGAGGGGCTTGAAAATTGTTACTGGGTGCTGCTCGACTACAGCGATGTGATTGTACATGTTTTTCTCAGTGAGTACCGTAACTTCTACAGCCTTGAATCGTTGTGGGCAGATGCGGAGATTGAAAAATACGAAGATGTTGTAAAGGAGAAAAAGACTTATGGCAGAAGAAGGAAACAATAACCAGGGAAAAGGAAAGCCGGCGGATAAAAACCAGAAACCCGGATTCAATTCCAACTGGATTTTTGCAATCATCGCCCTTTCGTTGCTGCTTTTTCAACTGATGTACGGAGGCAGGACAGTTGAGAAGATAAACACAGGCAACCTCAAGGAGATGCTTGTTGCAAAAGAAATTGCGAAAATTATAATAGTCAACAAGGACCAGGCAGAGATATACCTCACCAAAAGCGCCCTTGAATCCGAAAAGCATGCAAAGGCTGCAAGAAATTCAACTTCCACCGGACTGTCAGCCCCGAAACCTAATTATATCTATACTATAGGTGACCTGAGCAGATTTGAAGCGTTTCTTTCCGATACACAGAAGGGAGCCGGGTATGCTGATACCGAGATGATATACCCTGAATATATCAACCGTAAAAATTACCTTGGTGAAATACTTGGCTGGCTGATTCCTTTTGCAGCCCTGCTTATACTGTGGCTTTTTATCATGAGGCGCATGGCAAGCGGTGCCGGCGGTGGTGCAGGAGGTATTTTCAGCGTCGGGAAATCACGGGCACAGATTTTTGACAAGGATACCAATGTAAAGATTAACTTCACCGATGTGGCAGGCCTCGAGGAGGCCAAGACAGAGGTGATGGAGATTGTTGATTTCCTCAAGAACCCGAAAAAATATACTCAGCTGGGAGGGAAGATACCGAAAGGTGCTCTCCTTGTCGGCCCTCCCGGAACAGGAAAAACCCTTCTTGCAAAAGCAGTTGCAGGTGAAGCTAATGTCCCTTTCTTTTCAATATCCGGCTCCGATTTTGTCGAAATGTTTGTGGGAGTGGGCGCCTCGAGGGTAAGAGACCTTTTTAAGCAGGCAAAGGAAAAGGCTCCATGTATAGTCTTTATTGATGAAATTGATGCGGTGGGAAGAGCGCGCGGACGTAATCCCAACTTCGGAGCCAACGATGAGCGCGAAAATACCCTTAACCAGCTCCTGACAGAAATGGACGGTTTCGGAACAAATATGGGGGTGATAATCCTCGCAGCCACCAACAGAGCAGATATCCTCGACAGGGCACTGCTGAGAGCAGGACGCTTCGACCGACAGATCCATGTTGAACTACCCGACCTTAAGGAAAGGGAAGCGATCTTCAGAGTGCACCTGCGCCCGCTGAAACTTCAGAAAGATCTCGATATCTGCTTCCTTGCAAAACAGACACCCGGCTTTTCAGGAGCCGATATAGCAAATGTCTGCAATGAGGCCGCACTTATTGCTGCCAGGAAAAATAAAACTTTAGTCGAGAAACAGGATTTTCTCGATGCAATAGACCGTATAATAGGAGGCCTTGAAAAGAAAAATAAGATCATTTCCTTCGAGGAGAAGAGAATCATAGCATACCATGAGGCCGGACATGCCACGGCAAGCTGGCTGCTTGAACATGCCAGCCCTCTTGTCAAGGTTACAATAATCCCCCGCGGCAGGGCACTCGGGGCTGCATGGTACCTGCCAGAAGAACGCCAGCTTACGACACGGGAGCATATCCTCGACGAAATGGCATACGCCCTTGGCGGAAGAGCAGCCGAACAACTCGTCTTCGGAAAAGTCTCAACAGGAGCCCTCAGCGACCTCGAAAAGGTTACAAAACAGGCTTATGCAATGGTCGCCTACTTCGGCATGAGCGAAAAAATCGGAAACATAAGCTTCTACGACTCCACCGGACAGATGGATTTCAACTTTACCAAACCATACAGCGAAAAAACTGCTGAACTCATCGACAGGGAGGTGAAGGAAATAGTCGAGGAATCATATCAGCGGGCACTCAAAATCCTCGAAAAACATATGGATGGTCTTGTAAAACTGGCAGAACTGCTCCTTGAAAAAGAGGTAATTTTCGGAGAAGACCTTGAACAAATCTTCGGAAAACGAAAAGCCGACCTCGCAAAAGCAGAATCAGATCAGAAGACCATATCTGATCAGACAGGATCAAAAGGCGAAACATCCGTACAAAATTCTCAGGTAACTGAATCTTCTGAAAAAGAGACAGAAGAAAAGGAGAAAATAAAAGAAAAAGTAAAAGAAAAAGAAAAAGAAAAAGAAAAAAAACAGTATAAGTCCGGATCAAAAAAAGAAAAGAAGAAAAAAGATAAAACCTCTCAGTCAGAATAGTTCATGGAAAAAGAGTGGGCAAAGGTATTTGAGAGTTCAGAGGATATTAAAATTGAAATCGCCAGAATTTTACTGGAGGAGAATGATATTGAATCAGTTATAATAAACAAAAAAGACAGGAGTTACCGGTTTGGGGAAAACGAACTCTATGTTCACCGCGATAATGTGATAAAAGCCAAACAACTGCTGAAAAACATTTAAAGAAGTGAGTAATTTCCTTACCCGTACAATAACGGGTGTATTTATAGTTGTATTCATTTACGGTGGATTCTGGCTTCACCCGGTTTCATTCATTCTTACAGGACTTGTCATTGCTGCCGGTTGCCAGTATGAGTATTACAGGCTGATAAAGACTACAGGTACCAGGCCTCAGGTAATCGCAGGGATGGTTACAGGCATATCGGCCTATTCCATTGCCGTCCTTGTCGCAGCCGGTATCATCTCATACATCTACTTTCTGCTCCTGCCCCTGCCGGTGCTTTTTATGCTGGTTGCCGAACTTTACCGAAAACAGACAAAACCGTTTGATTCACTTGCTCATACTTTTCTGCCGCTTCTTTATATCACCCTGCCGCTTTCACTTGTCCCTTTTTCCGCTTTTTCTCATCCGGGTATAGATACACTTCTGAACCATGGTGATTACATCTTCTCACCGGGCATAATGCTGGGTTTCCTTGCCCTGCTGTGGATAAATGATACCGGTGCCTATCTTGCCGGTATTACTTTCGGCAAACATCAGTTGCTTGAGAGAATATCCCCGAAAAAGACCTGGGAAGGCTTTGCAGGCGGATTGTTATTGACTCTGGCGCTTTCATTTCTGCTTGAGCACTGGCCAGGAGTAACCGGCAAGGTACAATGGATGATCGTTGCAGTTATCGTTTCTGTCAGCGGCACTCTCGGCGATCTTACGGAATCAATGCTTAAGAGAAGCCTCGGTATAAAGGACTCAGGCAATATAATGCCCGGACATGGAGGATTTCTCGACAGATTCGATAGTATCCTGATATCCTTTCCGCTGGTTTTCATATACTTCACCCTTTTTGGTTGATTCAACTCTCTTCATTAGTTTTGTACGCAAATTTGTAAAATGAGTATTCACAGGGAAGGCTATAAGATTCTTTTCTTCGGATTTATTTTCCTTTTGCTGATAAATCTGGCTACAGCACTGCTGTGGAGCGAGTATATTCTGTTCAGGTGGCTTTTCATGATAGGATCAGCAGCTATGTATCTTTTTATACTGTTCTTCTTCCGCCTTCCGGAAAGAACACTGGAGCCTGTTGAGGGACTGGTTTATTCACCGGCCGACGGCAAGATAGTAGTGATTGAGGAAACTGAGGAAAAAGAATATTTTAAAGATACCAGGCTTCAGGTGTCTGTATTCATGTCGCCGTTCAATATGCACAGTAACAGATACCCTGTTTCAGGCAGGATAAAGTATGTAAATCATATGCCGGGTAAAAATATCGTTGCATGGCACCCGAAATCTTCCGAACTAAACGAAAGAACAACTGTTGTAATAGAAACAGCAGAAGGTAAGGAGATACTTGTCAGACAGATAGCAGGCACAGTTGCAAGGAGAATAGTAACCTATGCCAGGGAAGGGCAGGAGGTGAAGCAGGGCGATGAACTGGGATTTATTAAATTCGGTTCACGAGTCGACCTGTTTCTTCCCCCGGGTACCGAAACAGAAGTGCCTATTCTGCAGCATGTTAAAGCAAATAAAAGTGTAATTGCGAGGTTATGATAAAAGAGAATATTAAGAGAGAACCAGATAACAAAGTAATAGAAATAACCAGGGATGTCAAATGGATAGGGGTACTCGATTATGATATCGTAACATTTGATATCGTAATGACGACCGAATTCGGCACAACCTACAATTCATATTTTATTGATGCCGAAAAGAAGGCAATAATAGAAGGCGCCAAAGAGAAATTCAGCGACGTTCATACCGGAAAACTGATGCAGGTGACCGACCCTGAAAAGATAGAATATATCATTCTTGATCATACGGAACCTGATCATTCCGGCAATGTATCCAGATTGCTTGATATATGCCCGAATGCAACGGTGGTAGGGAGCGGTAATGCCATCCGGTACCTTGCCGACATCACAAACCGGCAGTTTAAATCCCTTACTGTCAGGGACGGCGACACCCTCAGTCTCGGCAATAAGACACTCCGCTTTATTGCAGCCCCTAACCTTCACTGGCCCGATTCCATGTTTACATATCTCGAAGATGACAGGGTACTCTTCACATGCGACGTCTTCGGCGCACACTATTGCTCACCCGATATCTTTAACGACTTCTCGGATGATTATTATAAGGCATACAGGTACTATTTCGACGTCATAATAAAACCATTCAGCAAGTTCGCCCTCAAGGCAATTGAAAAGATAAAAGATCTCAATATAGATTTTATCTGCACCGGACACGGACCTGTACATCACAGGAACATAGATCATATAGTGAGCCTTACCGGGGAATATGCCAGTGAGTACGTTGAAATTACCAAGGGAAGCCAGACAGTAAATATACTGGTAACCTATGTATCGGCCTATGGTTATACCGGAAGAATGGCTGAAACAATAGCAGAAGGTATCAGAGAGGTACCGGGCTGTATCCCGGTGGTAAGAGATATTGAAACAATGGCACTGGGAGAACTCGAGTCAGAACTTACGAAAGCCGATGCCCTTCTGGTAGGTTCACCCACAATTAACCAGAACACCCTGCTGCCGGTATATAAAATGTTTGCAGCCATCAATCCGCTGCGCGACAGGGGAAAACCGGCCGGTTCATTCGGTTCATACGGATGGAGCGGCGAAGCCCCTTCAATTATCGCAGGTAACCTGAAGAATCTTAAAATGTCGTATTACGGTGAACCACTCTCATTCAAATTCTCACCCGACAGCGTTAAAAACCAGGCACTGATGGAATACGGCAGGGCTTTTGCCGAATATGCACTCGGGTGCCGGAAGCAGAAAGAGGATTAAAAAAAAGAGGACTCAGCCGGTCCTCTTTTTTTTATTACCCTCTTTGCCTCACGAAATCTTAATCTGTTTGGTCAGCTTGCTCTTGTCTTCATGCTCCTTGGGAAGAACAACGGTAAGGATACCATCTTTGTAGTTGGCTTCAATCTTGTCCTTGTTAATGTTCTCCGGCAGAGAGAAGCTTCTGCAGAAAGATGAATAACTGAACTCTCTCCTCTTGTACTCATCACGATTCTCCTCCTTCTCCTCCTTGTGCTCCGAAGAAATCGTCAGAATATCATCCTGCAGATCGATCTTGAGATCCTTTTTGTCCATCCCCGGAACAGCAAGATCAAGGGTGAATTTTTTCTCATCCTCCCTTATGTTTACAGCCGGCATAGTGGTGTGCCTGGTTGTGAAAAAGGGAGCGAAGAAATCATCATCGAAAAGATTCGACCACAGTGAGGGTCTTTCGGCTCTTCTTGTAATCATCGGTAACATGGCTTTGTCCTCCTTATATTTTTGGTTAAACATTATTTTTTTAATTTTTCTGTTATGAAGATTACAATATCTGTTCCATCAGGTATTTAATGACAAAATGGCCTGAATAAGGTTAATTATGCCTGTCAATATGACATAAACATGATTTAAAATTGTTTTTATGAGATCTCAAAAAATTCGATTAGGTTTGTAACTGAAACCCGGGAAAAATGAAAAATTTTATCAGGAACATACTGATTATAGCGGGTATTGTATTTCTTATCTTCTGTTTCTGGTATTTCAGGGAGATAGTAATATACATACTTATTTCTGGTGTTCTATCCATTATGGGGAGACCTCTTGTAGATCTGTTCGGAAAGATAAGGATCAGGAAATTTGAGATGCCCAAAGCTATATGCGCCCTCCTGGCCCTGCTGGTAATGTGGGGTCTGATATTTCTGTTCTTCTATATCTTTATTCCTCTCGTGGCAGGTCAGATACAGCAGCTTTCGGCCATCGACAGCAACAGGCTTGTGGGGATCATCGAGGAGCCTGTAAGGAAAGCTGAAAACCTGCTCAGATCGGTTAACCCCGATCTTGAGGATGTATCCATAAGAGCATTTCTGGCTTCCAAAATCACCGATGTTCTGAATATTGAATTTGTGCAGGACATTATCGGCTCGCTGGTAAAAACAATGGGTAATATGCTGGTTGCTTTCTTTTCCATAAGTTTTATCTCTTTCTTTTTTCTGAAAGACCAGCACCTGTTTTTTGAGTCAATCATTATGTGGTTTCCCGATAAGTATACCGAAAATGTCACCCGTGCTCTCTATTCAATCAAGAACCTGCTAACAAGATATTTCATAGGAATAGTTATACAGAGTACCTGCATCATGATAATGATGACCACGGGAATGACTATTGTCGGCATTGATTTCAGTCAGGCTCTGGTTATGGGGCTGATCGCGGGTGTCCTTAATGTCATTCCCTACGTGGGACCGTGGCTCGGATTCTTTATCACAGTTACAATGGGCATTGCTTCACACCTGAATCAGGATTTTGCAACGGTGATTAAGCCGCTGGTTTATTATATGGCTCTTGTCGTGGCAATAACCCAGCTTACCGATAACCTCGTTTTTCAGCCCGTCATTTTCTCAAACAGCGTAAGGGCACATCCTCTCGAAATATTCATTGTCGTCCTTGCCGCAGGTTTTGCTGCAGGAATACCGGGCATGATTCTGGGTATCCCGGCCTATACCGTGCTGAGGGTTCTGGCAAGGGAATTCTTCTATAATCTTAAAGCTGTCCAGAAACTTACTTCGGGACTGCCCGATAATGAGGCTATTATGTCGATGATAAACAAGGAGGAGGGGAAAGAAGAGAATGAAGATGAAAAGTAATTCACCGAAATCCGGATTTTCAGAATGAGCAGGTCAGCAGGGTTTTTCATAAGGATTTTCAGGTTTTACCGCGACGGTTTCAGAAACTTGTCCGACTGGGGCAGGAATGTCTGGATAATAATTTTGATCAAGCTGTTTGTGATCTTTTTTCTGCTCCGGCTTCTGTTCTTTCCCGATCTGCTCAAGAAAAATTTCTCGAGCGACCCGGAAAGGGGGGATTATATAAGGGATCATCTTATTAACAACAGATAATATATGTTTGAAAACATCGATCTGAGCCTTGTAAACTGGTCGAGAGGTCAATTTGCCCTTACGGCGGTTTATCACTGGCTCTTTGTACCTCTTACCCTGGGGTTGTCTTTCATTATTGCTATGATGGAGACAATCTACGTACGTACCGGTGACCCCGAATGGAAACGCATTACAAAGTTCTGGATGAAACTCTTCGGAATAAACTTTGCCATTGGCGTTGCAACCGGTATCATTCTTGAGTTTGAGTTCGGGACAAACTGGTCGGCATATTCATGGTTTGTAGGGGATATTTTCGGTGCACCGCTTGCCATTGAAGGTATTATGGCTTTCTTTCTCGAATCCACCTTCATTGCGGTGATGTTTTTCGGCTGGAATAAGGTCAGTAAAAAGTTCCATCTGGCCTCTACCTGGCTTGTCGCTATCGGTGCCAATCTGTCGGCTCTCTGGATACTTGTTGCCAACGCATGGATGCAGAATCCGACCGGGATGGTATTTAATCCTGAAACAGCACGAAACGAAATGCACAGCTTTTGGGAAGTGCTCTTTAATCCTGTTGCTGCCGATAAATTTCTCCACACAATAACTTCCGGTTTTGTACTGGCATCAATATTTGTTGTGGGAATAAGCTCCTGGTTTCTTCTTAAAAGGAGGGAGGCTTTGATGGCAAAAAGAAGTATTCTGATTGCCGGCATTTTCGGATTACTTTCGTCTGTTATGCTGGCTCTTACAGGCGATATGTCGGCCAGGACCATTGCGAAGTATCAGCCGGTGAAATTCACTTCATTCGAAGCGCTCTATAAAGGTACGGCAAATGCCCCGCTCGTGGCTGCAGGGATACTCAGAAAAGACGGTGAGAAGGTAGGGGAAAGACATTTACCTTCTTTTGTCTTCAGGATTGAGATACCAGGTTTCCTTTCAATGCTTACCGGTGGCGACAGAGATGCATATGTACCGGGGATTTATGATTATATATACGGCAACCCGGAAAGAGGGATTATGTCGTTCTCAGAAAAGAAAGAGAGAGGAGAGGTGGCACGGAAAGCTCTGCAGGATTATAAAACTGCTGTTGACAAAGGTGAAAAAGTGAGAGCCCGGGAACTGGCTGAACAGTTCACTTCGGCCGGTTTCCGGGAGAATTATTTCCGGTATTTCGGTTATGCATATATTGATAAAGCCGAGGATATCATTCCGGATGTAAAGGTATCTTTTTATACTTTTCATCTTATGGTGATGCTGGGTTTCCTGTTCATCCTCCAGTTTGCGGTAGTGCTATGGCTCCTTTATTCAGGGAATCTGGAACGCCACAGATGGTGGTTATGGGTGATGCTTTTTTCCATCCCCCTTCCTTACCTTGCCGGTGAACTCGGCTGGGTGCTGGCCGAAATGGGACGTCAGCCATGGATTATACAGGACCTTATGCCGGTGCACATGGGTGTTACAAATCTGAAGGCGGGAAACGTACAGGTTACCTTCTGGCTTTTTGCGATACTCTTTACAGCACTCCTGTCGGCTGAAGTGTCAATAATGGTTAAACAGATCAGAAAAGGACCTGCAAAAAAGGAGGAAGAATGATGACAGCAATAATCTCACATGCCTTTCTGCAGGGATACTGGTGGGTAATAGTATCCCTTCTTGCCAGCCTGCTGGTTTTTCTGCTTTTTGTTCAGGGTGGCCAGACCTTCATATTTTCACTGCCTCAGGATGAGGTCAGGAAGAGAATGATTATCAATACACTGGGGCGCAAATGGGAATTTACCTTTACTACTCTTGTCACCTTCGGAGGGGCATTCTTTGCTTCCTTCCCCCTCTTCTATGCCACCAGCTTCGGAGGCGCATACTGGGTGTGGATGGCTATATTGTTCAGTTTTATCATTCAGGCGGTTGCATACGAGTACAGATCGAAACCGGGTAACATTTTCGGAACACGGACATACGATGTTTTTCTCCTTATAAACGGTTCTGCCGGGCCTCTCCTCCTTGGAACCGCTGTGGCAACTTTTTTTACAGGAGCTAACTTTACACTCGATGCAATGAACAGGGTTCAGTGGAATTCTCCGTGGCACGGTCTGGAAGCGCTTGCCTCTTTCCGCAACCTCTCCCTGGGCTTTGCAGTTATGTTCCTTGCAAGGATAAACGGACTGCTTTTTATAATAAAAACCATAGACGATAAAGAGTTGCAGGAAAAGGCTACAGGAAAGCTTGTTATGAACTCTCTGTTTTTCCTCGTCTTCTTCCTTTATTTTGTTATTACCCTTTTAACCTCCGAAGGTTACGCCATTAACCCTGCCGACGGAAAAATCTATATGGAAAAATTCAAATACCTCCGTAATTTCATCGGTATGTTCCATGTATTGATTTTATTTCTGGCAGGCACAGTTGCAGTTCTATACGGCATCTATACCGCAATTGCGGGAAAGAGCCAGTCATCCATCTGGTTTACCGGACCTGGTACAATTATGGTCGTCTTCTCGCTGTTTATGATACTCGGATTCGGAAACACCTCATTTTACCCCTCCTCATCCGACCTACAAAGCTCACTAACTATTTACAAGGCATCTTCAGGGCTGTTTACGCTCCGTACAATGATGTATGTTTCATTTGTGATACCTTTTGTAATTACCTATATATGGTTCGCATGGAGAGCCATTACACTCAGGAAAATTACGGATCAGGAAATAAAAAATGATGATCACGCCTATTAATAATATCGAAATATGTATCTGAAACAATTGTTAATATATCTCCTCTGGCCGGCATTTATAATTGTCAGCTGGTTCATCATCAGAGCGGCTCTTTTACTTTATGAGAGGAAGTTTCCTCCGGTGAATGGTCAGGACTCAGATCCAGCCGGCAAATGAGGATATAACTGAAATAATTATATAGGCAGGTATAATAAGAGCTGCGCCGGCCGGACCTGCAAAAACAGTTAGCAGAACTGCAACCAGAAGCAGAAGGTAACGTGCTTCGTTGCCTGAAAACTTAAGGTTTTTTATCTTGAGAGAAACCATCGGTATTCTGCTTACCATCAGGGTCGAAATAACAAGTAAATATCCCGTAAAGACTATCCTGTCAGCAGCCAGTGATTTTATAAAACCTGAACCTGCATATTCTCCTGCGAGGGCCAGTGTAACAACAGCAAGAGCTGCTGCCGGAGTGGGTAGTCCCCTGAAACTGACAGACTGTTCAGTGTCTGTATTAAACCTGGCAAGCCTCAGCCCCGCGCATACTTCGTAACAGATACCTGCAGCAAGAAAATGGATATTGCCCCGTATCTCCCCGCCGCCACTAATAAGCATGAAGGCCATAAGTCCCGGTGCAGCACCGAAACTCACAACATCGGCAAGGCTGTCGAGCTCCCTGCCTAAATCGGAGTAGGCATTCAGGAGCCGTGAGGCAAAACCATCGAGGAAATCAAAAACCATGGCAGCAATTATCATCCAGCATGCTGAGGTTATATTTCCGTTGATAATCAGAACAATGGCCGTAAAACCGGATGCAAGATTAAGCGCAGTGATACTGTTGGGAATATGACGCATTGTAATTTTTATAAGCATCAAAAATATTAAAATTCACCGATTCCCTCACACCGGTATGCAAATCAGTTTTATCTTTGGTAAGTAAAAATAACTGTTCAGAGTGAACGAACTGCTTAATATAAAGATAGCGGTTGATTTTGACGGCACAATCGTGGAACACGAATATCCTGCCATCGGAAAAGAAAAGCTTTTTGCCTTCAGTACCCTCAGGGAACTCGAAAAGAGAGGGGCAAAACTTATATTATGGACTTTCCGGACAGGAAAGGAACTTGAGGATGCAGTCGAATTCTGCAGACGTAACGGCATCGAATTCTATGCTGTTAATAAAAACTACCCCGAAGAGATCATCGACGAAAATACGCCGAGGAAGATTGATGCCGATATTTATATTGACGACAAAAACCTCGGAGGATTCCCGGGATGGAGCCAGGTGTGGCAGATGATATTCCCGTACGAAGTAACGGAGCAGATTGCACAAAGGATGATCTCCCGGAAAAACAATATTTTCAGAAGAATTTTTCGGACAAAAAAGGAATAAAACATGAATATCCGTTACAATATCTTTCTCTCATCTGTCACCTTAATGATAATCGTTGCATGGGTTCTTTCATGTTCCGGGAAACCGGGGAGAAGCATACAGAAAGAGGAGATTATGTATGCAGACAGTAATGATCAGGCCCGGCCGGCAGCAGAGCTTGTGAAGCTTGATTCCCCGTTACCCGAGGCTGCATGTACAATTTTCAATTCCATAAAGGTAGTGCTGAAGCCCTCAGGGAAAGAAGAGCCCGATTCGGCAGGTATATGGTACGACGGTAAACTTACAGCAGTTATTAAAGACGGAATATGGACCCGTGAGATAAGCCCGCAGGTTGTGACGGCAACGGGGAGAAAAACTATAAAAATTGTAGCCTGGAAACAGGGAAAGAAGCCTCAGGCAATCACATCATTTGTAAACGTATTGTCAGATATCACTCCGGCAATAAAAGGATACAGGGTTGTGAACACCTATCCTCACGATATAGATGCTTTTACCCAGGGATTGGTTTACCACGGAGGGTTTCTTTATGAAGGAACAGGACAGGAGACCAGGTCGAGCCTGAGGAAGGTGGACCTTCTGACAGGCGAGGTGATAAACCAGCATAATCTCGACCCTAAACTCTTCGGGGAGGGTATAGCCATTCACGACGGGAGAATATACCAGCTCACCTGGCAGTCGAAAGTGGGATTTGTGTATGATCTGGGCACCTTCAGGCAGATAAATAAATTTTATTATCAGACCCAAGGATGGGGTCTTACAAACATGGGCAACAGGCTCGTGATGAGCGACGGCACTAACACACTCTATATTATCGATCCCGCGATGTTTGTCACGATTGACCGTATCGAGGTATACGACAACAAGGGAAAAGTGGACAATCTCAATGAGCTTGAATACATCAACGGTGAGATATGGGCCAACATATGGCAGACCGACCTTATCGCGCGTATAGATCCGGCAAACGGAAGAGTTCTCTCCTATGTAAACATTAAAGGTATATTGAATGATCCTTCCTTCGATACCTCAGTCAACGTTGCCAATGGTATTGCTTACGACAGAGAGGGAGACAGGATCTTTGTAACCGGTAAAAACTGGCCCAGGCTTTTTGAGATCAAGGTCAGTGAATGATTTTTGATCCGTAAATGATGTTTATTCCTGCCGGTATCACCGAGAACTCTGCCGGAGTATGGCCGAGTGTCTCCCCGTCGGCTTCCACAAACAGATTAGTGTCAGATTCAACAAGCAGGCTCTTCGACCTGTAACCGTCAACCTTCGGGTGGCTGAGTATTGTACCGTCATACAAAATTTTCAGGCTTCTTATTATCTCAAGTTTGCCGATATCCCTGATGACTGTTATATCGAGCAGTCCGTCGTCGGGCAGTGCATCGGGAGTCTGGCGCATACCGCCACCGCAGTAACGGCCGTTGCCCACGTTGACCGAAAAGATCTTTGATGTTGTGACATTGCCGTCTATTGTCAGCTTTGCCATGGTGTGTCTGTATGTTATCAGGCTCGAAAGCAGGTTGTAAAGGTATATAGCCTTGCCGCTCTTCCCTTTTTCTTTCTGACGGTTTGTTTTTTTTACCACCACCGATTCAAAACCGAGTCCGGCAATATTGATAAAGTACCTTGTAAGTTTCCGTCCCTCCTCATAATAGGTGACGACACCGACATCATGAGGCAATGTTTGTCGTGAAGCAATCACCTCAGCCGCCCCTTCATAAACTAGAGGTATTCCGAACATTCTTCCCCAGTCATTTCCCGTACCAACAGGAATAATTCCAAGAGTGAATTCGGCCGGTTTTGCCGTTTTCTGTGTGTATACTCCATTGAGGACCTCATTCAGGGTTCCATCGCCGCCGATTGTGATTATTGTCCTGTAACCCTCTCCGGCAGCAGCTTCTGCCAGCATGGATGCATGCCCTTTACCTTCGGAAAAAGCAGCCCTGAAATAGGGATCAATCTTCAGCAGAAGCCTGCTTATCCTGTCCCAGTCCTTTTTGCCCTTTCCGTTCCCGGCATTGGGGTTGACGATGACGAAAAAGGGGGGGGTGTCAGATTTCGGGCCCATTGCATAATTTTTATATTTGTAAATATGATAAAAAAAATCTGGTATATTTATATGATCCTTCTTCCGGCTATGTTTTTTATAAGACATACAGAGCCGTTTCTGGAAGTGACTATGCTGTTTATCAGTAAATTCCTTGCTTTGCGGGTAAATTTAATTAAGATTGAAATTTAGTCACAATGTACTCTGAACACTTTGTAAAGAGACTAGACGAACAGAAATATATTTCTCCCGGACTTATTCTGGAAACTCAGGCAAAACTTTCGCAGGAAACGGTTACCATTGATAATAATATAATTAGGCCTTTCAGAAACGGATTGTCACCGGCAGCACAAACCCGTAAAAGAGGAAAGAGCCGCTGCTTCCGCCCGAAAACACCGCCTGTGCCTGAGGATTAATTCCGAACCTGCCTGTTCCGGCATAAATACCTATGGAACTCATGGCGCCTAAACCAAAGCTGGTTTTCTTTTTTTCAATATCAATTGCCGGAGCTGGTGTTACCGAATAATAATAGAAGTATTCCTTATAACTTAATACTCCGATTGCCATCATACTGCTAAACCCAAAATACTTCCATTTGGTTCTAAAACTTAAACCCGAATATACGCCACCACCATTAAGGATATAATCGGATCGTGAAGACAGGATTTCGTCCCAGCATTTTTCTATTATAGCACCTATGCTAATATTAAGATAACTTAATCTGGTTGGTAATGTGAATCGCAGGTCAACCCCGGTCATGCCGGTTGCATTTACTGAACCTGCAGGACTGATCTTGTCTAGATAACCATCATTATTAAAATTGTTCCAATGGAATAGATATCCGGCATCAATCTGCATTCTGTAATTTTGTTTTTCTTCCTGCCCTGATAATAATGAAGACAGAACTGTAAATAAAAGCAATAAGACCTTTTTCATAATAAATCATTAATTATCAGTTTCACTTAATAGTATCTGGACCCCATAATTGGGAAAAAGTATCCAGTTTTCTGGGTTATCAAAATAGTTAAGATATGAACTTCCGCAAAATTCTCCTTTATCCTGGAATGTTATTGTATAAGATACTCCTGCTGTTCCTTCGACGAATCCTAACTTGAGTATATCTTTTGTATTAAATTTAACTCCAATTTCCGTTTTGAATTCACCGGAAGGTCTGTCGTACTCCAGTGCTGTAAAAGTAAGCATGTCGTACCAGTATCCCGGCTGCCAGTCGAGTACCAGAACACCTTTGAATACCTGTGATGTATTGCTTCGCTTATCAAACTCGCAATTTATCTGATCCTGCACCTTAAAAGGGTTTTTATTTACAGGATCAACATTCGTTACCGTAATATAAAACTCCGGCCTTCCGGCGAGCCATCCTTCGATCCTCCAGTCGGTGAACTTAATCTGTTTTATGTAAACAGGAGAGGCTTTTGAAACATCACGGTATGGCGCCTGTATAAAATCATATTTCGGATTTGACTCACCCATGGGGGTTACATGCATTATTTTATAAATAATTTTCTTGCCGGCAGGGATGTCGGTATCAAAAAAATCATGCTGATATACTGTAAAACTTTTGAACAATTCATAACCCTGTGTAACGCCTGCAACCTGTTTGTAAAGACGGGTTTCCTGAATATACTGGCTGTAGTCATTCCACCAGCGGAGTTCCACAAGGTTTTTTGCATGCTGAATGGCATCAAAACTCAGGACAGGTTTTGGGATCTGGGGAGCGTTAAGAGTAATAATATTTGAAGGATTTGAATTTCCCTGCGAATTAAATGCCACCACATAATATGAATATTGCATCCCCGGATTAACACCCAGGTCATCATAACATTTGTTATAAACGCCATATACAATTGATATCCTTGAGAAGTATTCGCTGCCAGACGGTTTACGGTAAATATAATATCCGGTTGTATTCTCTTCAGTTGCAGTTTTGGGCATTTCCCATAATAACTTTATCCCTGATTCGGTAGTTGACCCGGAAAGGTTAAAAGGGTCAGGAGGAGGAGTATTATCTTCATTTGTTGTCAGATCAACTCGTTCATTCATTGATATAACAATTACCGGATCATCGGGAGGATTAACGGCGTCTAATATCACAGTTCCTCCACCTGGTGCATAACCTTCAACCACCTTTGTCACATTTTCATCATATTCAATAGGAATGAATGTCACAACCGGAATGTAACTGTCATCAGTCCACTTTTCTGCATTAACTGGAATGGAAATCTGTAAATAAGGATATTTTGCGGTAAGTTCATCAATATACGACTTTGATGATTTAGACCCCTGGGTTATTGATTCACCGGTGAGATTTTTCAGGATCAGATCCCGGACAGTGAGGCCTTCACCTGAAGATTTTGATGATGATTCTTTCCCCTCATCCAGTTTTCTGCCTGATATTTCCGAAAAAAGAACATCATAATCTCCGTCAAACATTTTTAAAGCTTCCTCCTTTACAAGGTTTCTGAAATTCATGTTTTCTGTCAAAGAAGCCGAAACCGCTCTTGCAAAATTACTCAGGTCTGTATTGTATTCATTTTCAATGAATAGTTTTTCACGGCCATTTATGGTACCCGGGTTTTTCTCATTTATTTCGCATCCCGTGATCATCAGGAAAATACAAATTATTAATAAACAGTATTTCCCGGAAATATATGGTTTTAAAATTAAATACTTTTTCATAACAAATGTTTAAGTTATTGTTAATTAATTAAATATTAAAATATTTATCCCCCTTGATATTTCGGAACGGAGGATTTTTGTCCCGTATTCCCGGAATTACTCTGCTTCGTTCGGAGAATAATAAAATGAATCTTTCTTTTTACATGGCGAGGCACAGGATTTTTATTCCACATTTTTTAAATAGCACATTTGTTGCTGATTTTTATATCATGCATGCCAAATTTATTAAATTATTTTTAATAAAAAGAACCTTTTAATTGAAATATTTTTCCCCGGAATAAAAAATAATACGTATAGTTTCCATGTGTAAGTCATCAGTACGCCGAACTACCTGCCGGAATATTTTAGTAATTTCCCGTCGGCAATTTTATTAATTGAAAACCCGGCGGAGATGTTTCCTGAAGGCTTCATAAAACGAATAAAAACCCAGAATTACATTGATTCGCGGCTGTTGCCGGAAGCGATTGACACCCCTTCTCCGGTAAGCATCAGACTTAACCGTGCAAAATGGGACAGGGTGCCGGAGGATGCTGACCCCGTGCCATGGTGCCGGGATGGTTTTTACCTCAAAAACCGGCCCTCCTTCACCGCCGACCCTCTTTTCCATGCGGGGTGTTATTACCCTCAGGAGGCTTCAGGAATGTTTCTGGAAGAAATATTCCGTCAGCTTTTTTCAGGCAGGGAAGATCTCCGCGTTCTCGACCTCTGCGGTGCCCCGGGAAGCAAAAGCACACACATGTCGGCATTGCTTGGAGAGAACGGATACCTCATAGCAAACGAAGTGATCAGGTCAAGAGCAGCTGTCCTTTCGGAAAATATTACGAGATGGGGAATACCGAATACCATTGTCACAAACAATGACCCTGCCGGTTTCGGTAAACTCCATGGATTCTTCGATCTTATAGTGGTTGACGCTCCATGCTCGGGCGAAGGTATGTTCCGCGACCCGGTTGCCAGACAGGAATGGTCGGAAAAAAATACAGAACTCTGCCGGCTCCGACAGAGAAGAATAGTCTCGGACGTCTGGCCCGCCCTGAAAGAGAACGGAATCCTCATCTACAGCACATGTACATTTAATCCGGCCGAAAATGAGGAAAATGTAAAATGGATCAGCATAAACCTGCCATCTGAGTGCCTGAGAATAAATATCTCTTCTTTCCCGGGGATCACCGAAATAACATACGAAGGCATTACAGGTTATGGTTTTATTCCCGGCCGCATAAAGGGAGACGGTTTCTTTATTTCTGTTATAAGAAAAAACGGGAGTAACGGGAACATTAACATTAAAAGGCAGTATTTAAAACAGGTATCAAAGAAGGAACAGGAAACGGCCGAAAAACTGATAGGCAAACCCCGCCGCGGCACAATCCTGAAAATAAATGAGACTATTTATTACACTCCTCCGGAGGCTGACGAGTACCTCACCCTGGATAGCTCACTGAGAATCATAAATCCCGGTACGGGTTTGTTCAGGCAGGTAAACGGTGAAACCAACCCTGAACACAGCCTGGGAGTTTCATTGCTGCTGAAGAAAAATATCTTCCCTGTTATCGAACTTAATTACGATCAGGCTGTTAGTTTCCTGAGAAAGGAAAACCCTGGAATTGAAGCAAGTGAAAAAGGCTGGTACCAGGCAGCTTACAAAGGATGCAACCTGGGGTTCCTTAAATCGACCGGTACAAGATTCAATAATTATCTGCCGGTTAACCTCAGGATAAGAATGCCGGCTGATGCCTTAATGGAGAAACAGATTATAAAATGGGGATAATATGGGCGGTATTTATAGATAAATTTGTGCCTCTCCGCCATTTCTCACCGCTGAAAAGTAAAAAACAGAGGTGACACCGCGGAAAGAAAGAGAAACCGTAATAACAAAACTAAATATATGAAATCTGATATCGAAATTGCACAGGAAGCTAAAATCAGACCTGTAACCGAAATTGCACAAAAGCTTGGAATTAACCCTGATGATCTGGAGCTCTATGGTAAATACAAGGCGAAAATCCCCCTGAGTTATATTGACGAGAAAAAGGCCTCCAGGGCTAAACTTATTCTTGTAACCGCCATTACCCCAACGCCGGCCGGCGAAGGTAAAACAACCACATCCATCGGGCTTGCACAGGGGCTGAACAGGATAGGAAAGAAAGCCACGGTGGTGCTGCGTGAACCTTCTTTAGGTCCGGTATTCGGCATTAAAGGAGGAGCCGCAGGCGGAGGCTATTCACAGGTGATACCTATGGAAGATATCAACCTTCACTTTACCGGCGACCTCGCCGCAGTGGAGAAGGCTCACAACCTCCTGGCCGCAATTATCGACAATAATATTCAGCTCAGCAAAAAGGACGGTAATCTTAATATTGATCCCCGGACAATTGAATGGAAGCGGGTCATCGACATGAACGACCGCTCTCTGCGCGACATAGTTATCGGACTGGGGGGCCCTAAGGAGGGTGTGCCTAGGGAGTCAGGATTTGAGATAACAGCCGCCTCAGAGGTGATGGCTACACTCTGCATGGCCCGCGACCTTAATGATCTGAAAACAAGGCTTGGAAACATTTTCATTGGGTACACTTATGAGGGAAACCCTGTTTTTGCCCGCGACCTTAAGGCACAGGGCGCCATGGCAGTGCTGCTGAGAGACGCATTCAAACCCAACCTTGTGCAGACACTTGAAGGCACCCCGGCAATCATACACGGAGGACCTTTTGCAAACATTGCACAGGGAACAAACAGCATTGTTGCTACAAAAACGGCACTTTCCCTGAGCGAATATGTCGTGACTGAAGCAGGTTTTGCAAGCGAACTGGGCGCCGAGAAGTTTTTCGACATCAAGTCGCAGTTTGGAGGGCTGAAAACAAATGCGGTGGTCATAGTAGCCACAATAAGGGCGCTTAAATATCACGGAGGCGCAAAACTATCCGAACTTGCAAAAGAGGATCTGCGGGCACTTGAGGAAGGTTTTCCAAACCTCGGCAAGCATATTGAAAATATAAAATACTTCGGTTTCACCCCTGTTATTGCAATAAACAGGTTTGATTCAGACACAGATTCCGAACTGCAGCTTCTTAAGAACTACTGCTCTGGTATGCATGTGAAGTCAGTAGTTAATGAAGCCTGGGCCAGGGGAGGAGAGGGGGCTGTTGAACTTGCCGAAACAATTGTTAACGCGGTTAAAGTATGTCCCGATTGTTTCAAACCACTGTATGACCTTTCCTGGCCGTTTGAAAGAAAAATTGAAACAATCTGCACAAAAATGTATGGGGCCGGACACGTTGAATATACTCTTGCAGCCAAGGAAAAACTCGATAAAATAGAAAAGCTCGGACTCGGCAACCTTGCCGTCTGTATAGCAAAAACCCAGAAGTCGCTGTCGGATGATCCGAACAAACGTGGCAGGCCGGAAGGCTTCACAGTTAAAATAAGAGATGTAGAACTCTCCTCAGGTGCAGGTTTTATTGTCCCGATAGCCGGAACAATCATGCGTATGCCGGGACTACCGGCTCAACCTGCCGCGGAGAAGATCGATATCGATGAAAACTGGAAGATAAAGGGGCTCTTCTGATAAACAGAGCCACAGGCCCGGGACAGATGATGATCTGTTTTATGGCAGGGGTTAATATGATTGGGGTATATAGCAGGCTGCGGTAAGAGAAAAACAAAATATTTTTCATCTATCTGCAGCGTTCAGGTGGCTGGTTCCGTATTAGCAGTATAAACCTGAAAAAAGTATTAACCAAAATCAAGTACCCCATGAATAAAATAATGATTCCGGCGGCCGGGCTAATAATTGCAATATTTTTCTCTTCCTGCGAAAAGCAGAACACAGAACCCGACCTTACTCCAAAAGTAATAGAGTTAACAACTGCAGCCACACAGGCAATCTCCTCCAGCAATGACTTTGGAATAGAGCTTTTTACAAAGGTGGCGCTCGAAGAACAGACCAATCTTATGCTCTCCCCGCTAAGCGCAAGCACAGCTCTTACTATGCTGCTTAACGGCTGCGGAGGAAACACTTACAGTCAGCTTAAAACAACACTCAGATACCCGGCAGGGCAATCAATCGGAGATATCAATTCCGCTTACAAGAGCCTTGTTGACCAGCTTCTCAAAGCTGACCCAAAAGTGAAACTGGCCCTGGCAAATGCAATCTTCTACAGGAAAGGTTTTGTGGTTAAAAATCCCTTTCTTACAACCATGGGCACCGATTACAAGGCTGAGATTGAAGCCCTCGATTTTACACTGCCTTCAGCTCTCACAACAATAAACAAGTGGGCCAGCGATAATACCAACGGGAAAATTCCCAAAGTCCTGGATGAGATTTCGCCGCAAGCTGTGATGTTCCTGATGAATGCCCTCTATTTTAAAGGTGACTGGAGCTATCAGTTCGATAAATCACAGACATCCGACCGTCCCTTTACTCCAGATAACGGACAGACATCCAATGTCAGCACCATGAACGGAGAGGTTGGTGCCAAAGTTGTTTACGGTAATACTTACAAGGCAATAGAGATGCCTTACGGCCGCACCAACTTTACAATGATTGTAATCGTCCCCGATAACGACCTGAAAACGTTCAACGGAACATTTAACGGCGACCTTTGGAACAATATCACATCAGGATTTGATAATAAGGAAGAATTCGGGAAAGTAATCGTATTCTTTCCGAAATTCAAATTCTCCTATGAGAAGTATCTTAACGATCAGCTTAAATCAATGGGAATGCTGGATGCCTTTGATCCTTATGTGGCTGACCTTTCAGGTATTTCCGACGCCCCTATCTTTGTCAGTTTCGTCAAGCAGAATACTTTTGTCGAAGTTGATGAGACCGGAACAGAGGCAGCAGCAGTGACCACAATCGGGATTGAGCTTACAAGCATGCCTCCCCAGCCGACACAATTTGTCATAGATAAGTCCTTCATCTTTGCCATCCGGGAACGCACAACTAATACACTTATGTTTATCGGCCAGGTAATTAAGCCGTAAGACAAAAGACAAAAGATAAAAGATAAAAGATAAAAGGGAACAGGAACCGGTAAAAATTATTAATATGAAAACCACAATAAAAGCATCCCTGTCATTTCTTGTCATTATGGCTTCTGTTACAGGCTGCATGGACAAGACAACCGAAAAGGTAACCTATACTGCGAATGTGCCTGTATATATGTCCTTCAGCGACTTCAGGGCAAGTTTTCATAAAAGCGAACCAGCAGCAATCACCAGACCGGGAAAGATTTACTTAAAGGATAATTACATTTTTGTGAATGAGATTGAAAAAGGTATACATGTGATTGATAATACCAATCCGGCTGATCCTCATAAGGTTGCCTTTTACGAAATACTCGGTAATGTTGATATGGCTGTCAAAGGCAATATTCTTTATGCCGACAGCTATATCGACCTGGTGGCAATCGATATCAGCGATGTCAATCATCCTGTGGAAAAGGGACGTCTTAAAAATATTTTCCCGGATATAATTCCCGAAGGAGATGTCTGGTACCCTTATGCCATGGTCGATAAGAGCAAGGGAGTAATTGTTGACTGGGAGGTGAAGGCTGTAACGGAAGAGGTTGAGAGAAACTCAGGCTGGGGTTATAAGATTTTCAGGGGAGATATAATGTTTGCCGCCATGACTGAAGGCGGGGGCAACTGGAGCAGCGGAGCAGGGACAGGAGGCTCTATGGCAAGGTTTATGCTCAATGATAATAATCTGTACCTGATAGCCCATCCGTGGATGTTGAAAACTGTCGATATTGAGAAGGCAGATAATATGAACATAAAAGACAGCATAAACATCCCGCGTACGATGGAAACTCTGTTTAAACTCGGAAACAAACTTTTTATCGGAACAACAACAGGCATGCTGATCTATGATATTACAAATGCCGTTAAACCTGTTCAGATTTCATCATACGACCATATAACTTCATGCGACCCGGTAGTTGCAGATGAAAAGTACGCCTATGTTACACTGCGCACCGGAACGCGCTGCGCAAACGGAAGGAACCTTCTTGATGTGATTGACATTTCTTCAATTACCAATCCCTACCTGGTTAAGTCATACCCGCTGTTCAATCCCCACGGTCTCGGAATTGACGGAAACCTGCTATTCGTCTGTGACGGAAAAGCCGGACTGAAGATTTATGACAGGACCGATCCGCTTGCAATCATTACAAATCAGCTTGCCCATTACCCCGATATCGACACTTATGATGTAATACCGGCAGGAGGTGTCCTGATTATGGTGGGCGCAGGGGGTATTTACCAGTATAATTATTCAAACCCGCTGAATATTACCCAGATAAGCCATATTCCGGTTATTGCTTCCGGAAAATGATACGATATAAAATGAAGCGAATATTAATCCTATCCCTCCTTAGTCTGGCAGTTTGCGGGGTGACAGCGCAATACCCCGCAAGGCAGACTTTAGTTCTGGATGATGGTTCCCGTATCACCGGGACCATCATTTCAGATTCTTCAGGGTTACTGTATATAAAAGTCAGAAAGGCTGCAGTAATATCACTTAACAGATACAGGATTGTTTCGGCCGGCAAACCTGAAAAGTTTAACCTTTTTCCTCAGGATCAGCACGGATACAACATTAAGTTATCGGGATGCATTCTTGCCGGCAACTCTTCTGAAGGAAGGGTCCATTCATTCAGCTTTCATTTCAGCAACAGCTATCTCTTCAGGAACGGAATAGAGGCAGGAGCCGGAGCAGGCATAGAAAATATCGGAGTATTACTGGTTCCTGTTTATGCCGATATCAGGTACCAGCCCTTCAGGTCGAAAGTATCCCCCTTTTTATGGGTGAAGACAGGATACGCATTCCCTGTTTCGGAATACGAAGGGAATATTGGTTATTACTGGTACAATTCGGGAAAAACCAAAGGGGGATTTATGTTTAACCCGGGAATTGGCATAGCCCTTTATTCATGGAAGGGGAATGCAATAACCCTGGGGACAGGCTACAGGATTCAGAGAATAAGTTATAAACAGGATGAGACTTACCGGCCGGAATATCCCACCTACAGGGAGCTTTTGCTGGATTTCAGCAGGTTTGAATTACAATTAGGTTTTATCTTCAGATAAAATGGAAATATTTTAACTCATAATCATAAAATCCTCCAAATTAAGTTATTTTAACAGACTTAATATGGAGCAGGCTGATGAGCAGAGGTTACGGCGATGAGAAGAATATTACAGACCTGGAGATTATCAGGAAGTGTTCGGAGGGAGATTTCCGTGCACAGGAAATGCTGTATAAAAGATACTTCTCTTTTGCCATGTCGGTATGCATAAGGTACTGTAAAAATAAGGATGAAGCCATGGAGGCAGTTAACGACAGTTATATGAAAGTGCTCGGTAACATCTGTGAATTTGACTCATCCAGACCTTTTAAAGCCTGGTATGGCAGAATCCTTGTAAATACAGCAATTGATTATTACCGGCGTAACCAGGAAAAAGTCTCATTTCTGCCACCGGAGACACTCCCCGACACAGAAGAGATTCAGCCTGAGATCTATGATCTGTTGTCTGCAGAAGAAATATTAAACCTTTTCAGCCGGCTGCCGGAGAATTATAAGATAATATTTAACCTTTTCGAAATTGAAGGGTACTCACATGAGGAGATAGGCAACATGCTGGGAATAGCTGAAAGTACTTCCAGGTCTAATCTGACCAGGGCTAAAAAGATGCTGAGGGCCTTGTATATTAAAGAATATTATCCCAAACATAAAGGCCATGAAGGAGTTTGATGAAAAATTCAGGGATAATGTAAAGGAGGTGTTCGGTAACTACGATGCCGGCCACCTCTCCGATGAAGGATGGAAGTCATTTTCTTCGCGCCGCGGTAGAAAAGAACACATGGCCATTTTCATCCCGTTATGGGCCAAAGCCGCTTCGGTGATACTTTTGGTCACTGCGGGATCCCTGATTACCTACCATCTGCTTAAAGAACCTTCCGGAAACCTGAAGGAAACAGCTATTTCACGCGAGACTGAGATGAAACCTCAACAGAAAGAAATAACAGCAAAAGCTCAATCCCCTTCCGGAGCGGTTGAAGTAAATTCTTCACCGGGGATTAAGGGAAATAACCTGCTGGCACTGTCCGGTAAAAAACATGTCTCAGGAGAATTGCCTTCAGAAGGTGATACAGGTGTTACCGTAAAGGATAATCCAGTTGATGGTCCGGATGTAAGGTATAAGGAGATGGCAGACACAGTGGAGCTTAAGGAAGTAATTGAGGAACGGGGAAAGGATGAAATTGAAGATCAGAACCGTATCTACGAGGAGGCAGTAAAGGAACTGCATGCCGGCGATACACTGCAGGTACCCGAAGAAGAGAATCAGAACAGGGTGAGGCGGTCGTCAGTAATGGCAGGCATATCGGGCATGATTGCCGCTATAGACAATGAAATTACCGGTTCTCCTGGATTCTCAGCAGGTTTCTATTATGAATATAAACTGAGCAAAAGAATAGCTGTCCGCCCCGGGCTTGCCCTGGCAATGCATTCATCAACGGTTGAAAAAAGTTCAGTATCTTCGGCTTTTGATTATGCAGCACCCCTCTCGGACGGTACCACCGGTGTTACAGATTCCTATAATGCCCATCTGAATCTGGTTGCACTTGAAATGCCTGTAAATGTTGTATTCAGGATCATTGACAGAGAGAAGTCTTCTCTTTTCCTCTCAGCAGGAGCCTCTACCATGGTCTTTCTTAGCCAGAGTTTCACAGGGACATTCATAAACAGTTATACAAAAACTACATACAGTGAATTAACAGGCGGGATGACTGCTGATACAAGATATTCAACAACCACCGTGGAAAAAAATGAAGGGGCATTCAGTCATACCGACTTGATGGGCCTTGCAAATTTCTCAGCCGGATATTCCGTTCCGTTTGGCAAAGGCAGCCTTCTTCTTGAACCATACATCCAGTTACCGTTAGGCAATATTTCAAGTCTGGATCTGAAGATCATTTACAGCGGCATGTCTTTTAAAATGAGATTCGGCAGATAAGGTTCTGCAAACGGAAAGTACCATTAAATTTTCCAGATCTGCCGTACAGAATTTACTCATCCTTTCCCGGTGTATCAGATCCGCTATGCAGCTGTATGGATATTTCAAATCTCATAAAAAAAAGCTATATTTACAACATATTGATATTTAGTTGTTTAATTTAACGATATTAAAATGAGAAAAAATCTTCCGCTGGCGCTGGTTTTAATCGTTTTATCAGGATGTGTAAAATACAGCAAATATGAAGGTGTTACCTTTACGGAGAATGAACCACGCGACTGGGAGAACCAGGCGCTTACCGGGCTTAATAACGAAAAACCTCATGCCACACTTATAAGCTATCCCGATGAGGCATCAGCAATTGCAGCCGTTAAGGAAAAATCTCCAAATTATATCTCCCTCGACGGAATATGGAAATTTCATTTCTCCAAAACCCCGGCGGAGCGTCCATACTGGTTTTTCAGGGATGACTATGACACCCGCGACTGGGATAATCTTGAGGTTCCCTCGAACTGGCAGTTAAAGGGTTACGACGATCCACCCATCTATTCAAATATACCATACCCGTTCCCTGCAAACCCGCCCAGAATTCCCCATGAAATGAATACAGTTGGCTCCTATAAAAGGACCTTCAATATCCCGTCATCATGGTCAGATAAGGAAATCTTCCTCCATTTCGGTGCGGTAAGCTCATTCTTCTATGTATGGGTGAATGAGAACTATGTCGGGTTTGGAAAGGACAGTAAAACTCCGGTTGAATTTAACATCACCCCTTACGTCAGGAAAGGAAAAAACACCCTTGCGGTAGAGGTGTACAGATGGAGTGACGGCAGCTATCTGGAGGATCAGGACTTCTGGAGACTGAGCGGTATACAAAGAAGTGTATTTCTGCATGCAAGGCCGAAAACCTGGATACGCGACTTTTTTGCAGTTGCAGGGCTGGATACGGCTTATTCTGCAGGAACACTTGACCTTACAGTGGAAGTGGCCGGAAAGAATGAAGAGAATTCCGACGCCGCACTCTCGGTAAGTCTGTTTGATGAGGAACATAAAATATATGAAGAATCGGCAAGGTTAATCACATCGGGGGGAATTGCCACCGTTACTTTTAAAAGCATTCACCCGGAGATAAAAAAGTGGTCGGCTGAAACGCCGGATCTCTACACTCTTGTTATTAACCTGAAGGATATTGACGGAAGAAACCTTGAAAGCGTCTCCTCAAGGATTGGTTTCAGAACTGTTGAAATAAAAAATTCTCAGCTCCTGGTAAACGGAGTGGCGGTTTATCTCAAAGGAACAAACCTTCACGAACATCACGATGTCACAGGTCATGTGATCGACAGGGAAACAATCCTGAAAGATATCCGGACCATGAAAAGCTTTAATATCAATGCGGTGAGGACTTCGCATTACCCTCAGCAGGAGCTATGGTATGACCTGTGTGATGAATATGGCCTCTACCTTATAGACGAAGCCGACATCGAGTCGCATGGAATCGGCTACAACAAGGACAGGACACTTGCCGATAAGCCGGAATGGTTTGATGCCCACATGGACCGGATAAAAAGAATGGTGGAGCGGGATAAAAACCATCCGTCGGTTATAATCTGGTCAATGGGGAATGAGGCAGGAGACGGGCATAATTTTCTCAATGCTTACAAATGGATTAAGGAAAGAGACAAAACAAGGCCTGTTCAGTATGAGAGGGCGGAGAAGAGTACAAATACCACGGAAAGGCATACGGATATATGGTGCCCGATGTATGCCGGAATAGAATACCTTGAAGATTATGCAAAAGATGAAAAGAACGACAGGCCCCTTATAATGTGCGAATATGCACATGCAATGGGAAATAGTGTCGGGAACCTCCAGGATTACTGGGATGTAATTGAAAAATATCCGAAACTTCAGGGCGGATTTATCTGGGACTGGGTCGACCAGGGCCTGGTAAAGACAACAGAAACGGGTGAGAAATACTGGGCGTATGGCGGCGATTTTGGTCCGGAGGGTATTACAAGCGACGGAAACTTCTGCATTAACGGCCTTGTGTGGCCCGACAGAACCCCGCATCCGTCACTCCATGAAGTTAAGAAGGTGTATCAGTATATAGGTTTTGACGGAAGTGAGATAAACAGGGGGCTTGTGAAAATCATAAATAAATATGATTTTACCGACCTGTCACACTTTAATTTTGACTGGGAGATTATTTCGGACGGTAATGCAGTTATGTCGGGCAGTTTCAGGATACCGGCTTTAAAACCTCATCATGAGTCTGTTGTCTCAATCCCTGTAACAAACCTGAAACCCGTTGCCGGGGCGGAATATTTTCTCAACCTGAGAGCATACAGGTCTGACTTATGGGGAATTCTCCCCGAAGGCCATGTGTATGCTTCGGAACAAATACCCCTGGCAAAATTTAATCTTCCGCCGGATAAACTTGAGAGAGACCCGCTTCTCGTTCTCCAGACCGAGACAAAGGAGAAGCTGCTTGAAGTGAAAGGCAGCAATCTGAAGGTAACTTTCGACCTTGAAAAGGGCTCACTTATCTCCCTGCAGCATAAGGGAAAGGAATTCCTGCTTAAAGGAACCGAACCCGATTTCTGGAGGCCCCCTACCGATAATGACTACGGCTACAATATGAACAGGCGAATGGGGGTATGGAAAAAAGCAGGAGAGAGGGCTGTTGTGACGAAAGCAGATATCTCCCAGCCTGAGATGGACAGGGTAATTGTCTCATTCAGATACAATATTCCTGCGCCCGACAGCAGTATAATTGGATCCTATTTATCAGAATTTACTATCCTTGGAACCGGAGATATACTGGTTAACAATAAGTTAAAGAAATCAGGAAACAAAATCCCGGAGATACCCAGGATGGGTATGCAAATGCAGCTTCCTGCTTCATTCTCGAACCTGAAATGGATGGGCAGAGGTCCGCATGAAAATTATGCTGATCGTAAAACATCTGCATTTGTCGGTCTGTATGAAAGCACGGTTTCCGATCAGTATGTGCCGTATATCCGTCCGCAGGAAAATGGTTACAAAACAGATACCCGCTGGCTTACCCTCACCGATGAATCTGGTGCCGGTCTCCTGTTTCAGGGTAATCCCCTTATATGCTTTTCAGCGCTCCATAATATTCCCGACGATTTTGAATCTCCCGGAAAACTTTCAGCATACAGGAAGGATGCAAAAACAGCGAACAGGCATACGAAGGACATTAAGCCGGGTGACCTGGTTAATCTTCACATCGATCTCGGACAGATGGGCATCGGTGGAGATGACTCATGGGGCGCAATGGTTCATCCGCAGTACAGACTTCTGGAGGATAAGTATGAATATTCGTTCAGAATAAGACCAATGTCGCCAGGCGACAATGTTCTTCAGGCTGTTAAGGTGCGGTTCTGAATTAATCAGTACTTTATCTCAACCTTAAGAACCTCGCCGGTACCTGTAAGAATGTTTTTTACATCATATGTCAGGCTTCCGGTAAATGATTTCGGAAGAACCACTCTTGCCACTCCGCGGGCCGGCAGTGTAAGCGATGATGGTGCCCCTTTTGGCCCGTTGACCAGGTAGAAGGAGATGTCGGATTTATTTGTTATCTCGAAATAATAGTTTTTGGCAGTTTCATAGTACCTGGTTCCCATACTGATACACTGAAAGAAAAATGGTCTGGCAAATTCGGCTTTTCCGGCAAGAGTGTTTTCGAACCAGACCAGTGTGCGTCCGGCAAAAAGAGCTTCTTTAAGGCTCTCTGAAGTTCTTTCCTTTGCAAAGACAAGGTTCATAGGCCTGTGATCCGGATAGCTTTCACTTATTATTCCGTGCTCATCACTGTTTGCAAGAACAGCCAGGTTGTATTCCCTGCACCATTCCAGGATGTTGGGATAATATTCCGAATCATTGAAAAACTCTATCCCGTGTATCCATTTGTTCTTAAGCAACCGTTTGTGTATGTTGTACAGCTTAGGAATTCCGTCAGGTTCCTGCGATTTCCAGCCCGGGTGGTTCCAATGGATGAAGGCTCCCTGTTTAACGGCTGCTTCAATTGCATCATAAACAGAATCTTTTACAAGTGCATTGGCATCGGTTATGAAAAGGGCATTTAAATGACCCGGAGGCATATCGCGTGTTATTTCGGCCCCGTGTATCAGGATGATATTGCCATCTCTTGCCGCTCCTGCCGCTATTTTCCAGGCTGCATTATGATCGGTTGGAATGTAATCCTTTTTAGGCTGGTACTCTATATGATCCGTTATTGCAATTGCATCCAGCCCGTCGCGCCATGCTTCAGAAACACGTACTGTCGGCCATACATTACCGTCGGAGAAAACTGTATGCAGGTGAAAGTCACATTTCAGTGTAACATAACCCGGCAGATCAGGCAGATTAATGATTTTTCTTTGTGCATGAAGCATAAGGCCTGCTGCCGCAAGGATCAGGAAAGTTGTAAAATACCTTTTCATAACTTCATTAATTATCAGGTTTTAAATAAATTGTCGGTTAAACGGTTTCTTGCAATTATACTGTCTCCCTCCTCCGGCATTCTGACATTTCCCTTTTATCTTTTCCCTTTTGTCTTTTGTCTTTTTCAGTCAGAATTCTTCATAAAAATAGGCTTCTTTCTTATCAGCATCATCCCATGATACTATTTTTTTCTTCCTGTTTATATGGTACAGGTTCAGCATTGCAAAATCGCCTGCGCACATCGTTGTATGTACAAACAGAAAGAGGGAGAGGCTCCATTTCCACAGTCCGGGCAGATTATAGATAAGAAAGAGCAGTATCACCGAGACCACAATGAAAGGCACCGATGCCACAATTATAAATGTGCCCCGTGAAATCACCTGCCTGTGCACCGTGACGTAAAAAATAAACTGCCGCAGGTCCATGCCTGCCCTTATATTTTTAGACCCTGTAGCCAGAAACGGCAGTGCGTGAAGGAATTCATGCACTGGTACTACAGCCAGAGGTAAAAGAATCAACCCGAGCAGTGTGTGTGAAAAAATATTAGTCCAGGGGTAATAACCTGCAATGTTTATTCTGATTATCAGTGCAATACCCAGAAAAACAAGGCAGAATGACCAGAATGTAATTGTTACGGCCGTAAATCTTTTCAGGTATTCAAATACAAAAGGTGCAATATCGTTATAAGATATTGTGAGGATCTGCCTGAATCTCGATTCGTCATTCAGATCTTCCACACTGAGTTTCATTGCAGGTATTTTTATCAAAAGTACCTTTTAGTTCAATGACTGCAAATGGAAAATAAAAAAAATTTATCATGGCATGTTTTTGGATAGAGGCATAATGTATCATTTCGACCGGGTTTAATCGTAATTTTGCATACAACTTTGCTTTGAAAAGGGATATTTACATATTGATTGTGTTACTGGCCGTATGCAGTTTCAGTTTGAACGGGCAGAAGGATACATTAAAGGTGAAGACAGATACCCTGCCCGAAAGTTTCATTGTTTTACAGAAGGTTAACAGGGGAGGGGAGGTTCTTCCCGAGATGGAGATAAAGGAGATAACCATTATGGGAAACCGGGGAAATGTTTCACGGGCTCAGATGAGACGGTACGACAGGCTTACTTACAATGTGAGAAGGGTTTACCCGTATGCCATGATTGTAAGGATGAAGCTGGAAGAGGTGAACCTTCAGCTTGCATCCATGACCAATGAGGAAGAAAGGAAAAAATTTCTAAGGGAATTTGAGAAAGAAGTTTTCAGGGAATACGAGGACGACATGCGAAATCTGACCCTGACCCAGGGAAAGATCCTCATAAAACTAATAGACAGGGAGACCCGGAATACTTCATATGATCTTATCAAAACCTACAGAGGAGGCATTACAGCTGCTTTCTGGCAGGGAATAGCGAGGATTTTCGGAACCAACCTCAAGGAAAGATATGATCCTTACGGAGAAGATGCTCCTATCGAGCGGATAATATATGAGATAGAGAATGGCTTTTACTGATTATTTCCCGGCCAGTTTAATCATAGCCTTCACCAGCTTGTCGGTTCCTTCAGCAATTTCCGGAAGCCCTGAGGCAAGCATATAGCATGGGGTTGTTACAATCTTGTTTTTTTCGTCAACCACTATTCCGGTGCTGCTGCTTTTATGGTGAGTGGCTCCGAGTTTATTTATTGCCGAGGCCGTGGCAGCGTCAGTTCCTATTGTCACCTCAATATTGCCGAGTATTGCTGAAATCACCACAGGTGAGATGCAAAGTGCTCCTATCGGTTTCCCTGCGGCATGTGTTTGTCTGACTGCGTTTTCGACCACTTTGTCGATTTTCATCTCAGTTCCGTCAAATGCATAGGACGACAGGTTTTTGGCCGCCCCGAAGCCTCCGGGAAATATCAGGCCGTCAAAGTCTTCCTGCCGGTATTCGACGAGGGCCTTGATTTTTCCTCGTGCTATCCTGGCAGATTCGACCAGTACATTTCTTTTTTCTCCGGTCACCTCACCCGTAAGGTGATTAATCACGTGATATTGCATGATATTGGGTGCAAAGATTTCGTACCTGCAGCCGTTGTTTTCAATTGCCAGCAGGGTCATTACAGCCTCGTGTATTTCAGAGCCGTCGTAGACTCCGCATCCGGAAAGAACCACAGCGAATTTCATAGGCAACTGTTTTTACCGGTTAACAGTGTAAAAATAGGAAATTTTAACAGTTTTTGCTTTCGGTCCTTGCTCCTTGTTCTCTGCTTTATGCCTTTTCCATCCTTTTATCCGGTAATTCCCGAACCAAAGTCGGGCTCAAACTCCGGGTTGAGCCTTTCTGAAAATTAAAACGCCATCGGTGTATTAATATTGGGCTTAGCGTCCTCGCTAAGCCCTGCTGGTTGAGGTTGAACCGGCTGAACGAGGAGGTTCAGCCAAACAGAGCCCGGTTATTCTGAGCAAGCAAAAGAAAGCAACATAACAAAAAAAGGAACCC